>Ga0131853_10014634_pt1 | contig 14383 bp, 12 predicted proteins | sample TergutLab28metaG_FD_92764 | JGI IMG/M metagenome (GOLD analysis project Ga0131853, IMG submission 92764) | Labiotermes labralis P1 segment gut microbial communities from Petit-Saut dam, French Guiana - Lab288 P1 (version 2) (version 2) | ecosystem: Host-associated > Arthropoda: Insects >... | reverse complement strand
TGCTGAAAGGGTGTCACCAGAAATGTTTCAGTGATATGCGAAAGGTGTGATGTAGCTCTTTGTTGTGATAGAAGATGCTTTGTGGACTACCACAAGAAGGCAGATCCCTTAAATATTTCAGGCTCTTCAACCGGATCTCCTTACTTAAAACTGTGGCCTCAGCTGGAAATGTAAGGAAAGGAAATTTAAAATTATAGAAATATATTTTTAGACATTAAAATTATATATATATTTTCGGTGCACCGCTCAAATATCTGTTTTAGTTATTCTTCCCTTGACGGAATAAAGAAAAATCAGGTAGATACTCTCGAATCTTGCAAGTGAATGATAGACTGGAAATGTTAGCGAAATTCAGTAGACTAAAACAGCATTCAACTAAAGTATGGCCATTCTCGTTCGGTGACAACAACGCAGCTGAATAGTCGTGTGTGAACTGCGAGTGGTGTGGAGAAAAATGTCGTTACTAAAGTTTTGAGAAAGTATGGAGAGTGTTTGAAGTAGGATGATTTTTCTGGCACTGTCACGCCGAGGCATAACTCCACAAATCTTGAAGTAAAAATTTACTTGCGTACATCGGGCCCGACAGAGAAACATAAGTAAAATAAATTGAGAATTATAAAGCATTTAAATTAACTTCTGTATGTTGGAACTAATCAATTCTACTTAATCTTGTTTTGAACGGAAATATCTCTAATTTATTTGCAGGACAGTGCAGATTAATTTATCATTTTATTATTTCTGGTTTATTATATATAAACTAAAATTGTGAACCACGCTCAAAGTTTTAAAGCGCCGACACGGAGAAAATTCGTGTGTTAAGCACGAAGATTAAATTAAAGGTCCGTACGATAAAGGTGAATATATGCAGTGATCCGTGGTCGTGAAAGAAAACAACAACAACAACATTTAGTTAAATTAGGCGTTTATTCAGTTAAGCACTAGTGATAGATATTTATAGAGCTGTCACGAGTTCCTCTAACGAATGACGACAGTGTATGTGGTAACTGGCCTTAGGCATATTATCGAATTACGTGACTGAATTTAAGGACGATTCCAAATACGACAGTACGTCCAACAAAGCGAGTTTTAATTGCGCAATTGTTGCTGTACGATGTGAAATTTTCGGGCTAGATATTGTAGGTCCAGTATCGTTAGGCTTATGTACTGCGTGCTGAAATACAGTTTTGCCGAACCCTAGTTCTTCGGCGGTGGAAGGCGGAATACACCCCTCTCGCACCCTACCGCCGCTGCCGCTACACCGGTCTTCGCATTGGAGATTGAAACGAGCACCTTGGTTAGACAGTCCGCCAGCGTGTCGATATGCTCGTCTCTCAGGAGGATGAATTTCGAACCGCCTCTCCGTATGGCGCCGAATTCCACCAGCGGCTGATAGTCGCGAGCGGGGTAGAAACCGACAGACACGTACGTGGTCCTCTCTGAGTTGATGAAAAACAGGCAGCCGAACAGCACATTCTGCGGATGGAATGCGCGACTGGCACGACAGTACGGATATATGTCGGAGAAGCCGTCGGTCAGCCGCAGCTGCAGCTCTTACAGGGGACGCCTCCTTTCCGCGGCGCCAGCAGGAGGAACGGGTTGTCGACTAGTTGCCATCGCTGCAGCAGTAGCGAGCAGATTGATGTGGGTGTGCTCAATAGGTATTTTATAGGGCTGCAACAAATTCGGCAGTATGACGTGTCATGTCAGTAGGACATTGGATAAAATCTTTCCTCTGCAGATAGTACATTAACCAAACGTAGAGAGAATGCGCGGTTTTGGTTGCTCAAGATAATCTGGGAAACATGTGACATGGCGATTAAACCAGTGGTTGTGATTGAAAGAGGCGGGTTGGGAGCACTCGAGATCCTTTACGTTATGGATGGGCCGTACCGTCAGTCTTGCGAGTAATGTAAATTTCGAGACGACGTAGTCGTAGAGGTGCGCGAATCCGACCAAGGCTTCGGTAACGACCGTGTGTAGTTCTTTATATTCGATAAGTCCATTGAACGAAATTAGGCCAGTCTCTGACTGGACATGATCCACCATCTTGTAGGGGTTCTTGAAATGGAAAAGGCTCGGACGTAGCGAAACTCGCAACACACAGCTCATTGACGACTGTCTCATTCTCTCGCCCCGCAAAAACACGTACTCAATCACGACCTCCCTTCGTCCTCCTCCAGGCATGTTTGAGTACGAATGATAAGAATTGATAGAATGTACCTACCTGTTACAGGCAGCTGCGGCAGCATTCACCCCAACCCCCACGCGACATCTCGGCCCCGAATTCAGTAGTGAACAATCGCTCAACCTGCTGTTCTGTGTTGTTCCAAACATCGAAAAGGGAGATGAATTGTTTCGGGTGTAGCACCAATCTATGTAGAGGGTGCAGAGACAGCAGTATTTTTCATAGGCGTCACTCTTCAAACCTTCCAGAACTCGCTTGTTATAATCCCAGGCCGTGCAGATGCGTTTAGTAAACGCCTGGATTGAGGGTACGAGCGATACGATGCCATACGAAACAAAGTAGTATGCACTCGAAGATTTGGGTCGGAAGTGCACTGCTAGCCAGTGTGAAACTCTCTCTGTGTGTGTGGCGATCGGCATTCATGATGACGGTGGACGTTTGAACAATTGATTGTTGTAGGAGATAGGAAGGGAAAACGTCGAGGAATGAGCTGACATCACGCAGTGTACACAGTATTTGCACAGTGTCCACTATATTGTTAGAAGTCGGTCGTGACGTTACGCGCAAAATCTACAAGGAGTGAGTTGTCGAATTCTAGGTACAGCAGACACGTTATCGACTCGGGCAATGGCCTATTGAATTTTAACTTGATTCTCATATTTCCCTTCTCGGGGTGGGACGTATGACCCTCGTAATGTTGAAATTTGTACAGGTTTGCTCTCCAGCGACCCGATAAAATTGGTGTTCTTAACCATGGTGAACAACAGACGGTTCGGAATGGAACCTAGGACGGCGTGGTCGATTTAGATCCGGCCGAGAATGTGAACGTCTTGAGTTCGACTCTCGTTAGGTTACACCGCGCGAGACTCCCTTGCTCAATGTCGAATTGTGAGCCAGCAGTATCGAGGAGTTTGGACTCAAGCGACTGTCAGGTAAGTGGGCGTCCAAAAATTTGAAAATTTTTTTGAATCGTGACTCTTATTTATCAGATAGAAGCTCGTTCGAGCCTTTGTCAATCGGATCTGCTACTTGACATCCGGCAGCAAGTATAGGGGAACGTTACATATATCACTATGTATTCGAACAAAGAGCTGGATTTCCCTCCTCGCCTAAATGTGTTCCAGCGACTGATGAATCCACGGTTCGCCGTGGCGGTACGCATCTCGCCCCAGGTATCGCTAAGCTGCATGTCGCCCGTAACGAGATTCCAATACGCGTTCGAGAGATGTGTGGCTACCGCATACATGTCATTGGTCATTACAGTGCCAAGATAGGAGCGCTAATGAATGTCCTCACTCGCCCGCGTGATGGTGACGCCATTGAAGGTGACGTTACTTTGACTGATAAGGGATTGGAGGAAATTACTGGTCATGCCCGTGATGCCCATAAAGTCCACATCCTTTCCCTAGGCCAAGATCAAATTACCCTGAACGTAGAATTGGATATCTAGATTTATGTAGGTGTCGGTATAGGCAAGGTATAAAAAATTCCAAATCTTTTGATCGAAGGGGCGTTGGGTTTTTGAGCGGTCTCTATCGTCCCAAATACAGACGTCTGTATGGGCCTGTACGCAAAGATGTCAAACTCGCAAATAACGGAAGCTATCTCTGCCGAGGCAGTATTGATGGCTGCTGAAGTGTGACTGGAATAAACTAGGAAAAGATGTACTTTTATTATTATTTTCGGGGCACGCTTCTTCTTTTTGGTGTTTCGTGCCCTCTTAACTCCCACCGCCGCCGCCGCTTAACCGTGGGTAAGATTACGTCCAATTATCTTATCAAATTTTGGCCGGATTCAGTCACGCGTTTAGAGACTATATCTCAAGCACTAACATCGTCGGATGACGTATGTTTTGCGTCATCGATCAGGATCTGGCCCCCGTTAGGCAACGTCTGGCGGCCCACTGCCTTGGACAGTCTCCAAAGTATTGTTTGGACCCAGTGGAAGAGTGTGTCGAAAAATTGCCAATCCCGTGTCCTAGCTGAATGTGGAGCTGGGCGGAGTAGACGGGACCGATCCCCGGAGTAGTAAGCCCGCGACACGCCTGTTTTAAGTAGTACACTTCTCATAGTTTCATCGCTAAAAATTTCGAATTACAGTTGGCGACGCCCTTTTTATACTTTTTTCACCAATTGTAAATCTTTCGAAAATGAAGCACAACTTTTGTGGGCGTCGTGCTGCACTCGAAGGGGAAGTGCAGGCCCCCGTTCGTGAGGAACGCGATTCGGAAGTACTGAAGTCTCCGTTCCTGGTAGTGCACATAATACATTTTTCGAAACTCGTGCTGACACGATGGTGATCTTGACTATGTGAAGACGAACGTCCGCATGCTGCGTGCGGTGCTGTCGCCCACAATTTTACTCCGATATCAGATTTCAGTACACTAGGGCGAAGCTGTCTCGCATGGCCGGCGACGAGGAACACGAAATTTCACAGAGCCCCACTTTGTAATTGGAGTTCGAAACGAGGTCCACGGGTTGCGCCAGTTTCATCGTGGAATCGGCGAAAGTATTGTGAACATAGATGTCTCGCGAGGCGTTGTTGAACAGAGTGACGTAAAAGTGGCTCGTTGTCGCCATATTTTTTTAGATATTCTTCACGCTAGTTGTAGGCACCAAAGAGTCGAAGTCCTGACTGTATCCTCGCAAGCGGACGAGATATTCATGAATGGCTCGTCTAACGCTCTTGTCCAGTATCTTTTCCATTTTATAACGGTCTGGTTCATTATCCGTACACGGATTAGTTTCTCGCGATAAAAGTGGCCGTCTATGGACGTGCCGTTAAAATGCTACAGCTCGTGGACAGCTCGCAGCCGCCTCTCTATTACTTTCCCGACCCTGAAAATCTCGGTCCTGAAATTCTGTTCAGCAGCCTTGGCAAATCGCATCTTCTCTTTGCTGATGCGCACGTTCTGTCCCACAGGAAACGTCGCTTTCCCGACGCGAAAGCGCGCCTTCCGAGCATCCATCCTCTTCTATATGGCGAGCACATCCGAATAGGTGACTCGTGAGGGCGCCTGCCAGTCGTCGTGTAAACCGTGTCATCGTAGGCATTGACCTATTTAGGGTGAACATGGATTTATCTGTAGGTATTTTTATATGTAAAATATTTGTAGAGCCTATCGCAAATCGCGCAATGCCTACGTTCCAGGACCGCACATTTCAAGTCCGTGTTCCTGCACACATGAAACTGGGTGCCCCCCTCGTTCCGTAACATGCCCTGAAAATGTTTATTTATAAATTCCTTGCCCTTATTATTTCGTAACCATACTGGACCTAGTCTCGAAAATTGACGGTCATGAAATATGGACCGAAAATCACAGGCGAAGGAATGCCCGCTCTTTGTCTTTAAAGGGATCATATATAGAAATTTCGAGAATACATCTGTAACTGAAAAAAATTATCTGTTATTAACATTGTATTTTGCGTAGCCATCTACATCCAGCAGACCGCATTCCCACACATTCATTACGATTGTCACCGCATAGGGATTACGTCCGAAACGCTTTTTCAAAAATCTATGAAGCGTATAGGTATCTCTTTCTCTAACCAGTGTCGGATGAAGTCGACAGATTTCTTCTTCTTCCTCAGGGTTGAGAAGGCCGAAGGTATGGCGGAGTCATAATATAATCCGCTAGTAGTAGCAGCACACGTTCCTAATAAATTATCCACTTACGACGTAACGCGGATTCGACACCCCGTCCCTTCGCTTTCCCAAAGAGAGGCGCAATGACATCGCGATATTTCTTTCCCGAGTTATATTAATGTTATCGCCAGGACGATATCTGCTCAAGTGAGCGTTATTCATTATCAATATTTCTAATACGTCTATATATCAGCCTTGTTGATAATTCCGTATTCACTTTTTTACGGGTCAATAATTCCCATAACCCTTCTGTCCCTCTGCACGCGGCTTCCTTAATTGTGAAATTTTCATCAGTATCTATAAACAACGGAGAATCACCTATCGTTAATTGCTCGCCAACCTTGCGGATACCTTATTGTGTGTCGTGAAAACGTCTCCCCCTCCCCATGTAGAGGAACTAGTTAGAGTTCTCACAACTTCTTCTTTTTTACCTTACGTCTCCTCTTCCTCCTCTTCCTCATCCTCCTCATCATCATCATCTTCGATTCCGGGAATAAATCCATGTTAAGGGGTCTGGTAAACGATCTCTCTAATGTCGAAGAAATTGTCGAGGAAGACCTCTTACGACACGTCTTTGGCATTTTCGCCGCTTCAACTGAAGGTACAATCAACTCTTTTACCAGCTAGGGCTCAGGGGAAGGGGAGGACGTGGCCCTGTTAGAAGGTGACGTCGTGTCAGGCATTACGCGTCTTAGGAAATCCTAGATCGCTTTCGTCTGTGTCTTCCTTCTGATATCCGCCTCGCGAGACTCGTGGCATATCTTAACCCAAACCTCGTAAGGATGATGTTGCTTATATTTGCTGCATCAACTATTAGGTTTCAACTCGCGAGGCCAGGAGCAAGGGCGTCTTCGTATGATAATGATCGGCCGGGACGAGGTACATCTTACGTAACATGATTTATCGGGCCCTCTGAAAATGAGGCTGGCGATCGTTGGCTGAATGGCGCCCATTAGGGTCAGCAGAATTCATCTGCGCTGATCAATGACTCTCTTCTTGCTCGAGAGTCACACGTGACTTTCGGCGACCTTGCGAAGCGCTGGATTGTGTTTTTCCAGCTTGCGCGTGTTAAAATCTGATAATTTTATATTACAATTCAGGACTGTCAACACACACTAGCTTATACAATTCACGAGTTCCTTGTTACAATTGGTTATTACGGCTTTACGCAATCTCGGTTCGGCTGTTTTGAGCACGTGAAGGGCGTGATAATTCGATCCCACCCGCTTCATCGCCTATATCAGATTAGACGATCGGTTGATATTGTGTCGGTAATATGTTGGTTCCAAGCCGCAGGCCGTCGTTCATATCTTGTGTCAGATCCAAGATGATGTAACCGTGGGGGTGTTGTGTCGCATTCAGATAGGCGTTATACAACTCAAGACTATCTTCGGAATGCACCTGTTGGGCCAAGTACATAAACCGTTTCTTATCTCTGACTTTTTCAACGCGACCAGATAATGGGTATTCAGCGATATATCTTTAGAGTAGCGGCCATGATGAAAGAGATTTTGCGCAATGAAATTTGCGCTGATATTTCTGTGATGGCTGTATTTCGTAAACAAGTCACACAATTGCTTAGAATAGACGTCGTTTAACATGTTGTCTAGGATCATGAGGCACGGTTTATGTCCACTGCCACCAACACCGAAATTATCCGGTGCGTCCTCCTGATAGTTGAAGTTTTTGCATGGCAAATGCTGACAATCAGGAACGACGTTCTTCTTGCTGTAACACCAGATTATACCGCCGCCGATTTCTCGTTCGGTACAGACGATGTCGAGGTTCTGAAACAGCCGTATGCAAAACGACATTTTGCCCGAAACGCTTGTTCTGTTCACTATACTCGAGAACGTATGCTTGAATTTAAGATCGTCACTCATGGATGGTCAGAGTATGACAGTGCCCTCTCCCTTACCCACCCTCCCAATTTATACCGAAACGGGACGGACGTATTGTCACCTAATCGGCGCCAATTGAAGAATGAATTTCTGTGTAGTTTATCTTCGGGTTCGGTGATATAGATATGATTCCTCCCTTCTTCTTGCGTTTAATCTTCGTCTTGGTTTGTACATTCACAGCGGTGTGTTCATCCCCCGTCCCTCTCAGAATAATGTGAATAATGACTTCACAATTGACCATTCGCGAGGCGTAGTAATTCAAGGTTATGCCCCTGACTACACATACGGTTTTTTCGACAGTCCCGGTCACAGTATTAAGCACCCTGTACGCGTAGTTCTTTTGCCCACCTCTTACAAATTTCGTTATCGTTTTTGAGGGGCCTAAATCGGAAGTCATGTCTCCCAATTTGTCACCCCCTTTCAATCAGTTGATGTTCATCCCTCGGCTGAATGTATATCATCGAGTTCGTGTCACAATAAATATAGTTCTCTCGCAGGCAGTCGAGATAGCGATAGAGATGGATTCTTGCCTCGGCGGTTACGTAAACCCCTATTTCCTCGTTCGTATGTAACAAAGTAGGCACTTGTTCTTCTGCACTGTACTTCAACGAATTCTAGACTACGTCATCGTTGGCAAATACGAGGTTTATTACCTCCATTCCGGGCGTGGCCGGGAATCCGTGAAGTTCTTTAGGTTCCGAAATCAGTCTAGTCTGCGTCCTATCGCTCCGACAATTTCCCCCACATAGATTTGAGACAGAGTTTAGCCAGACCTCGTTTGGCCACGTTGAACCTGATTGCTTCCTACTCTAGGCGTGTGCCTTCAATCTGCCAAAACGATTCCACGTACCGTTCCTCGCCTTCTGGGACGAAAAGTTCACCCTCGCCTGTTTCGGGTTTGTATTTAGTCACCTCATATTCGTAGACATCATAGATCTCGAATATCCTGTAAAACGTTTCAACGGCCAACATGACCTCGTCCATTACCCACGTACTGGTAAGGGCACGATCCTCAATCTTGGTATTTCCACATTCCTCACCAGAGAAGGAGGTAAGGAAGCACGTTCTACAGAGTCAAAATTTGAGCTTAATATTTTATATGTATGGAAGGGCAGGTTGACACGACCTCTTTGGTGGAACGATCGAAAATTTGATCTGGCCGTCCTTACGTAGGCATGCTTCTATGTTCTTACACGCGTCTCCTACATCAATGACCGGATGGCCGACTGGGAACTTTAAATACTTACATATGTAAGGGTAGAGAATCATGACGTCGACATATTGTATAGTTTCGTTTTCCCGTCCTTTTAGTGTAGAAGCATGGCCTCAGTTCGACCACCGTACAGGGCATCGCGGGTACACAGCGAAATCTGTTGTACTGTGGCCTACCACGATACTCCCCAAGCTACACGCCAATACTGGGCATTACTGAGGACTTTCTTACAGAAGCCCCTGGTGAGGGGGACCCCCATTCCAAACTGAACGGCGACTTCCACCCTCATAACTTACCTCGGAAAGCCTAAACTTTTTTACCGAGGGGTGTGGGCATAAGCATAGCGGTGGCGAAGGAGGAATCGCAATACCAGGCTAAACGGTGGCAACACGAAGCTAAAGAACGAGTTGGGCCAGGGCCGTAATTAGGACCTTCCTGCATTATCCCCATCCCTTGCCTACTTAAACACCTTGCGGGAATTACGACCTTCTTGCACGGGACCCCGGACTGGCCAGGGCGTATGGAGGGCGACGGACGGATCAAGCTGGAAGGTGGCTGTCACCCTGATAACTGTCGAAAGCCGATCCTTTTTAATAATGTGGACTAAAGAAAGAGTAATGCCTGGACTGTAGTTACGAAATTCTTGCCCACCAGGCGGGACTAACGGCCTACTTGCACGAACCCTGGACGGACCAAGGCGTAGGGAGGGCGACGGAGGGACCACAATACCAAGCTGCAGGGCGACTGCCACCCTGATAAATTACCTAGGAACATAAGTCGAAACCCGATCCTTTTTAATAATGTGGACTAAAGAAAGAGTAGTGCCTGTACTGTAATTATGACCTTCCTGCCCTCCAGGCAGAACCTACGACCTTCTTGCACGGACCCCTGAACGAACGGTGCGTAGGTAGGGCAACGGAGGAATCGCAATACAAAGCTGCACGGCGGCTGCCACCCTCATAGAATACCTAGGAACAAAATTCGAAAGACGATCCTTTTTAATAATGTACACTAAAGAAAGCCTAGTGCCGGGACTGTACTTAGGACCTTCTGGGACTCATTCACTTCTTTCGACTTAGACCACTCTTGCTCCAGACTTCCGTCACCTTATTTTACACATTAGGGGGTCCGACAATGCCTCACCGCTTACTACTCACATTAAAAAAATCATTTTAACCCTATGATACTAGCAAAAACAAGATTCCATTTCAATACTAACATGTTGGTTGTACCAAGGAATTCCTCCTCAAGCTGTTTTAAATGGCCAGAAAAAGGGCGGAAAAACGTAGTAAAAATTTAAATTTTATTATAAAGTGTGAATTTTAAGCGGCGAAGGTGCAGTGGTCATTACTTCCGTCCTACCTCTATATGTCTTATTTTTTCTGTTGACAGTTCGTTCTTCAAGCAGAATTTATGGAGCTTAATACATTTCAGCTGCCGGTCCTAATGGCCGCACGGTCTAAGGCGTTGGTCTGCGGCCGCTCGCCTGCTGAGATTGTGGTTTCGAATCCCACCGGGGGCATGGATGTCTGTCTGTTGCGATTGTTGTGTGTTGTCAGGTAGAATTCTCTGCGACGCACTGATCTCTCGTCCAGAGGAGTCCTACCGACTGTGATGCGTCGTTGTGTGTGATCTAGAAACTTCAAGAATGAGGAGGCCATGGCCGGCGTTGGGCCGCAGCGCCACAAAAAATATATATATTATAGTATTCACGAAGACAAAATAAATACTTCCTTTTGCCTATTTACAAATAATTTATTTACGTTCTTCGTTTCGTGTATATCCATATCGCAACATTCAACCAACTAAACACAAAATATTCTTCCTTAGATGTTTATATTGTAAGAGCGCACTGAGCGTTCCTACAAGTTTCAATACACAAGCGATCATCACTAGGGAACAAGTAACAAATAATATCGCAAATATCTTAATTAGCTCTTTTTGTGCGATCCCACTGGATGGATTTTCACGAAATTTGATATGTAGGCCTTTTCGAAAGTCTGTCAAGAAATTCTAAGTTTCATTCTACTCTGAAACGAATAACGGCTACTTTACATGGAAATCAATATTCATTTTTAATCATATCTTTCTCAATTCTTCTTGGAATGAGAATGTTTCAGACAAAATTTTTAGACGAAATTAAAACACACATTTCGTGTTCAGTAACTTTTTTTTCTAAAATCGTGCCATTTATAAGATAACGTGAAAAAAACTGTTGTAGAGCCGGACAGGCCACAGATGACAATATGGTTCATGTGCTTTGTATTTAGGATAAATAAAGCTACAAACACATACTTACAATATGTAACACTTTCTACCGCAACAATGGTTGAACTAACATGTCTGAATATTGCGTCATACTTACATAGCCTGTCTTGTCTACACGTAAATACCATCTGTGCACGTTGTAAAAGAGCCACGTAGTAAAACGCGGACATTCCTTTGTAGAACATCTATGTACATAAGTAGTATTGAATCCTGATAGACAGCAATCTTCGAAGCAGCTTATGTACTTAACAAAAGTTAACAGGGTATTTTTCTCTGACATCTCTGCGTCTCAGCTTTTAACATAGTGCGAGAGGTCATGTTTTAAATTCATACAAAACGACACATAAAATATCACATTTACATCAGCCTTACTGCAATATTGACAAAATATCTTAAACACAGTACGCCTTTAACGGTGGCCACACCCGCACATCAAAATCACAATCAAACCCGATCTATCTCCATATCTCCTTGCAGTTGTCAATACTTCGTCTGTCCGCCATTTTATCTCCTCCGTAGTGAACGTATCGTATCCTTAGCCTGACCTACTTCCCGATGTAGTAGGCCGGAATCGATGGTGTCGTTTGGAAAGAAGGGTCTGCTCATGTGACGAATTGCAAGGCTTTTCTTGTTTCAGAGGCCAAAAGGAAGCATGTCAGGCGACACGCCCGATTTCAATAATATGGAGACGCGAGCTGTCATCTATTTTCTATTTCCTGCAAGGCTAGGCGCCGAAGAAAATTTACTTCATTCTGACAGAAACATTAGGGGAATAAGCACCATCGTATGCCACCGTCAAAAACTGGGTAGCCAAGTTTGAACGTGGTTATTTTTCCACCTGTGATGCACCTCGTCCTGGACGACCCAAAACAGTGATCACCCCGGTGATTATTGAACATTCACGAACTAATTTTGGAAGACCGCAGAATTTCGGCTAAATCAATAGCTGAGCAACTGGGCAACTCACGTAAGCGGGTTGGGTCCATCATTCATGCAGATTTGGACATGCGGAAGCTCTCCGCTTAGTGGGTCTCGAAATGTCCGAACGCGGATCAAAAATGTCAACGGTGCCAGTGGTTTGAGCAACTTTTGGAATATTTTCGTCGCGATCCGAATTATTTCCTGTCAAGATTGGTGACAATGGACGAAAGCTGGTTATATCACTATGACTCGGAGACAAAGCAACAATCAATGGAGTACTGTCATGGCGGCTCACCCCGCCCCAAAATATTCCGAGAGCAAAAATTCGCTGGAAATTTCTCGCCTCGATTTTTTGGGATCAACACGACATCCTCCTCATTGATTATCTTCCAAAGGCGCAATGTATCGACGCCGAGTATTACTTATCTCTGCTGGTGCAATTGAAGGATATTTTGAAGGAAAAACGCAGCAGGATGGTCACGAAGGGGTCTTGTTCTTGCACGACAAAGTCCTGTCTCGCCGGGCACTGGCAACCCAGAACAAACTCGCCTAACTGGGCTTCCAGTTTCTTGATCAACCACTCTATTCTCCTGATCTGGCCCTGTCGTACTACCACCTGTTCTCTGGACTGAAAAAACAATTGAATGGTAGCAATTTTTGTTCCGACGCGGAGGTCATTCTGCCGCGCAGACCTGGTTGGACGGACAACCTTCTGAATTTTTTATTTGAGTGGCTTACAAGAGTTAGAGCAAAGGTTCAAGAAGTTTATTGAATTTCGTGAGGAGTTTGTTGAATAAATCCCAAGTTTGGTCGCTGTAGTTTTTTCCTTCCTCGTCGGGCTAAAGACTTACCAGCACCCCCTCGTAAATACAGATTCGCCTCTGTTCTCTAATCTTGTGATGTTCCAAAAGTGGCTACTGCCAAATTTGAGGTTTCCACAGCGTTGTTGTTCGGCTGGTTGACAGGTTTGAAGACTTAAAACATGCCCACCAGTGGATCTTCCCGGAAGACCATTATCCTTAAAGTAAGTATTAATATTTGCAGTACCTAGCGGTACTTGCACATGTTTTGTATAGTGATAGGGGTGAGAGAGAAAAATATTTTGCAAAGCACTTCCCTAGAGCGGCGGCTGTAAGTATTCTTGAATCATCGGAACCTTGACGTACAAATTTTTAAGTCCATAATTACAAAAAGTATTTCATTAAAGAAACACATTCAGTCATACTAAATGTTTTTCAACATACCAATACTTCAGTCTCCTCACAAGCCCCTTCATATGGTGTAGCATATTTTTATTTTTTCGGTTTTATGTTTTGATATGGTTTCCTTTCTTTGCCACTGATACAATTCGACATTTAGCCTAGAGTTACTTCACCCTAGTTAACGCTATTGATTTGGTAAAGGAATGCACACTGGCTTGGTCCAATCGACACAAGGAAAATTATATTCCTCCTGTACATTTCGGCCATTAAATATGAGACCACGACGTGTTTCGAAACGTCGGGAAACGAACAGCAAATGACACGGCGTCATATCCCAGAGAAAAGAAAAACTTAAAATTAGAGCCACCTTTCGAAATCGCATGTGTTTACAGCTACAAGATAGAACAACATGGAAGAGATCCAATGTATGTGTTACACCATAAGTTAAAAAAAAAAGGGTCTGCGCAGAACACGTCTGAATATTTTCACGAAAGACAGCACATGTTCGAAAGCAATTTACGTGTTTTCTCACTAACAATTATTAGGCGGTCGGATTATTTGTATGGACCAGGAAAATGAAAGTAACTCTCTCGCCTGAACTACGAGGGCTATCCAGAAAGTAACTTACGTTTTGGCGTGGCGAGGTGATGGTTGGGGCTAGCGCCGCCATTTTGGTGTCAGAGTGTCCCCTCACTCCGTACGCATCCAGCTGTGGTAGCGTGCAGTTTGTGCTGCTTCTGCTTTGTTAACAGTGAATTTTTAAAATGTGTGCTGCAATAGAAAATCCCGCGAGTTGCGAGGTGCTTTCAATGATAAGGTTTTTGTTGGTGGAAAACCACAAACCAATTGAAATTCATCGGCAACATTGTAAGGTGTATGGAAACGAAGTAATGAGTGAAGGCGGAGTAAGGCAGTGGTGCATTGTGTTTAAAAATGGCCGCACTAATTTTCACGATGAAGAGCGAAGTGGCCGACCGACCATTGTGACTGATGAACTGGTGGCGAAAATCAATGAAAAGATTCATGAAAACCGTCGCTTCACAATTAC
>Ga0131853_10014633_pt1 | contig 14384 bp, 7 predicted proteins | sample TergutLab28metaG_FD_92764 | JGI IMG/M metagenome (GOLD analysis project Ga0131853, IMG submission 92764) | Labiotermes labralis P1 segment gut microbial communities from Petit-Saut dam, French Guiana - Lab288 P1 (version 2) (version 2) | ecosystem: Host-associated > Arthropoda: Insects >... | reverse complement strand
GGGAGTGTTTCCCAGCAACAACACTCCCCCTCGTTAAAAAAATACCACCGCGTTTTACAAAAGGCTCCCCCCCTATTTGGGAAAGAAAAATCCCCTTTCAACCCACATCTTTCCCCCCCCCCCCCCGCAATTTATATCTGCGTCTCATAAGCAGATGAAACCACAGTCTGTGATCATGAAATAAATAAAGTAATCTAATTCTTCTTCATTTGTCAGACAGTTTAACACCATCTGCTACTACTGCCAGCCACTCCCCACAACAACTTAAGTAGGACACAGTCACTAATAAACAACAGTCATTAGGGCCACTGACAGTATTCTTAATCACTTTTCAGGACAAGTACGAAGTCTGATCTTAAATTATTAATCTCCCAACTGTTTCCAAGCAGTTACCATTTACTTTATCAAACAGTCCTACGCCTCTGTTATTAAACTATTGAAACTAACTGCAGCTGGGCAGAAAAACAACTGCAGTTCCACAGTCGAGTTACGACCGCGTAATTCGGAGTTATCTTAAACACATTACTGAAGAAAAGAGAGAAGAGAAAAGAGCACGAGGAAGAAGACGTTAAAGAGCTACTGGATGACCTTATAGAACGATGCTGGAAGCACAAGATTGCACTCACTGGAGAACTCGCTCTGGAAGTGGCTGTGGACTTATCGTAAGGCAGAATGCCTAATGAATATGCAGGTATACATTTTTTGGGGGGCGGTCAGAGAAGCGGTTAAGGAAGCTCTGCAACAAACTTCCAACGTGTACTTTATTAACATTTTCTTTTTTTATTACTGGTCTTACCAAACCTGCAACAACAACTTTCAGCATGGCAGGCAGAAGATTTACCTTAATTAATTTCACACAACAATATATCTACGACTGGTTCAACTCGCTAACTTAACCACCAGACGTGAAGAAGGCGTTGAAAGGTACCATGTACGTAGATAGTTAAAGGTATAATAGAATCACAAAGCTCTAATGCACCAAGACTATTTGAAAGCTCTATATCAAGTCTGTACAACAATAAATACATTCCCTACTGACGCTTGTGTACAGCAGCTTATTCCAACAGTCCCATGTTAATTACAGCGTCAATTATACTTCACGTGAGCTACTTCTGCGTGTCGTTGCTATATGTTCGAAGTCAATTGACTATCAGTCACACCCAAAAGTCTTTCTTAGAAGGACTGGTTGCGTGTATCACCGTGGGGAGTGGCATTTTGTATGCATGTATACACAACATACTCTATCGGGATAGCGGTGGGTGGCAAGAATGCCAAAGTAGCCAAAGAAAATCAAGAAAAAGAACGAATAATAAGAAGTAGAAAACATCACTGAATGTTGTAGAGGGGAGCAGAGTGAAGAAACAGAGAAATTACAGGGTCCGACCACAACTCACACACCCCATGATTTATGTTAGTCGCTACTCCGCCCTTTAAGCATTCCAAGTGCGGGGAATGGCAGACCGGATCACGCACTGTGCGCTGTAATAATGATATACATACTTACTAAATGCGGGACACAACACGGGAACTTATTTAACTGTTGAATCCAAAAGTAAGCAAGGGGTAGTCGAACTCCCACTGGCTGTAAATGTAAACGGGAGCATGAATGTTTTGTCATCAGACGCAGGTAGGTAAGGCTCCACGCAATCTCATTCTCCACATTAGATTAAGATAAGTGGTCATTCACACTTAGAATGTCATCACGAGCTGGCTCAGCTGCTGACGCCATCCCAACTGTCTGGTGTGCTTCGAAACAAGCTACAGTGTATGTGAGCTGCGTCTCATACGGGCCTCTTCTGTCAGTTCATCTTGTGCTGCACCCCGGTTTTGAACACACGGATCTGTAACCGGATCAAGGCCATACAGTACTCGTCCGCTAAGTGTATTGTGGACCCCTTTCCGTTTCAAACTCACTGTAGAATTGTCCTTTCTCTGCACATCGAGTCGATATGACATTCGTATTGGGTTTTTCGAGATGCTTCATCCTTATGTGAAGTCACGTAACATCGATATACGACATAATAATAATAATAATAACAGAATAGCTGCAACACTGTAGGGACATAGTTTGTCTCAGGAATATAAGTATAAATACCCTGCATAAAGGAGATGATGATGATGATGATAATGATGATGATGATGATAATAATAATGACCTAATCATGGCTCATGATATTTAACAGGGACAGCAGAAATTCCTTTTCTATAAAAGGCTGAATATAATTTAAGATAACTGCATACCAGAAGAAACAATACACAGAATTAAGAAAGGAAATAGACCCTGTTGTGCATATAAAGGATTAATGGCTTGCAAATTAATTAGCAAACATACTAAGAGGAAGATTTACATGACATTGAATCGGCCGGTAGTGACATGGACAATGTCTGTAGGGGACATAAATAATTTATTAGTTTCTGAAAGAAATATATTACGGAAAATATTTGGGCCAGTCAAGTCCGAGGAAGGATGAAGAAAAAGAAATAATAACGAAATGCAGAAGTTGATAATAAAAGGAGAAGACATTGTTAAATATATAAGAACATAAAGAATAATATGGCGGGGACATCTTAACGGAATGGAAGATACAAAACAAGTTACGATTACTGATTGGTACCCGAAAAGAGTAACAACTAAAGGACGGCCAAAGAAAAGGTGGAGAGACGAAGTGATTAATGATTGAAAGAAACTAGAAATGAGAAATTGGAGCCAAATCTTCAACTACAGAAAAGCTTGGAATGATCTGTTGCAAAAGACCAAGAGTGTAGATTCAAAGACGAGGAAGATAAAAGGACTGAATGAAATTTGTAAAAGTTTTTATTCCTTATTGTGTTAGATTCTAAACTTTATTTATTTTAAGAGCAACGTCAATGTTGCTAATGTCGTTTTGACTTCAAGTAGGCCTATTGCACATATGACAATAATTACTAGCAGGAATTACTGAAAAGAAAATGTATTACGTTTAGTGCAGATCAGTGTCTCAAGGTAACCGCACTTTGGGTGTTCGGGGTGGAAGCAGAAGGTAAATCAGGACTAACAAACGGTATTTAAACACTTCCAACACAGCTTTTTATTATTAATGCGATAACTCGCCAATTAACCTTTTAAAGCCTATCGGTTAATTTACGTACCACCGGGTGTAACATTAAAAAATTCTGCATGCTGACTACATTGCATTTTTGTGTTTTGTTTGGATTTCAGATCACACAGTTCCTCCTTATGTCTTGTACATCACTAACAGATTGATTTTTATAACCGAAGTGGAGAGTGTTTACTGCGCGGTACGCACTGAGTCCTTATGTAACACAGATACGTTTCGTCCTTAAAGGGTTAATCTAGCAAGATGTTTCTACTATAACTCATCATCTTCAGGCTAACCTTAAAAGTTTAAATATGTAAAAATCTAACATATATTTTGTACAGTCATGCTTTCCAGATTAGCCTGAAGATGACGAGCTATAGTCGAAATACACTGCAAAAGTAATTTGACAATTTATTTTATGAACAATAAAAGTTGTGTCGATGGTGTTTAAATACTCTTTTTTTATTATTATAATTTACTCAAAGGGATGCCAAACATAATCAGGATATCAGGAAATCAGAACTGTATCTCATACAAAAAAAAAAACCAACCAGCTTTAGACATTAAAATGGACAAACTGTGATCGCTGATGCGAGCTTCAGCTGCTACTAAAACAGATTCTGTTTCAATGGTTCGACCTGCCTGGACTAACGCGAATTAAACTTTAATTTCTTCCATATTTAAAATTCGTAGTAAACTCACAGAGTATACGAGTGGAAACTGGCTTGAAAAGAAATATTGAGGTATTAAAAGGCAGTCAAACACAGTTGTTTGTTAGCGTGTTTGTTAATAAATAGCTGTTGCGTTGGACTGCCACATACACAGTCAATAAATAATGAAAATTGTCCTAAAAAAATTACAGTAAGACTGGATCTGAATTATTTTGTGACAGCTACATGGAATTACTCTACGCACATTGGTCTCTGCAGCAAAGGGCACCGTCGATAAAAGGGTGTGCACGAAGAATGACACCCCCTGTTTAAGGTAAAGATCATACCAGCATTGTACTGAAGGCACTGAGAGTAACCACGACGAGTAATCAGTAAAGTCAATGAAATCCCGTGACGATTGAAGCAGAGTCTGAGAAAAGGTAATTACAATAATTCTACGTTCAATGCAGTAACATCTGCAACTAGTCTGTAGATTAATGACATTTATTTAGTATTATCGCCATATAAATATCATGCCGTCACATTCTGCTGCGTCATATTTTAGACGCCTTCGCAAAATCGCGAAAAGCGACTGTTGGTCTCGTCACGTTTGTACGTCCGTCTGTCCGTATAAAACATCTCGGCTCCCACTTGACGGATTCTCATGAAATCTTATATTTGAGGATTATTCTAAAATCTGTCCAGAAAATTTAAATTTCATTAAAATCCAACAAGAATAATGGGCATTTCATATCAAGACCCATGTACATTCATGATAATGTCTCGTTGAATTCTTCTTAGAATGTGAAGTGTTTCAGAGATAAATTGTAGAGAAATCAAAACACACATTTTATGTTCAATAAATTTTTCCCGAAAATCATGCTGCTTTTGAGATAATGTGGAAACATACGGTACAGCCAGACAGGACACAGACGACTGTATTTATACAGCGAAGAACAGATGCAACTTGCAAGCCAAAGAACTAAAGCAAGAACATAGACACTCACAATATTCAATACTTACGGGTTTTAAACAGTAACAATGTTATGCGAACGCGCCTCGTTGTTACGTCATACCTACAACGACTTTATTGTTAATTACTTGTGAAAATGAAGTTCTTTACGGACGTCAGTATAAATCAGACACACCCATCTTTGTCGCTGTCCTTTCCACAAAGTCAGGACCAAGTTTAAGACGCAGAGCTTTGTCCAGTCCTGTCTTATACAACGCAGGAAGGAAATTTTTATTGTACTTCATTTGCAAGTCTGTTTTTACAGTAACGTTCGAACAAGAATAAAATACATATATGGTTAAAATCGCAAGGCAGTGTGTCTGTTACAATGTTAACTCCTTTCCACATATACATCATTGTACTGACATATTTCTACACTAGGAACAAACGTCTTAGAACGGGTTTGTGAGACTATGGTAATTACTTTCGGGACAAAATCGGTGTGCGGACACCTACTTGTCAATGCGTGGCATTTGAACGTCAGACTTTGAGGTCACTGACACCCACTGTCCGGTACAAGACAACACAGAAATAACTATTCATAAGCTTTCTTGAATGATCATAGAAAATTCACAGTAATGATTCCAGTGACATGTAATAATTTACAGTGAAGAAACGAGACATTAAAAATATTTGAAAATAGCGTCAACAGTTTATTACTTTCAGTCAGCTGTCAGAATTTGCATAGTGAAGTCATTAAAATTTTTAACGTAAATCCCTTGAAATGTTACTCTGCGTGTTTTATGTTAGATTCATAAATGAGAAGTCTCCTTCAGTTAAGAAATACAAATTCTTATAATAAAACCAACTAGATGCACTAATTTCTCAAATTTATTTTTGGAATAAAATTCTACACGTTTCGGACAGTTCCTCTGTTCATCATCAGGAGTTTTTCACTGCACACACAGCAATGGTATATGACATACAGGTTTGCTGACAGCTTGCGAGCTGTCAGCAAACCTGGCAATAATGGTGGCCATGTTGGCGTGCACAATACAAAACGGTGGGAATAAGAAATGAATGTTTCTGAAACGTATTGTGCTAAAACATGGATCACTGCAGCGGTTCTTCACACAAAGAAATACGTCTTACAGATTCCCAAAAAAAGACTTACAAAAATACAAACACGCTACATATCTGCACACTATAACTAATTTAAACCAATGTTTGACGCTTTGTTGAACGTACATCTCAGTATATTTATCTCAGTAATTAACCAACTTGATGCAATAAATTTGTTTCACACTAAGTTTTATTTCATGCCTCTACATGTTTCGAGCACATGTGCTCATCATCAGGAGGTCAAAATTGCATTACACAGCTTCTGGTATCATCACACCTATAGGAGTGATAATACCAGAGGCTGTGTAATGCAATTTTGACCTCCTGATGATGAACACATGTGCTCGAAACATGTAGTGGCATGAAATAAACTTATTGTAAAACAAAAATTTTGTGCATCAAGTTGGTTAAATACTGAGATAAATGATTTAAACCAGTTAAACTGCAACAACATTAGGTTTCTACACTAATGTCAAATGATTAAACTGGAACCACGCTACATTTATGCATGCTTCAACTAACTTAACCCTTATCCTGCTAACGTGTAGAATATGTTGAGCTCCTAATAATGCCTCCAAATGGCATATGGAATTTAACTCGGCGTTTAAAGGGTTAAACTAATTAAACCGCAAAAACGCTATATTTTTACAAACTATAACTAATTTAAATCAATTAAACCGCAACCACGTTACATTTCTATACGACACAATTAATGTAAACCAATTCAACGAAGCGACGAACTTGAATAGTCAATGAATTCACAAATCTGGACAGAGACAGGCCGTACTTCCTGGCACGATTTGGGATGCATGAGAAAACAAGCTGCTGGGGAATATTCTCTTAGGCTATATTAAGTCTATTGGATGTTACTCGTTATCGAAACATTTCTCTGGGTAATGGACCAGACACCACGGCTGCACAAACAGAAAGAAACATAACATGATGTGCATTGAAATTTTTAAATATATCAATAATATGTTGAAGATTTTTCAGCGGTTAGTGTGTTTATGGAACGTATTCTATTCCTGACCTCATTAAGAAATGTACTGATACTTACACTTTGTTTCATGAAGCAAAGAGGGCAATAGACGCTCGAATAGTCAGTAAATTCTTCGACTTTTATGGCACTGGAAGGTTCAATACCGTGTCCACAACAGCCCAAACCCAACCCAGTCCACACACCTCACAATCTTTCTATAAGACGGGATGTCTCATTATCCTCCAATGTACAGTACCTGTAAGTCGAAGTCTTTATTTGGTTTTGTCTCTTGAGGCTTCCAACCAAAATTCTGTACGAACATCCCAACGCACTGTTCAACTCTTAAGACCCGCGTAACATCTGTAACGCTGGCCTTACTAGTCCTTGTCACCGAAAGTCGTTAGCTTCTGCCCAACCCACAAGCTAGAGGCGAACCTCTTATTTACTTTCCGGGGCCGACAATTCAGTATAACTACTCTCATTCTCAGCTATCCAGATGTGAGAGCGAAGCCAACCGCAACGTGACAACGCGCCATACTCTAACAACAGGTCCTAGCCACAGCCTGCAGACAGTTGCAGAAATAGGCCCATATTCTTCTCGTACAGCTGCAACTCCATAATTTAGCCCCAATTTTAAACATTTTACAGCCCAGCTACTCAGACTGTCACTATGCTTTAAGAATTCATTCAGTAGGTCAATCATTTGCGGTGATACAGTTGGGACAGACTGTAATATTTTGTTCTGCACAAGTGATTATTTTTCTCATAGTTAATGTCATATTTTGAAATTTATGTGTACCTAATAAGTACTAGTTTTAAGAATTCGCTAAGAAACAGATTATATGTAAGTAAATATAGACTGCTTTTGCGGAAACTCATCAAATTTCGTAACAAAACCAGCAGAATTCCGGTGGGCGTATATTTAAGTTTCTGTAAATGACGGTATTATTTTTAATTTTAGCGAAGAAAGTACATATTTTACGAACACAAATTTCTAATATAATCTATAAGCAGCTAAATTGTATTTTCTTTCTAAATACATGTATTATTCCCTTCCTGTTTTCCCCTTAGAAACTTCTCCGACCAATGTAGCCAGCATTCTTTCTAACAGAAACAAATGGAACTGTAGAGGTGGGAGGATAGGAGAAGGAAGACAAAAAGTAGATAAAACCATAGCTTATGGTCGGGGGGTGTTTCCTGCGAACAATATTTCACCCTAGCCGGCGGATGTGTTCGACGTGAGTAGTGATTGGTCGTCGGTGTATAGAAGTTGAGGGAAGCTAGCTGGGGGGTCCATGCCTGCTTGGCATGGCAGAGAGACCATCGGGTCGTTTGTCTCTGGCCAGCACGACACACAACGCAGTGTGTGTAATTAATGTTGGCACAGATTGAAACAAATGACCCTCTGCTGCTATGGCCCCTCTATGGCTGTTGTTGCTGCGAAAACGACATATCTACATAAATCATGTTTTTATTATTGAAAAGGTAAATGAAGTTTCAATTTTTCAAAGTGTTGTTAATGAATACTGAAAAGGAAACAGTGGAATGGTGACGAACGGAAAGTACGAAATACATGTACGTCACTGGCATATCGGACTGCAGGCGCACGAGACTTCGTGTTTGTCGAAAAAACTTACGGACTCACATGGCAGTAATGAAGCAGCAAGGACCCATAAAACACAGGTAAATATAAGGAAGGGAGTAAGTGGAGCTAATATCCCCTCCCCTATATATCTTTGCTATGCTACAAATCGGAAGGGCGCTGGTTCGATTCCAGATGGTGTCACTGGAATTTTTCATTGACATAATCCTTCCGATCGCACTATTGCCATCGGGTCGACTGAGCCTCTAACAGAAATGAGTATCAGGAGTATTTCCTGGGGGTAAAGGCGGCCGGTGCGTAAGGCTGGCACCCTACTACCATCCTGTGTCGTTGTCACGAAATCTGGGAACCTTAACTTCCTGGAACCCTCTGGGCCTGTCCAGGCATGTAATGGGACTGCTTTACCTTTACATATATATCTTCATGACGTGGTGCTTAATTAAGCAAAGGGAGAAATTGAACATTAAAAGAAAATTTTCCTAGGTATTTAAGATCACATGCTTAGCTCGAACAACGCAGTAGAGATGGAACCGACCAGCAACGCAAAATATCGTTAAGTTAATACAAAAATGTATTAGTCACTTCCGAAGCTGTTGTGGTTAAGGAATCCGAACGAGTTTATAAGAAAGTATATATGTTGGTGTAAATTTAAGACGGTACTTACCCGTAGTTAATGCTGTGAAAACACAAAGTACTTCACTGCATCTTACACTGTTACGATGCACCATAAATGTCATACGGTGTTCCCATTTTTTATTTCAAAATAGACGTGAATTGGACAATAAAAGCTGTATACTTAAACGTTGCCAAAGCTCAGTTGTACCATAAAGCACTCCCATAAAGAGACCCACGGTACGGCATTAATGTACGTACGCCTGCGGAACTGCTGAAGTCAATAAGAATTATTTATCCGTGCTAATGATTACCCACTGTCTCGCAAGACATGTAGCACGGAAAACGGAGCAGACGTACTTACTTATTCCATGGAGCAGAGTCCTTCTTGAGAAGCTAACCGGTTCTCAGCTAGTCAAGAAATTCCCCGCATTTTATGGCACCCGAAGGTTCATTATCGCATTTACCAAAGCCCACCTCCTGTCCCTGCCATAAGCCAGATCGATCCAGTCCATGCTCCCCCATCCCACTTCCTGAAGATCCCTTTTAATATCATCCTCCCATCTACGCCCGGGTCTTCCAAGCGATCTCTTTCCCTCAGGTTTCCCTACCAAAACCCTATATGCATCTCTCTTCTCCTCCATATATGCCACATGCCCTGCCCATCGCATTCTTAAACACTTAAAATTCAGTGTTGACTACATGCTCTACCAATTCTCCTTGTTCAGGGCTGTCATCCATCAGCTGCTACGCTAAATCACTGTCGAGTCTAAAGTACCTTTTCTACTCAGCTGATATTTTCGACCATAATTCATGTGAAATTTAACGATATAGACAAAACCAATTAATAAACAGGATACACGTGAAGAAACAAATAAATAAAAGGATCTGTTATGTTTTTAATGTGAATTTACATATCACTTGACGCGAGGTTGTGAAAATATGCCGATAATGAAAAACTTGCCTCAGTGCAACAGAATATTTTTTGGCCTTGAGAAAGTAGTACTTGGTGATGATGTAGTTGAAACTGCTGGAATCAGCTATGAAAACTCGACGTGGATGACTTGCCTAGGGCATATGTGAGTATAAAACGCGGGAGAAATGAGAACCGAGTACAGTTTTGTTGAAACCCCTGAAGGGAAAGAAAACCTTTGTGAATTGAAGTCTAGATGGGTGGGCTAATTTTCAATAAGCCCTGCTATATTAAAATCGATCATAAGGCACGGAATGCGATGATTAAGCTGGCTGACAATAGGGAACTTCATGCGACTGTTGAAGAAAAAGTAATGACATCATAGTCAGGTTCTACAAAATTCAAGAAATTACGCGTTTAGCTGAGCAACTGTCGGCTTGTCAATGACTCATATTCACACAGTTTGACTTCACACAGACACTCAGAGCTGCACCTATACATACACGTTACACGAGGTTGCTAGCTGGGAGAATCAGAGTAAACAATGCATCACCTTCTGCTTTCCTTCGCTATGGCGCAACACACGCTTCGTCTTGGCCTCCTGTACGTACCCCCTCCACACTGTGTACACTGATAGTTTCTCTTTCCAATATCTGAAGCTCAATACTTTCCTGGAATTCTCCTCTGTTTCCGCAATCCATCTTCTTTTAGGTTTACCTAGAGGTCTTCTGCCACCGATTGCATTGTAAAACATCTTCCTTACTATGTGTTCACTATCCATAAGTTGAACACGTCCAGCCACTACGGCTCTTTCAACTTAAAAAGTGATATACATGGCTCATCATACAATTCGCGTATACCTTATTCTCTACACATTCTGTATTACGATAGGCATTTCAATAATGGAATTTCACAGACAAAACACGTAATATAAACATCGTGGGAATAATTACCGTAAAGATGTCCGCTAAAACGCTTTGTGTTAGCTTCGTGCTCTCATATTCTACTATCGTTCTTGCGAAATGGTTGCCTTATCGCTGTTAGCCAGAAGCTTTTTCCCACCCAGGTTAATAAACTTGGAAATTTATCCCATCGACGACCGGTCTCTGTTACGCTGCCTCACGGTTAGCATCGTGGAATATAGTCCCTGTTCTTACTTTAACAAGTCTGAAAATAATTAAGTTTACACTGAAATCTCCTTAATCCTCGGACAAAACACACACGATATTCAATTCCTATCTGGCTTTGTGTCCCGTATGTCTCAGTGTCCCATATGTCTCTCAAGTGCTAACCGCTATAAAGAGTATTTCTGTTACCTCAATCAACTGAAAGGCTACTGCTTCAAGGGAAGCTTTCTATTACATTTATTATTCTAAATTTTTGTATAAAGGGCAAGGATCGAGACCAGGACCTTTTAGTACTTGGCTACCTCGCTAATCCCAACACAACATCAATAAAACGACCAGTCACATAAATGTCGTTCTTAAAACCTTCATTGTTATACAGTATATGAAGTATACCTTCCCTCAGATAACGATTTACGTAACTCACTCCGTGGGGCATCCTCATTTTTGAGAAGCTAACAGTTGTTCAGCTAGTCGAGAATTTTCCCGGTTTGTATAGAAGCCGGTGGTTTATTAGTGTGTACACATAAGACAAACGCTGACTATTCTCATTCAATTCCACTTCGTAGTATTCTAGAGCGAAATTGAAAGCAATTGTTACAAGGCTTGTGCACCTTTCGGAATAGAAAATTCGGCAGGCCAACATTTGCATACAGAGACTGCCACAATATTTCGTTGAGATTCTTTTCCATTAAATTAACTACACCTACAGACTGTTCGAGAAGTCACGCCTCAGCCTGCTTACCACGTACAGGCACGTGTGCTGTGACACTCGAAGGCGCTGTGTACCGACAGTATCATTATTTGCATGCATACGCCGACACTGTAACCGACAAGCATCGTGCATGTACAGATACATATGCTAAGCAGGGAGAGGTGCTGTGACTTCTCGAACACTTGTATTACCAATTTACGTGGAAGTGCTTGCACTTCTCTCTCCACATAATTTGCATTTCTTCGAAGTAGTTATCGTAACAGTCCACTTTCCTTTATGGGACTTAAAATTGGACGGCTGAAATAGTTTTTTTTTGCAACAGTCCCTAGTGGGTCAAGGCCTCCTCATTATCGATGCTTCACGATCACGCCCAGACAAACTACACTCGGTATGACTCCTCTCGGCGAATGATCGGCCCGACGCAGCGACCTCTACCTGACAACATTCATAATTCATAAGAGATACACATCCATACCCCCGGCAGGATTCGAAACCGCAATCCCAGCACGCGAGCGGCCGCAGACCCACGCCTTACACCGCGCGGCCAATGGGGTAGGTGAAATATTTGTAATAGGCCTATATAAACATAAAGGACTATAGCACTTCTTTGAGAGTAATCGAATACCATTCACGAGTGGCGAACTTGGCATTCGGTTATTTTAGGTAAATCAATGACGACGTCTGATTATGTGGTCTAACATATTGACCGTGCTATGCTGGCGCCTTCATATTCTGTTATTTGCTCATTTACTAAAAAATATATGATTCAATGGAACCGGACATTTCATTGCAAGTGTCACACTAACCTCCGGCTGATCCAAATTCTGTATCAGTTTAATCTGGTCCACATTTTCAACACAATCCTAAAAGATCAATTTTATTATTACCACTTACAAATACAGTTCCCTGTCTCGCATCGCATTAGGCAGATACCAGTGCAGTTTTATCGTTCTGTCGTCTTCCGCTGTTAACAACAAAACACACCTGCATGTTGTGTCTTCTGCACTACTGTGGCATGCTGCGGAAAGCCCGCATACGTCACAACTCACGTCATTTCAAAACATTCAACGTAATTGCATTAAAGAGGTAAAATTTGCGCTTCTGTCCCCTTTTAGTAGACGGATTAAGGTCTCTTCCTAGAACCACTGAGCTGCCTGCCGATGATTTTGAATTATGTGATTTGTCCTTACGCTGTCTTTATACTTAGGGAAATACAGTTTTACGCGCTTTTCCTTTTGTGTGGGAGTGTGAAACTTGGTATCCCACCGAGAGGTAGGAACTCAGATTAAGAGAGCTTCAGAAAGGCATTATAAATATTTTCGGAGTTCCTGTTGAGCGGATTGAAAGGCAGACACCACTTTCGAGGACCCAGTCGTAGGTCAGAGAATGATGACAAAATGTATGATACAGAAAAGTGATATGAGAATGTGGCTAAGAGCTGGCGGGTTCCTATGAAAACAACAATAATTTGTTGGCAAATTTTCTGCCTAAATGTGCAAATATTGCTTCTATATAAAGTACTCTGATTCTCAAAGTAGCATAATTGGTTCGTATGTAGATGAAGAAAGAACTGCGCGGTTAGTCGAACAGAGTGACTGTTGTAGCATTATTTCTGACCCTTCTGGATACTAACGACTATGCATACTGAGCTCAGATTTTAACTGTCGAACCATTTCGGAGGGCCGTTAAGGGATGGCATTTGGGGATGACATTACATCAACACACATGTCATGGGCATTCGTTTTATTTAACGCCACTGCCAGTAAGATCGGACTAGTCCGGCAGGGTGATCAGTGCACAGAGTACTGGGAAGGATATCTAAAGAAGTCGTGGCCTAATATGAATTAAGCTTACACTGGAATTATGTCTGGAGATACTGATGATAACCACCGAAGATCTCAGCCAGGGTAGTTGGTGTTTGGCAGAGATTCATACCTGTGGGACACGACAAAAGCTTTGTCGCTAAACCGAAGTGCCCGGCCTCCTTGACGGGTGAAATAAATGACAGGCAGTTTGCAGTGTGTATCGCTCTCTGCCACTAGTCATATGGATGTTAGCGACGCTGCTCTGCGGGAGGTAGCCACTTGCTTGTGAACAGGCACGTCTCCCACTGCCGGGAGCACTGCCTTTAATCATAGCCTGCCAAGCGCTTTCAAGGGAAACAGCCGCTCTCTACTGTCACTCTAGTATTAACATTTCTTTTTCACCACGAATAATACATGACCCAATGGCCGAGGAATGAAAACGCGACTTGAGAGAGAGAAGAACAGTGTTCATTCTTCCTTTTTTTCTCTCTGTCTACCACATGCTCCTACACACTCTGCAGATGAAAAATAAAATAGCTAACGTAACGTAAAATAACACTTAACCTCTCATTATCACGTTTGCTCCAGAGATTACAATGCGCAAGTGACTTACGGTTAAAACATAGAACTCCGATGTAGCTGAATCTCGCTCCATGCTTCATCAGACCAATGAACGTCTTTGTGGAGGAATCATGTGGCTTGTCGTCTGTTACAAATTTAGGTCTCCGCTTCGAATCTCGGCAAAGAATACTGACAATTCAGGGCGCTATTCTCACGACCGGCCACAGGAACTCCTGAATATCACCTCAAAATATGGATCCATCGCTTT
>Ga0131853_10014632_pt1 | contig 14385 bp, 9 predicted proteins | sample TergutLab28metaG_FD_92764 | JGI IMG/M metagenome (GOLD analysis project Ga0131853, IMG submission 92764) | Labiotermes labralis P1 segment gut microbial communities from Petit-Saut dam, French Guiana - Lab288 P1 (version 2) (version 2) | ecosystem: Host-associated > Arthropoda: Insects >... | reverse complement strand
TAATGAAATGTTGTTCAAAAATGGAAAGGACTTTTTTGTCTGCTTCGACTATGTGGTTTCCAAATCTGGACGTGAAATTCTTCCATTAGGTCAAAATTCTCAGAAATATGTAAGGAGCATTCTGGATCAAAATTTTCAACCTTTTAGCTCCTCCTTATGTCAATCTGGTGACATGGCTGAAAAGCAAAACTTTCTGTCCTCGTAATAGAGGATGAACAGGTATCTGTACTTCAGACTGGTGATAATTTGGAATACTTTATGAGAGAAATATAGTAATTTAAACTTGGTAGTAATGAATATCTGTACGTGGTATAGCCTTTCGCGTAGCGTGTTTGAGTTCAGAGCAGTTAATTTCGAAATAAAGAAGTACCTTTGTCATTCAGAGAACCGTGCATCGTGATATATTCTTATAATAAAACCAACGAGATACACTAATTTCTCAAATTTATTTTTGGAATAATACTCTACATGTTTCGGACAGTCTTCTTGTCCATTATCAGTAGTCTAGCACTCGGCAAAACCTGTATCACTTATACCTGTTGCTGTGTATACAGTGCTAGACTACTGATGATGGACAGAGAAACTATCCGAAACGTGTAGAGTTTTATTCCAAAAATAAATTTGAGAAATTAGTGCGTCTACTTGGTTTTATTACAAGAAAATGCCTTTGTGCTATACAAGTAAAGATAAAACGTGCTGTCGAATATATTTGGCGTGCCCAGCAACACAACACTGAACGGAAATATTGTTCATTTAGATCGGCAGTGCGGTAACGAAGCCGGTAAAATCTGGTTGGTTCTTCTTGCTTAATTTTCTTCATTTCTCTTGTAATGTTCCAGTTCGTCCATAGACGGCACTATCAATAGACAGGTAATAAAGGTCTATAATGTGTCAGTTTAAATTTTCTTTCGATTCGGTTTTTAGGGGTGGGTTTTTTGGTTTGGTTTCATTGATTTTTCGACTTCAGATTAGGTCTTGCTGCAGATATTCACGGACTTCTCATAATTTGGTTGTAGATTTCTTACTATCGGCCTTTGACAAAAACTGATCTTAGATTATTATACAAGTTTAGGTGACTGATCTAGGTGTTCACGTGTTCGCGTGATTATAACAGCTCTTATTATGGGACCAGCCTCAGGAGTAGCAGTACTTCGCGTCTGAGCACAGAACCACACTCAGCTCCTGTAACACTACCGTTCAGAATACCGGAAGATGGACACAGTCCAAAAACAAGTAATTCTAGATGAAATGTACCATAGTCAAAACCATTTTTTATTTATCATAAGTTAAATCGACGAGCGAAACGGGAATAACTCAAATGTCGCCTTTAAGTTCAATTTGGTTATAATTTGCATCTCCCGGGAAACTGCTAGAATAAAGAGCAATACCGCTGGGAAACGAGCCGCGTAAAATAAAAGACAGAGCGAGAGAATTGTTGTTTGAAGATAGAAAACGAAGTGGAAGAACAGAGTAGGAACACACACAAAAAAAGAAATAAACAGTCAAAGCCGAAGGGAAAAATATAAAGTCAGTTCTCAAATAAACGGCGAATTGGAAAGTAGAGTAAATTTACATATCTTCCATGTAACGTAATTTCTGTAAACAGTTTACAGTTTTTATTAAAGCGCTCGCAAAACTGTGTGTCTTGATTTTCCAAGAACCGTAGGTGCAAGAAATACGATAATATTACGAGCGGGCAGCTTCGCCACTTGTATTTCGGTGTTTTGTTAAAAATTCATACCAGTGGGATTTTTCCCCCTTGGCACATCCAACCTGACAGAGTAGAAGATAAAAAGGGAGGAAGGATGTAGGACACGAAGGTTGAAAGAGCAGAAGAATAAGGGTTGAAACATTCTTTTTATAAAAGCGATGGTTGGACTACCAAAGAGTGGACAATTTAACGGAACAAAGGGGGAAGAAAAGATGCTTCATATACAGGCAAGGGGTGGTGTAGAAACAAACATGTTGGCCGAAACCACAATGGACTCTGAAGACGCGGTGCTGTGCCTGCTGTCCGCAGTTTGAGTCAAGACCAGTCAGCAACATTGCTTAGTGAGCAGTACGTTGAATTTGGGGTATTATTAAGTAAATTGGTGTCGTGTAGCCAACTCTTAAGAAGAAATACAGGTTGAAGAATTTGTGTGTGGTTTCTTTAGCAATAATGTTCTCAAATATAAGGATTGTTTAACTTCGTATGTGATGAGTGGGTAGCTCTACGGGTGGGGAGGAATTAATCTTGTAATTGGACTGAGGAAACCCACGGTTGTTTTCTGTGGGTAAATACGTTCATTTTCTGTATGAATAAGAAAGAAATATAGGTAACATTGCTGGAAGCAGGTTCAAAGCCGTCACCGTTCAAGGGGTGAAGGCGTATGGGAGGGATAGATATTGTAACTTCACTCAATCTTAGTATCAGCGCTAGGTGGAGGAGATTGGTCAGTGTCACTTTGAGCGCTCCCGGTATCTTTTGAATAAGAGTCTTGATGAGGCCCAGAGTCGAACTGGAAGTTAGGGAGAATGGAAACCGAACCGCTATTTGTCTCTTGTCCTATGCGTAGTCTGGTTCTGCACCGACTGAACTACCGCGACTTCGACGCCCTTTCCCGGTGGCAATGTACCGTAGACAGTTTGTGTAAAAATGTGGCGGTATTGAAGACGGACCAACTGCCTCGTGTTCTGTAAAATACGGACTAGAGAACCTCTAGTGACAGCTTTCACGTTAAATCTGCATTTTTTACGGAGTTCTCTCTCCCGTAATGCTAGCTGTCCTGCTTCCGAGGTCACAGACTACTTCGTTTAATCTGGTGTTTATTGGACCGTGCATCATTGTGATAACTGAAGAATAAAAAACCAACTAGATACCACTTGATATTTTCTTGTACTTTTTATAGGCTCAACATGTTTGAAGCATTACTATGCCCATCATCAGGAGCTCGCGACTATGATGTTGATTACCACATTGATCGTTTCGTTCTTAGTTTGCTGTAGGTTGGAGGTTAGGTGCGGTTAGGCTGGAGTAGTTGTCCGGACTGCAGTGGTAATTAACATCATAGTCGCGAGCTCCTGATGATGGGCATAGTAATGCTTGAAACATGTTGAGCCCATAAGAAGTACAATAAAATATCAAGTGGCATCTAGTTAGTTTTTTATTCTTCAGTTATCTGTTTCGTTTAATGTTCATTATTGCACGTTGCAGAAAACCGGACCTCAGATACACACCGATGATATACTTGGTGCAGTACATCTTTCGCTTCTCATGCCTCAGTACGCCATTAGCAACTTGAAATCCCACGTACATTATAAAAATATCTTACTTTCTGTCTTTAGTTTCCTTTTCTCTTTTCCAGTAGAAAGTAAGGCATAAAATATTTTTGTAAGTCTATTTCCACAGATCTGTCTTTGTGTACTGGCATCGGGGGTGACAAAAATATCGCCTTTCTTAGTAAGGAGAGTGTATTTTGTGTCAGTCCTGATAGTTTATGTCATATATAGATATAATGTCCACGACAGACAGTGAACAGTGTTTACAACTTATTCGGTAATCACTCTCTTGTGTTGCGTTCTGGTATAATTTTCTGAAGTTGTTACTGTGAACGTCTCTCTACACTCTGTCAAATATTTGTATACGCAAGTTAAGGCTTGTAGTATCTAGAAAGGAAAACGGAGAACATTTTTACATACAGTAACATCATGCAGAAGGTTCTTACATTGAAGGAGGGACGTAGGCCTAAATCTTAAACTGTAAATTGAAAATGTATACTCTCAAGAGGTAAAATCATTCCCTTTTATCCTTTCAGTCAATGTCCATTTATTGATTTCCCATTTTTATATTCGTTTATAGTGTTGTATTAATCGGAAAATCAATTAACTAACGTTAAGAATGTATCATTTTGGGTTTAGATACAGTAAATATTTGTGTCCTGACACTGATGTTTCACGGAATCATAGTGCCTCTGTCTTCAGGTCTAAAGGAATAAATTCAAAGATAAACTGTAGATACTAGGGGCTGCATGTGAGTATATTTGAATTACGAAAGAAAGTAGGGCTTATATGTTAGTAGAAGTAATTTCCAAAAATATTGATCGCACGAAATTTCGTTACTTTCTGGTTTCATTCGATGACCGAAGAATCGTTGCTAAAAGTCATCCATCTGAAGAGAGAGAGAGAGACACACTGATGTATTTCAACAGCCTTATTGCATGTCCGTACTGAGATAACTGCAGCATGTTCGCATTACACAGTGACTGTAGCAAGAATCATTATGCACTAAATTTGATAAATTTACAGAAGTGAAAGTCGATAAATATTTACAAAGAGAAATTCTTCATTTAAAAAATATCTGATTTTTATAATTCAGTTTGTATTCTCCTCTAGCAGCCGTAGTTTGGATTTTTGGCCATATTTATTTTCAGACATGATTCTGAAGCTGTAAATCGCTCGGATACCTATTGTGCCGTATGAACAACCGAAGAATCGTGGCTCGATTGCTAGCAAAGGCAAGAAATTTTTCTCTTTTCAGAAGCATTGAGGCTGGTTCTAGGGCCCACCCATCTTCCAGTAGTGGATGCCAGGGGCGCCTTCCACTGGGGTAATTCGGTCGCAGAGTGAATCTGACTGCCCACCTTCATCCTAATGCCGAATTGACAAATGAGATGAATCGTAACTCCACCACTCCATGTACCATCCTGGCCTACAGAGATAACTCTACTTGTATTTTGACGTTTTGCTGACTGTGCATCTCAGTATATTTATCTCAGTATTTAATCAACTTGATGCACAAAATTTGTTTCACAATAAGTTTTACTTCATGCTTCTACATGTTTCGAGCACATGTGTCATCATCAGGTGTGTTGATACCAGAGGCTGTGTAATGCAATTTTGACCTCCTGATGATGAGCACATGTGCTCGAAACGTGTAGAGGCATGAAATAAAACTTATTGTGAAACAAATTTTATGCATCAATTTGGTTAAATACTGAGATAAATAAATCTACTTGTATGTTTTTAGATATTTATTAGGACTTTCTGCACCTGAAGAAATTGTGAAAGAATTAAAATTTTGGCTTCAGTTCTTTTTTAGTGAAGTATGTTTAGTGAGAAGCACAACTACTCTGAGATGCTTTGCAAGTGTTTTGTGACGGAGAAATGTGTTCATCAGTAGAACTGATCGTTAAGTAGAAATGCTCTTGTGTAGTTTTGCACCTCCACTAGGGTTGGCATTGCAGTTATATTTTATTAATTCGGACTAGCTGGTGGCTGCCTGTTATGCGCTGTGTACTGGATGTGCCCGCCGATGTCATAAATAAGTTTCTGTACGGAGCTCTGCGCTTCCATAGCGTGCAAAATTGAATGTAGTATTTTTGTAATTCAAATTGTGTTTGATAATTCCGTTATTACATGACAAGGAAGGTTGAGTGTTAAGCGTTACGTTATTATTAGGGTAGCGAGACATGTGAGGATACTGTAGTCACGGAATGTAACTTGGATGGGGAAACAAGGAATGCATAAAAATTTTTTGTATTAAACATCTCGTTTTAAAATTTAAAAAATAGCGTTTAAAATGACACTTATTGACACTGGGCCTCTCTATGTCATTTGTACTGAAGACTGATCCTCTTGGAATACAGCAACCAGGTTATAACACTGACACTCCCCTATTTAAACTGCACTTTTCAGGAATGCATGGAGGAATACCTCCGTTCCCCACACGTCGTAATGGCGCAGTGGCCAGTAAACAACAGGGCCGACTGTTCTCTCCTTCTTCTTGCGTAACACAATCCAATTTCCTCTGACAATTCTGGGGAATTTTGCGGTACCTCGACGACAGTTTAATACGCATAAGCTCTTAGTGGTCAGCAGCCACTTCATTGATTCATGAAGCGATCGGATTATATATTCTGGTACGTGTCCAACCGCCGTCAGTCACTGCGCATCAGTTTCCGGTCGATGTAAGCATTACTTCACGTTCAGCGCTGCATATGGACTTTCACCAGCGGCAAAATTTTGCGGACACGTGGCTGGGTTTTGTATTATGGATTCAGCGCATAGGGTAGAATAAGACGAATCGGGTCAAGGAGTGAAAAGAGTCACTTCAAAAAATGATCGATGAATGTCAGTGAAGCAGAATGTGTCGCTCGTGCTGCCGCATATTATAAAGGGCGGCGTGTTCAGCGCTGTCTTAGGTCAGAAACATTAAAATCCAAGTCGCGCTTGTATGCGGCTGAGACGGAAGTTTCAGTAGACATAAGCAATTACTCAGAAAAACGCGTTGTACCTGGCATTAACACTGTAATAATAGTGTATTTATTAGTGTAGACTTTGGTTATCTTACTTCCATTTTCCTCCGGCTGCGTCCTCGTTTTCGAACAAAAAATTTCCAACCAGGGAGCTTTTGACTTCAGTTAAATGTCCTTTTTTTGACTACTTTCTATCTCCTAAAACTCCTGCGTATGTTAGTGGCACTATAACGCAAAACGAGTGTTTCTAACACTTATTAAAACACGCAATTATGTTATATTAGCATTTTGCGATTAAAACAACAACGGATTCAGCAGTTGACCTTAGGAAAGTCTCGGCTGACGTCGGCGCGGAAATACCGAACAGTTTGAATGCGGTGCAAAATTACTCGAAGGACGTCTGCCTCTGAATTTTATACCCCTGAAATTTAAAGAATTCTTAAGACATCTTCTTTGAGAGGGATTTATGTTCAACTAAATTCTATGTGTATGTCCTCTTTATTTATAAGCTTCTTTCTCGCTGATGTTTCCATTGTTATGGTCGATAGATGATAAATGGCCGCTCTGTCCTAGTGCAGGCTCTGTTTGGAACTGTAGGTAGGTCTGAATCGTTGTCTGATGGTACATCTACCGCTGCACGCTGACATTTTGCTTACGTTCTGGCGTACTATGGAAGGGGTGTCAAAGCGCCGCGGAGGGACCGAATACGCTAGCAACAGTATCGTCTCTGAAATAATGAGGAATGCCAACTCGATGCAACAAGGTAATTTTATTGATAAATTCTTAGCTCGACATGTTTCCGGCACATACGCCCATCATCAGGAGCAGGTCGTGTGTGCGGTGCGGGCGGTGCCCGCACCGCACACACGACCTAGGCAACGGCTGTCAAGACCACCACCCATCCAAACACTCGGTGCAGAAAACCGTATGCTGCAACACAACATCTAATGCTCCTGATGATGGGCTTATGTACCTGAAACATGTCGAGCTAAGAATACATTAATAAAATTACCCAGTTGCATCAAGTTGGCATTTCACTTTATTTCATGAGGAAGATGCACGGCCAAACAACCCTCAAGTGTCGTCTCTCTTTCTTACCTCAGTACATCATTTATTCACTCGGAGTCCAGTTGTAACCCAAGTACTTGCACTCGTCTTCAACCCCCGCTTTGTGTCCAAATCAGATTCAGTGAACCAGGAGCTGACAGTATTCTGGAGTATATTGTCTTTTACATGATTGTACAGTGACACTCGTTCTGACGTTACTATTCATGGGAATTTTCTTCGGCCAGCTCCTGTATGTCCTGTCGCTAGGAAGTCATATTCTTTGCAGCCCCCAGATTTTTAAAATAGCCCATACTTTTTTTATACTGCGGTGAACTCCGGGTAGGAATGCAGACGTACAATAATATATAAATACTGTTCCAAAATTCCATCTAAGGCAGATTTGTTGCTTCTGTTTCCCTATGTCGCACAGTCCATTGTGTAAGGATATCGGTGTCAGGACTTAAATATACCGTAGAATATGCATAATGCTCTTGTGAAATCGCATACAGTAAATGTCTGATGAGTGCCATGGGATATTTAAGTTGTATTTTGGAGCGGAGGCACTGATAGATGCTTTTTACTGTAGATGCCGGACTGCTGGCTAGAAGTCAGTATTCGGAAGGTCCTCCGTTCGACCATATCGCCACAGGTTTTTTTTGGTTTCCCTGTGTCTATAAGCAAATGCTGAGATGGTTCCCAAGATTCCAAGTTGCCACTACGCGCTTCTCATGTAGCCCTCCCGACTTAAATTTAGTAGTAACCAATTTTATATTTTGTATACATGCAAAATAACCACTGCCACCGGGTAACAACCCAATTGCAGTTAATAATAGTAATTATTATTATTATTGAATTCGAAATATCAAATTTAATACTATCAATACATTGATAACTGTAGTTTCTACTTCTTTTAATGTGTCATAACACTTTATTTTGCCTACAGAGATTGTTCATATATTATTTTGATTCTCAGAACAAACAGTGATTCTATTTATCTAATCGGACTTAATCGGCTGAACTCTATAACGGAGAATCTGAAAATTTTCTGTGTGGTGGGAAGTCACTACAATTTTTTGTATGTTATTTAGATTGATTTCTTTCTTCGAGGGCTTAAATCGAGTACTGTTACTGCTGCACTCGGTATTGTGCCTGTAACAAGTGGACAAATTCTTGACAAGTGTTCATGAGGAGAATCCCTTGGGTTATAATGCTCTGCACAGGACAAGGGCTGTTGACACTGCTCCTGACGTAAGCAATTTATACGTCATTAAATTTCGCTGGCAGGAACGCAGTGCTTTAATGTTACTCAGCGGAAATGCTTACCATCCTGGGCTTGCTGTCAGGTAGATTTACGGTCAGTTACTTTACCAAGGTACACAGAAGTGCACATACACGAGTGGAGACGTGGTGTCTTGTATGGTCTTGCAGCATGCTCTGTGCCTACATCCAACTTGAAGACGTAGGTAGGGATCGAAATATACTGTTAAGATGTCTTTGGGATGGCGTCCAAAAATGGAGATAAGATTGGGTTTTGAAATGCAGAGGGTGGGGTGGGGGTGGGAAGGAAGTTTCAAAGCTTTCGGTTAATGCACAACATGCAAGTTAATGCACAACATGCCAGTTAATGCACAACATGCCAGTTAATGCACAACATGCCAGTTAATGCACAACATGCCAGTTAATGCACAACATGCCAGTTAATGCACAACATGCCATTTAATGCACAACATGCCAGTTAATTGGAACATTCACACATGACATAAACAAAGCAGTTTTATTTTTTGCAGAATTAAATGTAGAAGGAAAAATATTTCTAAGGTGGACCTCAAATAGAGTGTGAAGCTGTAAAATGGATTTATTTCGCTTAGGATAGGGACCGCCAACAGACGATTCTTTATTGGATAATTAATATCTCGTTACATAAAGTATTTGAGAATATTTTACTATCGTACCAACTGTTAGATTCTTAAGAAGTCCTCTGCTTCGTAGGAATAATCAGTTCTGCACATTCTTTACTACTGTCACAATTTTTACTCGTCGGTGTGTAACGTCGTGTTGTCTAATACACGGATAAATTTTGATGTTTTGCTGAGCGTGCATCTCAGTATAATCTTATTAATTGACCAACTTAATGCACACATTCTTATTTTATAATAAGTTTATTATATGCCTCTACATGTTTCGAACAATACTGTGCTCATCGTCAGGAGGTCAAAATTGTATTACACAGCATCTGGTATCGTCACACTGAAACAAGTGAGTGGTCTAAAATTACTAAAATACCATTTTATAAATATGGGCACGTAGTAGTAAAATTTATATATGAATTCAAACATTTTAGACCACTCACTTGTTTCAGTGTGGTGATACCAGATGCTGTATAATACAATTTTGACCCATTGATGATGAGCACTATAGTGCTCGAAACATGTAGAGGAATGTAATAAACATGTTATAAAATAAGAATTTGTGCATTAAGTTAGTCAGTTACTAAGATGGATAAATTTGTTACAAATGCAAATCCCAGGATTGTATTCCCACCTTAAAAACGGAGTTAGTGTTTTCCTGCAGGACGTTGATTACCCACCTGCCAAATTACACGATATCATAACACAATAGCGCATAGTTTGAATCCTTAATGTCGTGACAACCTCAAGACTTGTATAGGCCTAACAATTGTAACCTGGTTTCGTTGCTCTTTTCTTTCCACTTAACATAGTTGTCTATTAATTGGTGGTCCTTTACTGCATTCACGTATATACCTATATGCTACATATTGATATAACTGAACCACATGGAGTAACGTGATCGAATGGGTCTGGTGATAAGGCTTCCGACTTATTCGAGAGGCGCGGATCTTGGTACAAACACTGAATAATTTGAGGGAGATATAAATCAGATTTCCTCAACTCCTTGGCGCAAATTCTGGTATATTGTCTTAAATTGTAAGCCAATCGCAGTGGACGCGCGGTCTAAGGCGTAGGTCGGCGCTGCTTGATCGATAGTTGCGATCGCGGGTTTGAATCCCGCTGAGGGCATGGTGCTTGTTGTGTGTAGATAACGGCCTCTGCGACTAGCTAGTCACAAGTTCAGAGGAATTCTGGCGGGTGTGAATGTGTGTGTACGAAAAACCACAACAGTCATTCAGCCTAGGCCTGATTTGGGCTGTAGCGACACAAAAAGTTGGTTTTATTTATGCCATGACCGTTCCCTTCACACATTTTGCAATTAGTTATGCACCATCATCCATTTATTCGACGTCATTTAATCTGAACTTTGGACAGACTCATTAATAAAACATAAGTTAATAAACTGAGTATAACCGATCCAGTAACTGTTCCTAGTAGTTAGTTTGTTAAATAATGTACACTATGTATCATGGAGATCATGTGCATAATCCATAAAATTTTAGTTCTTGCCTCATGGTGAGCATCGGTATTGTGAACTACTAAGTTAACAGGTCAGTGCACTTTATGAATGCACTCTTTGTTTATCCAGACAACAAAACGAGTCACTTAACTGAACTCGTAGGGAATTATATTAATAATTGTCCAACGAGATGCAACACAAAGCAATCTATTTATTATTCTGCAAGTTCACTCTACATGTTTCGGGTGTCAACCATACCCATCATCAGGAGTACACAAAACTGTAACTACAGCCTCCGGGACTGGTCATATTTTTTGTGCAGTTACCTCCTTTCAACGTGGCCAAGCTAGCTTGGCCACGTTGGGCAGCCGAAACATGTAGAGTGAACTTGCAGAATTATAAATAGACTGCTTTGTGTTGCATCTCGTTGGACAATTATTAATATAGATCGGCGATGCATGGAACCATAAACATAAAATTACTAGAGGATTATTTTAACGTTTGTACAACATGGTAACTGCCGTGCCTTGCATTTGGGTTAAATTCCCTGAATGTTTATTTTGTTTATCTGCTGTGTAATGAGTATGTGATTGTGTGTGTCCCGATTTTGCATTCTAATTTGAAAATGCCACAAGTAATTTTAGCAAATATTTACTTTACTCTCTGACTTCAAACTGTTTGCTAGATAAACGAATTAAAGATAACTGTGTCAAGATGAACAATTTGTAGAGATGTGCAGAAGTACTGCGAAAATTTGTTATAACAGTGATTGTCATGCAGGTTAAGACGGTTTGAAACTACAATTTGTACATTAAAGGAATCTCATATTCAAACATTCACGTTCAACGAGCACCACAATTTCAAATTGCCTTCCTCTTCCATACGTCCTGTAAAAGGAGAACCTAAGATGTGGGACAGTCACTGATATTGCCCACGCTCCGCAGTCTATTGTTGACGCTTCACCATGACAACAGGGTGTGTGAGAAACTGCATATTGAGGTCAAATGAAATTTATAAATGCTGGTATAGGCACGTCTACCCTTTTGAGTATTTAATAATTTAGCGTCTCAAAGATGATTGTCTTCTGCTGTTATTCTATTAGCAGGTATAAATCTGTAAATTGCAATTCATAATAACATTTCATACCGTTTATAACGTCACAGAAGAATGAATAGGACTGCTGCCTCTTAGTCTGGACACATCGCTTTCAGATCTCTATTCTGAAACCGTCAATCGCAATTGAGAATTTCTGTTGTTAAACTGTGTCCAGGATAATTATTTTACAGTATGTTTCATTCACTTCTCTTCCAGGTCATTATTCTGTGTCTTCCTATCATTCGATGGTAGTATATGGTCTTAGCGACTGCCAGCCGGTTTTTGTAGTTATCACGTTCCTCCATTGGCTCTTTTGTATTCTGTTCATGAGGTGAGCATCCTTCCATCTCCTTGAATTTGACCCTGTTTTGCACCTTATCTATTGATTGCATTCGTCGTCGATATGCACCTTATATCCTCGAATGCACCTTTTCTCTTTGCTTTTTTTGTTTGGAACTTTCTTCTCTATTTGACGTCTTACAGTAAAAAGTAAAGGAGTCGTCCCTCTTGACACCGTGAAGGCATATGGGGGAGTGGAGTTGTGGCTCCGGTAATTCTTGATGTCGGCACTACATGCAAGTGTCTGTTTAAAGCTTCTGGCAAGAATTATTTCGTTCTTCTTGTCAAGTACTTAATAGATTTTTTTTCTGTGGCGTTGCGGCCCAACGCGGTCCATGGCCTCCTCGTTCTTGAGGTTTCTATATCACACACAACGACGCACTACAGTCGGTAGGTCTCCTCTGGACGCGTGGTCAGTGCGTCGCAGAGACCTCTACCTGACAACACACAACACTCCCAACAGACAAACGTCCATGCCCCCGGTGGGATTCCAACCCACACTCTCAGCAGGCGAGCGGCTGTAGACCTACGCCTTAGCCACGCGGCCACTGGGGCAGGCTTAATAGATATACTATTAGATCTATAGATCTACTACTACTACTACTACTACTACTACTACCACTATCACTACCACTACTACTACTACTACTACTACTACTACTACTACTCTTCTCACCATTATTATCGCGGCTTATCTAGTAAGAAAGTCCGGAACTTTTCCCGTTTCCTCGTAAGTGACGCTTGAAGTATACGTAGTCTGCTCCTGCGAACGGGACGTGACGAAGTTTGGGTTTCTTTAGCAACAACATTACTTATTTAATTTGATGAGAGTTTCCTTTCGTCATGTACATAGTTCTTTGGTAATATTAACTTGTCATATTTATTTTAATTTAACCGTTTTTTTACATTTAATATTTCTCAAGTCCAGTAGGTTCTTCCAATTTGTGACGTCACGCAGTCCGTTAGATAAGGACTTGACTGGTCACACAACCGCGGACATTAGTCACTACAACCACCACGATAAAAGTTGCCAAGTGTGTTCTTTTCACTGATATGTTCCAAAGGATGGTAACAATGGCAGCCTACGGTGCGGATGGTGCCGTGCACCATCCGCACCGTGCACACGACCTACGCAGCCGCTCTCAAGACCACCATCCATCCAAAATCTCGGTGCAGAAAACCGTATGCTGCAACTCAACATCTAATGCTCCTGATGATGGGCGTACGCGCCCGAAACATATCGAGCTAAGAATACATCAATAACATTACCTTGGTGCATCAAGTTGACATATCATTGTATTTCATGCGGTAGATGCACGGTCAAACAACTCTAAAAAATTTATCACTCAAACACACACCTCTCTCCGTGCAGGGGTTTTACTTCTACCCACTCCCTAGGTTTCATACAAACACTGTAAGTATCAGCACTGATCACAGTGCCAGCAGCAATGTTGTCACGAATTTTACTTTCTCCAGAACAATCCTATTGGCCGTCTGATCCGTTCCACCCAATCTGAAAATAAATTATTTCCTCTCGAAGCCCTCAGAAGATTTTTTGAAAACTTGTAGTTTCTTTCTGGTTTGGTGTCCAAATTTCCGTTCGAAACACAAGTGCTGGTTTGGCTATTGTTTTACGTCGTCGTAATACAATATTTCTTGAAATTACATAATTTTTCCCCTACGTTGCAACACTCCCTTTACTATCTTGTTAACGGTATCATATTTCTGTTCGTAATGCTGCGTGCGGGGGAGATACGTGCGCCTCGGTACTAGAACGTTAAACGAACTTGAGATATGTATATCTAAATTGAAAATATCGATTTCTCACTGTGAGACTTTTGTAAATACGTTTCTTATGCTAGTCTGAAAAGGAAAGCTTTAAATAAGCTAAATATGCTGTCTGCAGTACCTACTGTCAACAATGACAGTAGCTGCGGAGAAATTCAATGCTGCCGTTGAATTGAATGTACAGGATGTCCTCAGAGTGATCATAAATTCTTTCGTCCTGAACATTATTATTATTATTATTATTATTATTATTATTATTCTAGTTTTACAGGTAAGAAGGGACAAAGCGTAATAACAAATTTAAGACCACATTATAGAGAAATGTTGCTTAAAATTTTATCCTATCACTTCAGCGTGTGATCGGTGTGTATTGGGTGAAATTCCAAATATAAAATTTGGGAGAAAGTGTCTGTGATTTTTATGAACACTTCTGTAACGTATTTATACAAAGAGGCTTTGTGCTTTTTAATTAAAAAAGTATATAGCATGACATAAATTGGAGAGGCATGAG
>Ga0131853_10014631_pt1 | contig 14385 bp, 9 predicted proteins | sample TergutLab28metaG_FD_92764 | JGI IMG/M metagenome (GOLD analysis project Ga0131853, IMG submission 92764) | Labiotermes labralis P1 segment gut microbial communities from Petit-Saut dam, French Guiana - Lab288 P1 (version 2) (version 2) | ecosystem: Host-associated > Arthropoda: Insects >... | reverse complement strand
TTCTCCCAGTCCCCGGGTCGTAGGTTCCTCCGTTCCATTTCTAGGTGTATGTTCTCTCTCCAGTCTCGTCTGGGTCTTCCCCTTTTTCTTCTCCTGTTTGGTACCCAATCCAACATCCTTTTGTGCCACCGTTCTTCGGGCATTCTTTAGACGTGTCCATACCATATGAGTCTTTTCATGTTGATTGTGTCCATAATGTCTTTGTTTCTATGTACTCTTCTTCTTATCTCGTCATTCCGTACAGTTAGTAGATTTAACAACCTAATTAGCATTTAACCTACTAGCAAACGTGCATCCTATAAGCTTCAAGAATTCTGAATGGTTGAGCAGAATTCTATTACGAACAATCTAAGTCATCAACTTATTTACGAGAATAAATAAATATTATTTTTGTCGTCATCTACACAACCCTGCATCGTGTGTTTACATTTATAACACAGCAACAGATGTAGGGGATACTGCTGGCTGAAGAAGTTCAGTTTTGTTCTTTTATTTGGCCAGGGCTGGGCTCGAATCTCCGCCACTACACCGAGATCCCGTATTCTTACAATAAAACCAACGAGATGCACTAATTTCTCAAATTTATTTTTCAAATAGGATTGTACGTGTTTCGGACAGGTTTTCTGTCCTTCATCAGGACTATAGTACTGTATACACAGCAATAGGTACATGTCATACTATTTTGTTATAAGAATATATCATGATGCACGGTTCTCTGAATGTCAATACCGAGATCCTGATTCAGATATTTCGTGAAAATTCTCAGTTCTTCATGTCAGTTACCTGAACAGTACCTTTCAGTCTACGACTCATTCATGTCACATCTTTCCACTTCACTACACTATAAATAAACGAAAACAATGCGAGTTTTGGGGTTCCGACAGTGTTGAGAGTCGTGTCATCGTTCTTCTAGACTGCTCAATCCTTGAATAAGAAATCATAAGTTGGCATATGTTAACTCCGCTAAAAAAAAAAAAGTGTAACATCTCGGTAGACCATAATCCCCAAACAAACACTACGATTTGAAATGAAGAGTCACTCTTAGTGTAGGTTCTTATACGTAACAAGGGCTTATAACCTAACCCAGCTCATCAGTCAGTCGCATGTCTTAATCCCAGGGAATCTAAGTGTTTTAAGTAGCGGGACAGTAATTTTATAAATAATTGGATGCAATTAATATTATTTGTATTATTTCACGATTATTAGAGTTTACATTTATTTCACGATTATTAGAGTTTATATATGTTTGCGTGTATGGAGGCGCCGTTGAAAATCTATGCACTGCTAGCCTCGGTATCACGTAAACAGCTTATTGCATGCTGGGTAGGAAACAGACTGCTTGCTTACGTTAAGGTTTCAAACTCGCACAGTTAAAATCCATCCCCCTTTAAATACTCTTACTCTTCCCAATTGGCTAACTGTTTAAATCCCACTACTCCTTTATAGAATCAACAATCAAAATGTGAAATTCTTTGTTTCTATTGGCTCACTCACGTAACACTGTTCCCGTATCGCACTAGCATAATCTCTCTGTGTCTTACCGGTCTTCTCTCTCTCTCTCTCTATCCCTGTAAGATGCTACACAAATCCGTTACACTCGCCATTCCACCCAAACTAAATTACTACTAAAACATATCCATCCAATCTATCAAATATAAAACTTCAACAACTCATAAAACTTCAACCATAACGGTTATAGGCTTCATCATTTTATGCAGTATTTCATGATATTATTCCTATATTCACTTACACTAAGAACGTTATATGAATAGGGATGTAATTTATGATTATGCAGTTTTTGGCATTAGGCATTAAAGAATAATACACATGTAACGAAGGTTTTCATTTAAAAAAGTATTACACTGTATAATTCACTTTACATGGTTTATTTTCAGTGGCCACTTTCAGATTTGGATATCACGATTCCATGGCGCATAAATCCTAAACACCAGAGATTAAATTTTGACGTTTTGCTGACCGTGCACCTCAGTATATTTATCTCAGTAATTAACCAACTTGATGCACAAAATTTTTGTTTTAAAATAAGTTTATTTCATGCCTCTACATATTTCGAGCATATGTGCTCGAAACATGTAGAGGCATGAAATAAACTTATTGTAAAACAAAATTTTTGTGCATCAAGTTGGTTAATTACTGAGATAAAAACCAGAGATTAATTCGTCAAATTTTAGAACCTGCAAGTTACGTGAATGACTTGGCAGTTATGGGTAGGAATTCAGCAGAAACGGTGGAGAGAATCCGCATTCGGGTTGAAGTTCAACACATGAAACGTGTAATAAAAATGAATTACGAAATGTACAAGGTTGTTTATAAAACAGGTTGTCCATGTTTAAATTAGTCCGCCACTCAATACGAAGTTCCATAATATGGGAGAGGTAATGTCATGTACACACGACATTTATGACTGGGAAATAATTTAGGAATAAGATATTGAAAAGTTAATGTAAAGTCACAGCTTACCCCGTACATAATATAACAGCCAAATGTGCGTCCCTTTCACTCTGTTCCTCATAAACGGCAGGTCGCAGAAAATAAATGATCAATACAACATATGTTCATGTTACGGAGAAACCCCCGAAAAGGTTATTTATTTGTACTGTTTCCAAAACTAGATACAGTACCTCCTAACAACAATATCCAGCAACTCGAACGCCAGTACAACGGATTCCACAATTTTTATATTGTGAACTACTGCAAAGGGTGCCCCAAGAGCTAATGCTGAACCCTCAAAACACATTCAAGGCACGCTCTGAGAATAAAAATATTCAGTGAAGGAAAATGCAAACTATAGCCGTTGCTAGGACATAAGGAAAAGCTTTTCAGTTGACTGTAATCACGTTTGTGGGAAGTTGATCGCTCTGACAAATTGCAGTCCTTTTTAACAGCATATCATGAGGGTAAACTTCGAAATAGTGCCGTTGTTAAGATAGCGTGAAACTGGGAGAACCTCATGGAGATTATTTTCTGCCACAGGGCACTACAACCGGCAGTAAATTTGAATATAGGGTGTTCATATATCAGCTACGGTTGACCAGGGGCTCTTCCCGTGCCATTACATGTGAACCAGAGGTTAAGAATTTGTAAAGTGCACAAGTATGAAAAAAAACTTATTTACTAGTACAAGTGGAATATCACGAAAGAAAGAAGAAATACCTCCTAGAGTAAGATATATACAAAACGCTTGGCTTGCGTTTGGAGTCACAACGCGGAACCAGGAGAAAGAAAAGCCAGTCGACTCGCGCCTGCGCTGAATAGCACATCGTCCATGATGACGCCTACAGCGTTCCACAGTCGTATTGTATACTTTCTACGGTGAATCACTGGCTGGAACACGGAGCGTTGTGAAGAAATTAACTGAGTATCGCGTATTCATAAAGCATTCACAAATAAACCATAAAGGTAATATTATCGGTACAACTGTTATACCACTGTTAAAATGTACAATAAGACAGACCTGTTATTCTTGACTTCATTTTATTTTCTAGCATATGATTACGAACAAAACGTCTCATTAACCAACAATGCATACTGCAAATGTACTTATATTGTTTTTAATTCTTTTACAACAATGCCCAATTATGGTTCTTTGAACTGAAACATATAGCATTGGTAACAAGTACTAGAGGGTTATGTTTGACTGTTATACTGTGCAAAAGGTAAAGCGGTTCCCTTACAGCCCTGTAGTGGCCCAGAGGATTTCAGGAAGTTAATGTTCCCAGATTTCATGACAACGGCACAGGATGGTGGTAAGGTTGTCAGACTTATGCACCGGCCGCCTTTACCCTCAGGAAACGCTCCTGGTACTCATTTCTGTTAGAGGCTGAGTCGACTCCAGGGCCATAGTGCGATCGGAAGGATTTTATGTCAATGAAAAATTCCAATGACACCAGTTTGGATCGAACCAGCGACCTTACGATTTGTAGTACAACACCTTAACCACTGTGCCACCGCGGTCCTCCAGTTATACTGTGTACTGAAGATAATATAACACAAACGGATGAGTAAGAATAAAAATGTATTTAATTATGTTTTGATTAAAGGACCATAATTTTGATGGGGAAACACAGTAGTAGGCCTAATTTTACCATACATAGACGCCAGTACCGAGTCACAATGTGCTACTAAATTGTCTTTCTAACTTTGCCAGTACACTTCCTAGAATACTTCAGTCGTCTCTCTTTCCATAGTTGTGGAAAAAAATACAGGCGGAGACAGAAGCTCTTGCAGATAGAAATAACTTTGTTGGACGGGATTTGAAACCGGAACCATAATGCTGAATCAGACCATACTTTGAAGCCAACAGGACACTAAAATCTGCCTTCCGGTCCACGAAGAGCATAATTTACGATCCACAAATATCTTACATTCTACCACTAGCAATGCCGAAGGGTGCCACACATTTTAACCTTTAGTTACAGCCAATCCCTAAAGCCTATTTAGAAGTAGAAATAAGGAAATTCTTGGCGTAGACAATCCCAAGAGATATACTAACTTCTGAAGACAATGGCACTCCAAACAGTGAAGGAAAATCATTCCAAAGAGAAGAGTAAATTCTACTCATTTAACTTGGCGAAAAGCGCAATATTTCAAGCGACGCACATCACATTAGTCACACCTCTTACCACAATTTTGTGTTTCATTTTCCCCACCACAAAGCAGCAGTAATTGCGAAAGATCTGATAGTTTCTTGTTTGCTTTATTACAGCAAAATTAAAATTTGTGATTACTGTCTCTTTTGTCTTGCTCATTAGTGGAATAATTAAACAGCGAGAAATAAAAGCAAATCCTTCTAGGAAACATTAAAAGGAGTGAGTTACACTGATCATCAAGACAAAGTATTCAGATGACGACTTCAGATTAAGTTGAGCGTTTGTGAAGTAGAATTGTTTATTTACCACACTATGACAAATTTTGAATTTACACACTCCATCCGTAGTGTCTTAGACAAAAATTCCTCCTGATTAATAACGCAAAAAAAAAGTAATAAAGGAAAACGAAATTTGCAAAAATTAAGTCACAATGAACATGCTGTTAGAACATCCTTTTATACCCTGAGGGCCGCTAATGGCGTTAATTATCTGAAAATATATGGACAGAAATATTTCAAGGATTATGAATACACTCACTCCCCGACTCGTACACGTTTTTCGATTTAGGCAATTTCAGATGCAATTACTTTGTAAAAGGTAGAAAAATTATTTTTTTTTTAAACTCGTGCCGAAATTTTTTCTGGCGAGAAGAATATTGCTGGGCGTTAACACGGGGGCAGAGAGGTGGTCGCACTGCGGCCGATCGGGTTCCGGTGTGCTGGAGTCTGCACTTCAATTGGACTCTCTTGAATAAACGTACATATTTGACCATATCTGACCTTCAACAAGCCGTGCATCGTATTATTATTTCTATAGTAAAACCGACTTGATGCACCAATGTATAAAATTTATTTTATTTTTGGAATGACACTCTAACATGTTTCGGGAGGTCTTTCCGTCCCAAACATGTACAGTGTCATTCCAAAAATAAAATAAATTTGATACATTGGTGCATCTAGTCGGTTTTGCTACAGAAATTTGACCATATGTATGCTCATTTCCGGGCTATGCAAAACTCAACTACCGTCGGAATTTCCGGAGCATAACTATCGCCTTTGTCGGGAGTAGTTTGAAGAAATCCAACGAGATGCAGCAGTATGCAGATGTTTATTTACCGCTAAATTACTCTACATGTTTCGGGCGTCCATCGCTCCCATTATCAGGAGTACATAAAAGGAGTCCTTATTTGGTAACGTTTGAAGAAGCTTGCTCCCCAGACAGTATGATCTGTACCAGTGACTGCAACTACAGTTTTATGTACTGCTGATGATGAGCGCGATGGACGCCCGAAACATGTAGAGTAATTTAACAGTAAATAAATATCTGCATACTGCTGCATCTTATTGGATTTCTTCGACCTGGAATTACGACGCACAGAACCACGAATATGAAATTTGTCGGGAGTGTCTGTAGGATATTCTTGCTGTAGCGATGTCTAATTTACGACCTTGCAAACTCATACAGGTGTTATGTACGTTACAGTTCAGTGAGAAGTGCCAGGATCCTATATATCTACACCAGAACCCACACAGTGTCAAATCGCAGAATAATGGATTATGCAGTGCTGCGGAGGTTATGAATGGATGTTGCAGACGTCTTGTTTAAACTAATGAACCTAAATTAAACATCATATCCATGACAGCTCTGATGCAATTGTGAGCGCCTGTAGGGTAGACCAACGCGGTTACTTTTTCGGCTGTACAAACGATTCTCCTCCGCGCATTTTCCATCGCTTGCCAAATGCAATAATGGCACAATTAAAAAAAAATTACCATTTAGAGTTAACTTGCCATTTGGAGTTAACACAACAACTGAGCTCAAATTTAAAACAAGTGTAAACGGGAATAATTGCACTTAGCGCGGTAGGTTTTGTCGAAAAAGTGTACCGGTATTGTCGGATGTAGTTCTTATATTTTTTAGATCAATCATAGTATTCACTCCAAATGGCAAATTATTTCGGTTCCGCCACTATTGAATTCCCTTAGAGGTTATGCCAATGTCCAGTCTCCTGTTCAATATGTACGGTGGCTTCTGCCGCTGGGGGGGGGGGGGTTAAAGCGGCCGTTGCGTGAAACTGACCACTAATTCACATCCATCTACCACAGAGAGCAAGAACGAGTCAAGCACTAAAGCTCGCCCACGCGTTATAAAGTTGTTGTGACTAAAATTAAGCACAAAGACAGCAGCGCCATTTACTTGAACTTCAAAATCTTTCCACGAGAAAGATATATAGGTATTATTTAACGCTGGTCTGAAACAAAAATTTAATTGAAAAATAGTTATTATTTAATGTGTGAAAAAAGATTTAATTCAAAATTATATTTATACAGTTAACTAAAGGCGTACAGATAATCTGCAGTTTGATGTTGGATCGAAATTATTGTCACTCGTATATCAAATACCAAACTTCTCTCTCATAGTTTGCTCGTTAGAAGACAGCAGTATGCATAAAAGTGACGACATACTTCCCAGATGCAATACTGCAAGAGGGTAAAGAGTAACGCTTCAGAAGTTAGGTTAGGTTAGGTTTGATTAGGTTAGCAGCGACCACAGTCGTGTCGACGGCAGCTGCATACAGCGTTCGAGATCTCAGCTATCATGTATTGCGTCATAAAGTTACAGACAGCGACGAACACATTAATTATCTAATCTCGTATTGAGTGGATGCCATTCATATGCACAGTTATATAAAATTTTAGCGAATAAAATATTTTAGTGTTAGTAGAGGCCAGTTGAAATGTGATGTCACACGCGCAGAAACCAGATTTCTTCTTTCGGCGAAACGGACGAGTCCATTTAAATCGGCAGGGGCGTCAGTTCAGTCGACTACTGGAAGCCGAGGTGTGCGCATCAGCTGTACTAATGCTGGATACACCATGTTGCGAGGTAGTGTGAAGGGTATGGCTACCCACTCCATTCGCCAGTTTCCCTTTCAATTCCCCTCCTACGCGCCACCGTGTGCCATCACATTTCAATTGGAGTCTACATCAGGATGCATAGCGGATATGGAAATGGTTCATCCGAAGAAAACAGTTACAGAGAACATGTATATTTATAGGTCTAAATGCACGTGAAATAGAACTCGCAGGATTGAAGCATATGGACACAGATCCTTCCTATATCTAAACAAGTGCTATGTATACTATATATCTATCGTATTTAATTCTTTAAAGCAGACTGCTGGTTTTTAGCTTCGAGTAAAGTAAATCTTTGAGTGGAGGTTAGCACTGGTCCGAAAATAAAAAAAAAAGTATGAAAAGCTGTTTGCATAACCTTTGGATTCCGCGGCATAAAGTGAAAAGAGAACATCACATTAACGTGAAGCAGGAAGGATGATTCATTGCAAATGCAAACATCCTGCAACTTATGTTTTTTTTTTATTTATTTCCGAACCCATAATATTCTTGCTTTCAATGGCGCCATGAGATAGCCAGAACTGTAGGCCACGTTTCACTACAGAAACCAGTATAGTCTCTTTCCTTCTTTTAACTTTACTCCTCCCTACCCATTTTCCTTGAGCCGTCTCACTCCGTACAACAGAAGGAAACAAATGCTATTAACTCCTATCTTTTTTTCCATTTGCGTTGAGTGCACGTGGTCCCATATCTCATATTCTCACAGAGTCCTTCCTCGTACGGCTCAAGTTCTGGCATTCCACACAGATGTGATATTTGTGCTCAGCCATCTGGAGTAGACTGCGTTTGAAATGTGATGGCACACGCGCAGAAACAGATTTCGTCTTTCAGCGAAACGGTCGAGTCCATTTAAATCGGCGGAGGGGGGGGGGGGATGTCAGTTCAGTCGACTACTGGCAGTCGAGGTGTGCGGATCAGAGGGCAGTGATTGTATTATCTTTAGCAAGTAGGTTGATCACAGCTTGAAAATGTCGTCACAAGGCAGGAAGAAGAGGGTAAAAAGGAGTGGTGAGCGTGAAATGGTTTATAATGTGTACAAATTCATGAAAACTGAAACTGAGTTGGGTATCACAAACTATTTCGCTGTACTGGCAACATGTGTACTTGTTGGCACTTAAAGTTAGTCTCTGGAACTCCCAAACTTTACATCATTAATTTGAAAAACTAAATCTTATAAGTGTTTAACATTTAAAAGAAATCTGTGTGGAAATGTATGTTACTTACTGACTTACTTACTGACTTACTTACTTACTTACTTACTTACTTACTTACTTACTCGATGGAGCAGAGTCCTTCTTGGGCAGCTAACCGGTTTTCAGCTAGTCAAGAAATTCCCCGCATTTTACGGAACCCGAAGGTTCATTACCGCATTCACAAGTGCCCGCCATCTGTCCCTGTCCTGTGCCACCTCGATCCAGTCCATACCTCCATATTCCACTTCCTGAAGATCCATCTTAATATTATCCTCCCATCTAAACCTGTGTCTCCCAAGTGTTGGAAATGTTATGTAAGACGTCAAAATCTCGCGCCCCTTAAAATCAAGGTCAACTCGCCTCCATTGAGTTGTCGAAACCCCTAGAGGTGGAAGTATGTTGTGAGTTATAAATAGCTAATTACATAAGGCCACCCCAAGTAAGTGAGATTAAGTAGAATCCAGTTGAAATGTTATGGCACACGCGCAGAAACCAGATCTCGTCTTTCTGCGAAACGGACCAGTCCGCTTAAATCGGCGGGGGGCTTCAGTTAAATCGAATACTGGCAGCCGAGGTGAGCGCATCAGCTGTAGTAATGCTGGATACACCATGTTCCGAGGTAGTGTGAAGGGTACTGGCTACCCACTCCATTCGCCATTTTTCACTTCACTTCCCCTCCCGTGCGTCACCGTGTGCCATCACATTTCAATTGGAGTCTAACATGCTGTTTGTATTTCGATGGCAGACATATTCGTCTCATTTCACGCTGGCCCCCTAAAACACGTTCCCAATATGTGATGAGACAATAGGTTAGTAGCAGAAATGTTAAGGACATAGATAAAGATCAAAATAGTGCTAATGTTGAAGTCAAAGTAACATACAATGTCCCTAAGTCGAACTACTGTCAAAATACCTGTCATGAAGCTTTTTGTATTATTGAAAAATACTTTGCCCAACATTCTTACAAAATAATTTCCAGACGACTGGAATCGCTGGAACGCATCTGCGTAAAATTCCGCAGCTTCCCCGGACTTTGCGCTAGGTTCCAGCACATGGAGTTCAGACCTGCTATCGCTCAGGCGTGTTATTCGCTGCCTTCCACTGCGGGCATCAGGGTTCGCTCCCAATTATGTCGAAGTCGGATTTCTTGCGGATGAAGTGGTACTGGGACAAGCGTCGTTCGAGCACTTCGGTTTACCCCGTCATCATCTAGCACTTGTTCCGTACTGAACCTTATGCCGTGCAAGGAGGGAAAATGGGGTTACTGAAGAACGAACTTCCACAGAGGCCCCGTTTCAAACACACACATCGAGACAGGAAGTTCATATTAATAACAGAGACAACGTAGGCCTATTTACGTTACCTTTTGCCTCGTTCACAACAATACGTTCTCGTTTTATTATTGTAGAGAGGAGCGTTCGTGCATCCGCTGTTGGAGTGGAAGGACAATAAGTATTATATATTCTGAGAGTGAATTTGTAGCCACAGGCATCAAGCATGCACTGGATATTCGCCGTATTAAAGGTATATATCTTCTGTGGCCTGCTTAACTCTACAATTTTGTCAAACATTATCTCATAAATGGCACGATTTCCGAGGAAAAAAAAAGTTTCCTGAAATAAAAATGTGCGTTTTAATTTTCTCTACAATATCTGTCCCAAACATTTCTAATTTTAAGACACTCTCGGCGACATATTATCATAAATATACACAGGTCTTCATTAAAGTGCCCGTCATTCTTGTCAGATTTTAATCGACCTTAAAGCTCCTCGATAGAATTTTGGAGAAATCCGTAAGCATCTAACTTCGTGATGATCCGTACGGAGAGAGCCGAACTGTTTTAAGCGGACAGACATACGAACGGACAGAGAGAGAGAGAGACGGGCGAACGGGTAGGCGGACATGATAAAGCTAACAGTCGGTTTTGGTAGTTTTGCGAAAGCGTCTAAAAACCTAATGACAGACAGTCTGTGACGAACTTTAATTATAAACCACAAATGCACTATATAAAATTTCACATTAAAACACTTAAAATCGCTCCGACATGTTTTGATCCTAAGATCATCCTCAGGGAGCTAAGTTGTTCCTTGCTAAAATCATTTTAAAAACATTCACAAAATAATTCCATTATATTAACAGGGTGTTGTGGCAGCGTATCGTGTTGTGTAAGAGTACGTTGTTGGGGATGTGTCTGGTTATGGTGTGCGTTGTGTGTTATGTAGTGAGAGTCTCTCACTACGTAACACACGACGCACACCATAGCCAGACACATCCCCAACAACGTACTCTTACACAACACGATATGCTGCCACAACACCCTGTTAATATAATGGAATTATTTTGCGAATGTTTTTAAAATGACTTTAGCAAGGAACAACGTAGCTCCCTGAGGATGATCTTAGGATCAAAACATGTCGGAGCGATTTTAAGTGTTTCAACGTAAAATTTTATATAGTGCATTTGTTGGTTAACAATTAAAGTGATTCTACGAAATGCACGGTGTAACAATGAGGATACGTCTCAGACCCATTTCTTCAAACGTATGAATTTAACAGTCAAAACAAAATTATCGTATCCCTTAAGGATGTCATGTAAATACAGCAATGTGGAATAATCTTCCATCACATATATCCAAACTTATTCGAATATACAAACGTTTATACTTCTTTTTATGCTACAGCACCTTGTACCATCTGTATCGTAATTTGCATATCAGGTTGAACATAAAAGTCACATTAAATCCATTATAATTGCATCATCGCCCCAAACGTATCCAACACAATTATTTGCTTAATTATGCTCTAACTGGAATTCCGGCACAATAACAGTGTTTTAACCCTTATCCTGCTAACGTGGAGAATATGGTGAACTCCTAATAATGCCAGTAAATGACAGATGGGATTTAACTCAGCGTTTAAAAGGTTAAATAATAATTGCTTGACGAGATGCGCCAAAGTAACAAGATAGTTACTTTTCACGTCAGTATTCAGTTATCCGATATTACACTTATTTCATACGATATGACATATTTGTTAACTGCAGTTGGGTTGACACCCGGTGGCAGTAGTACAGTACACATTTACACACAAACAATACGTAGAACATCACAATTAACAACTTTGGTTGGAAGGCTTTCTAGGATTCGAACCGAGAGTGGTCAAAATAAAATTAACGATGAACTAACCGCGTAAAAACATCGCCTAATTCGAAAGAGTGCGGTCTGTGCCCCGTCTTGGCGAGTTATACCCTGGAATTTGACTTACAACTGTGGAAAAAGCACAGAAAAACTTCAGTCAGAGTAGCCGGAGAGTGTCAGTTGCCACGAAGAAACCAGAATATACAAAACAGAACATACATAACAATAAGAATACATAAACATAACTAAAAAAATTCATAATTTGCAAAATGAAACAAAAGTATCTTATTGTTTCATCAATACAAAATGTCACAAAATAAGTTATTACGACTCGATGCACAGAAAATGTTCTTGAGTAACGTAGGAGCATATAATATGCCTCGCTGGTACTTGGAAGATTTCCTGACTGAAGTTTCAGTGCGTTTACTCTTTACTTCTGGTCCAGTTTATGTTTTCTGTACCGTGCATCGTGATACAGATAAGTAAGAAGTATCAAACACATCCTGTCAGTTAATACACTGCTTATACAGATGCATGATAAAAAGGTAAAACAGTCCCGTTACAGGCCTGGAGTGGCCCAGCGGGTTCCAGGAAGTTTGGGTTCAGATTTCATGACAACGGCACAGAATGGTGGTAAGGGTGTCAGCCTTACGCACCGGCCGCCTTTACCCCCAGGAAATGCTCCTGGTACTCATTTCTGTTAGAGCCTGTGTCGACCCCAGGCTCATAGTGCGATCAGAAGGACTTTATGTCAGCTGGGATCGAACCAGCGACTTTTCGGTTTGTAGCACAGCACCTTAACCACTGTGCCACTGCGGTCCCCCATACATGCATGATAAAATACTGTGAAGCTACTTGTACAGTCTTCCTGATGGTGAACACTTAGTTGTTCGAAACATGCTGAAAACAATACAATTGAATGAAACCATTAATGAAAAATTGGCGTATCTTGTTGGTTCTTCTAACATATTCTTGTCTAGTTTGTCTTTATTTCATTCTCCTTCTATTTAGTAGCTTCCAGACAAACTATTTTACAAAACTGTTGTCTGTAATGGACTAATAATTCAGCACGGATGGCGATGCAGGCCTACAGCCAATGGAACAATACTTGTTTTTCCATCCGTTTGAATGTTCCTTCTTTCCGAACCCATCTGAAACAATTACTTGTAGTCTCAGTTCGTCTTTACAGGTAACTACATTTACCCCACCAAAAAACCCGCTTCGTCACAAAACCAGTTATTTAATCTGTTAGAGTTTGTGTTTTTGTGCGTCACTGATATGGTTAGTTTCACAGCAAGTCTGTGGGTTCGTACGTGTTGTGAAAGTGAAGCAGACGGAGCCAGAGAAAGGGTACTGAGAGAGAATAGAAGCAGCATTTCAGATGGCCAAAAGCAAATTCCTTCCCTCCAGTACCTTTGTATTTCAACTCCAAAGTTGTACACAAAGCAACAATTTTTGAAAGCGATCAACAACTTCTGAGCTTCATGATTTGTACTATCATCAAATGTTATTACGGAAAGGAACAAAGGATTAGATACGGGAGGTAAGAGAAAAGTACGACAGTCAATATACGAAAGGTTTAGGTGGGAAAACTTCAGGGAAGGGACCCAGTTGTATGACCGGGGCATATGTAGAAAGATTATATAAAAATGGACCTTAACAGCAGAAATGATAAAGAGTAGACTCTAGACTGTGCGGTACAAACACGCACCACGTGCAAATATGCTGCCATAACACCGACTAAGTCCATGTCAACGGACACGATAGAACCATTACTGTAATTTTAGCCAAGCACTGTATAGAGCTCCCTGATGCTGGATCCCTTGTGATCCGAATCATGTACGAGCAATTTTAAATATTTTAAAAATATTTTATAATAATTCCAATTGTAACTACAAATTATATATCTGTGCATCTGTTGGATAATAAAGTGTTTTAATCGTCATTGATGCACGGTACAAACGTGAAGATAGTAGACTGGATTGTTCTGGTTCATGTTAGGGGCAGAAGACAGAATCTTGACAAGACAGTTACGAATGTCGGGCTCCACAAAATGCGATTAATTTCATGACTATATTCGCTGAGATAATCTCGTTTTGGTGGAAAACGTCATACATGGTTCATAATGTGTGCAGTACACACCTCCAGCTTTAATGGTGCAAAATTGCTTTAATCAAAATTCCGACAGTGACCATAATGCATTGCAATAGAACAGTTGGCGATAAGACTACAAATATTTCGCCCGATAATTGTACAATACCGCCGAAATATGTGCCGATTGTGAGCCAACGAACATATTTTCGTTATAATCATTGTGGCAACTGAAGTATATACGTTGGTTATTCGGAAAGTAAGAACCGTCTGCGCATATCTCTCGCGCATCCTCTAGACTGTCATTTTTCGCATGCGCAGTGACTTCCTCTATCAATTGAGAAGCCACAGACGCCATTTCGTGAAATTCGTGTTATGTTTATGTTTGTTCCTGTGCGTTAAACATGTTTAAGACAACTGAAGGGGCCACCGACTGTGAA
>Ga0131853_10014625_pt1 | contig 14387 bp, 13 predicted proteins | sample TergutLab28metaG_FD_92764 | JGI IMG/M metagenome (GOLD analysis project Ga0131853, IMG submission 92764) | Labiotermes labralis P1 segment gut microbial communities from Petit-Saut dam, French Guiana - Lab288 P1 (version 2) (version 2) | ecosystem: Host-associated > Arthropoda: Insects >... | reverse complement strand
TTACGCCCAATACTTTTTTTTTAACAAGCTTATGAAAATCGGCTTGGTACTAGTACCAACGCCGGATTGGTGGCGTGAGAGGCCCGTTGGTACTAGTACCAACGCCGGTCGGAAAGTGTTAATTGTATTTACAAAATAAAGGTTGTGTTGGACTGTAAAATTGTATATATTCTATTCGTTACTGAACACAACGGGTATGTCTCACCAGAAAATCATTGATCATCTTATAATTCCACGCTGGATTATTGACATCTTCGTTATATAAATAGATAGCCGTAGCGTCCACTGCGTTTCGTTTCTGGGTTCTCGCTTGTAAGCGTGTGCAAGTCTGTATTAGTTCCGTCTGGGGTTATTTAACGACGTTTTTCTTATTGCATGTTATATAACGCGGAATAAGAAGAAATATGACCACGATGGTGTGTAGGGTGCTCAAAAATTATTTAGGCCTGAGAAAGAGGAACTGACGGGAGGATGGATAAGTTTACGTAATTAGGGGCTTCGTGATTTGTATCTCCTTTTTGGCTGGTATGTTATTACAATGACTACTAAATAAAGGAGACTCAGATGAGTGGGACGCGTAGCACGCATAAGGTGTGAAATACATTTTGTTGGTAAGTCACAGGAGAGAAGACAACTATAAGTACTGAACCGTATTAAAATGGATTTTAGATAAGTATGTGAGAGAGCATACTGGTTTGCACTGGCTATAAATAGGACACAATATCGGGTTTTATGAAGACAGTAATGAACCTTCAGGTTCCCTACAAGTAGGGATGTTTCTTGACCAGGTTAGCGGCTGGACTGTCAACCAATCAAGGCAAAGCCTGCTGTGATTTTTATATGAAGTACTACATAGCCATTATTAGACACAAACCAGAAACCATAATCATACGGGCGTAGCCGACCAATACTCGCATCTCAGCAGTTCTGTGAACGGAACTTGAGTGCTGTGTAATAACATATTTGTAACCAAAATCTGCCTACGTGCAGTATAATTATCTTACTGGCTCTAGGCGCAATTGAACAGAAAACAACTGTATGAGCTTATTAGAGTTTAAAACAATTATTTATATATATTACGGATACGTCAAAAACACCGTTGATTTGACTGCATCATTTTTGTTAAAAACTTTCATAAAAGACTTTAAAATGTTAGATTAAATGTTTTAATCCATTACAGTGTAAGTGCTCTCCTCTCAGCTTGATGAATCACATGAGCCGTTTTACCATGTTGGAAAATGTTTTAATTAAATTTCTGTCCGTGACTTCCGTATTTTGTGCTACATTCCGGTTTTTACTACGTTTAGAAAGTCGATTCAATTATCGTGCATTGATTCACTGTGTCACCATATCTGCAGTTTTACATATAAGAGAATACCACCACAGTAGGTAGTTTAATTTTGAATACCCCGTCGATCAACACACGTCACTATCAAGGAGACGTTTGACGAATTGACAGTTGGCATTGTTGCAACATACGCCTACAGAATTTTGTACTTTATGTAATACATAATCATAACGTGTTAAAATGTGGACATATATTTCATATAAAAAATACAAAATGATATGTATGTGTGTGTGTGTGTGTGTGTGTGTGCGCGCGCGCGCGCCATATTTTTAAGTGATGCCTTCTGTATTTTCTTCATCATAAGCTTTTTTTTTTAAATTATTTTGGTGAGTCATATGTCACAGGTATTATTATTTTAACCTTTTTTATAAAAAAAAATATCAGTATATAGTGAGGTCTTACTTAATCCATGGAGCAGAGTTCTTCTTGAGAAGCTAACCGGTTCTCAGCTAGTCAAGAAATTCCCCGCACTTTATGGAACCCGAAATGTTATTACCACATTTACAAGTGCTCGCCACCTGTCCCTTTCCTGAGCCAGATAGATGCAGTCCATCCCCACACATCCCACTTCCTGAAGGTCCATCTTAATATTATCCTCCACTCTACTCCTGGGTCTCCGAAGTCGTCTCTTTCCCTCAGGTTTCCCCACCAAAACCCTGTATACACCTGTGCTCTCCCACACACGTGCTATAAGCCCCGCCCATCTCATTCTTCTCGATTTGATCACCCGAAAATATTGGGTGAGGGGTGCATCTCATTAAGCTCATCATTATGTAGTTTTCTCCACTCCCGTGTTATCTCGTCCATCTTAGGCCCAAATAATCTCCTCAGCGCCCTATTCTCAAACACCCCCAGCATACGTATTTCCCTCAGTGTAAGCGACCAAGTTTCACACCCATACAAAATAACAGGCAAAATTGTAGTTCTCTGTATCTTACTCATTATATTTTTGGATAGTAAACTGGAAGGCAAAAGATTTGAGGCTTACTGGCGAAATCCTCGCGTTATAATCCACACGTCGTTACACCGAACACTGTCATGTTGCACATACCCATTCCGCTGTTGTTTTGTCCTGTGTTTCCATGTAGTTTACGGATCGTGTTTCATATAGTGACATTTTTACGATTTATGAAGTCGTAATGGGTATTGTGCATTCTAGTTGTTGTACTTCCAATCGCCGGTTACGATGTGGTACATCGCCACATATTTTGTATGTAAGTCTTGTAATGGTCGGTCTGATTTGCACATCTAGTCTGTAATTTCAGATGTGAAATGTTCGACTGACGGACACGACTTATTTTTATGTAATCGCTTTAAGTAGAAGGTCGCATAAAATGGACACGAAAAAAAAAACAAATGCATTGTAATGAGAACAGTGTTTCGTTAGCACGACTCGTTATTCCTCTTCTAAACTGGCAGGTGTGACATGTTGCTGCAGAAAGCTATCTGGTCATCATCGGGTTATACACTCATGTACTGGCGGTATCAGTCGTTACTCTTTTCCGTTAGGAAGTACTGAGATGTCATTGTTTTGACAAGTTTACTTTAAAAGATTCATTTATAGTCCAGTCTCGGTGTGGACATAACTAAGTCCCTGTGCTGTGTTATATTTTTGGATTACTATGTATGTGATGTGTGTGTATTATAAATTTTTTTTTTGCGTTCAAATTGGGTTGAAGTGAATATAAAACATCGGTTTGTTTTTACTGTTAGAAAATATTGTCCATAAACTAGTAGCTACCAAGGCAAAAACACTTTCTTAAATGTCTTTGCAAGTATTTAGGCAGGTTCACCGCCGAGTATTTTTAGTTAAAACTAATTTAGATGTGGGGTTCGTCGCACCTTGCTTTAGGATTTGCCCTTCACGAATTGAAACTCCATCGGTAGGTGTCTGGATCTGTGCTCAGTACCTTGGCACAGTTGGACGGAGCCAAGTTTGTGGATAGATAGTGAGGCTAATGCAATTGATAGGATCACTTGCCAGAAGGGAGTAGTGACAAAATTTGGGCAAGGGACGTTGGAAAACGTCGTGCTCATCAATCGATAGATTCATATATTCCGCCCTCCTTACGCGTCTGCGCAGTACGGTGCCCTATTTTGACAGTAGCAAAGTCATGGGGGAGGAGCACAGTTAAGAAACCGAATTTTAAAAAAAGTTTTGTGTAAATTTGTAGGTTGTTCTCTGCCTAGAATTTAGCTGTTTTGACCATGTTTTTAGGGAAGGGATGGTGGGGTTGAAGGGGGCTGGGACGGATCCATCGGGATCAGCGTCGTCGGTAGAGGCGTCTGTTAGGCGCCTTGCATTATGCGACAGTATGGACCGCTGCGGTAATGCTTCGTAGTTGCAATCATGAAGAGCATTTAGCAGGACCACCAAACATGTGCAGCACTGAAGGGGAAGACATATACTCCATTGGAATGGCAATGCGTCCTTCGTGCAGCGCTTCCTCTGGTGAGATTCTCACATGTGTGCCTTGCATGTTACATTACGTGGCATGTGGTAGTAAGTCACAGGTCTAGATATCATCTCTTTACTAACAGAGAAGTTACTGACATGGTGCGTTTTCATATGTCAGTAACAGAAGTGTGTCCCTTCGGTTTGTTCTGGACCCGCACCGTCCGAAATTCATTGAATTTTGCTGCATTTGAAGTTAACCTCTTCATTGCTGTCTATCACTTGTTAATTATGTCAGTTGTATTTAAAACGGGGCATGTACTTTTCAGTCGTTACTTCTATGACGCCTTGCCCTCCTTTACGACGTGTGCTTTTCTCTATCATTTTGCTTTTTTCATCTGTTGATTTATTTTGTTCCTGTGTCATTGCATCCACCCTGTTAATTTTGATAGTGCATATGGACATAATTATTGCAGTTCTCCATCATTAACGCTGGTGTGTTTAACCCATAGAGTACAAGAACAGATTATACTCGGGCAGTGCGTGCTAACACTCAGGTCAGAACCCTTGTCTTCTCTGATATTTGGAAATGTAGAGATTAAAATTACAAACCTGTAATTTTGTTTGTTGTGTATGGGTGTGAAACTTAGTCCCACACATTCTAAAATAAGATGCGGAGGAAAATATTTGGACCGACAAGCGAGGAAGTAAGGGTGACTAGAGAAACATGCCTGACGAGCAGCTTCATGATTTGTTCTCCTCGCCAGATATTACTAGGGTGATGAAGTCAGTGACAGTGAGGTGGGGTGAGGCATGTGGCACCCGCGGGAGATGAAACGTGCAGGGTTTTGGTGGGAAATCCTGAAGAAGAAACCGCGTGCAATATCTGGTCTTAGGCGAGAGATTAATATTAAAATGAATCTTAAATTAGATGGTAGTGTGGACTGGGATCGTCTAGCTCATGGCAGGAACAATTGGCGGGCTTTTGCGAGCATGGTTATGAACCTTCGCCTTCCATAAAATGCAGAGTCATGCTAGACAGGTGAGCAACGAAGGACGCGTTGTATTGCGATCTGCTTATTGTGCAGTAAATCGTACTGTCAAGTGTTATACCGTTACTTGGCCGTGTTATTCAGAAGTGTATTGTTCCACATTGTACTTTGTGTGTGACTGATATACCGTCGATCGTGTTCCTGCTTTTGTTGTCTTTTTTTATGACCCGACAGCCCCTGTGAGCCTAGGCCTCCTTTGTGATGTCACTCGATCACACTCGGCGACACCACACACGGTAGGACTCCTCTGGACGAGTGATCAGCCCGTCGCAGAGACTACCTGACAACACATAACATTCACAAGGGACGACCCCGGCGGGATTCTAACCTGAAATCCCAGCAAGCGAGCAGCTGCAGACCCACGCCTTGGACCGCGCGGCCATTGGGATCGGCCTTTTGTTGTCTTACACGCTACAAAATAACGTAACCTGAACAGAGATCCTTGCTCCATATTTCATATGTCCTCTTGCTTAATTTTAGTTTTATTAATTAATTGATTACTTTTATATTTATCGCTCATTTTTTGTTTCCTTTCTTCCTCAGTAAACCCTCGGAGCAGAGTCTCTCTCTCAAGAGCTAATAGCTTGCCACTAGCCTCTCTCTTCTTAATCCATTCCACGCTTTCCCACCCTGATTTTCTAAAATCCATGCTAATATTAATTTCCCGCATACGTTTAGATAGTACAGAATTGTTTCTTCCATTCATGGTATCCGAACGAAATGTTGTATACATTTATATCTGACCCTTGCGTGCTACCTGTCCCTCCTGTCTGATTCTCTTGAATTTGATCATCCTAATATCTGGTGAGAGGTAGGCTATGGTTGTGAAGCTGCTCATTCTGCAGTTTTCTTCAGTCTCGTATCATTTCCTTCTACTGAGATTCAACTCTGTTCTGGAACCCACAGTCTATGATGTTCATCTCGTAGAGTAAAAAGACCACAGTTAATCACCAATACAGAACAACATATAACATTACAGTTTTATGTACTGTAGTTCTTGGTTTTCTAATAACACACGGGAAGACAAAATATTCTGAACTGAGTAGTGGTAAGAATTCCTGAACAGTAATCTGCCCTAAATTTCATCGTGGGTGTAATTTTGACTTTTTTACTGTCTTTTCCGTTTAATTTTTCTCACATATTCGAATAATTTAATGTGTTGAAGAATAAAAGACCAACTTTATGTCACTTGCTATTTTATTTCACTTCTTATGTACTCAACATGTTACGGATATTAATATAATTTTTAAATCCCATTACAGGCCCGGAGGGGCCCAGAGGGTTCCAGGAAGTTAAGGTTCCTAGATTTCGTGACAACGGCACAGGATGGTGGCGGGTTGTCAGCCTTACGCACCGGCCACCTTTACCCCAGGAAATACTCCTGGTACTGATTTCTGTTAGAGGCTGAGTCGACCCCAGGGCCATAGGGGCCATAGTGCGATCGGAAGGATTTTATGTCAATGAAAAATCCAATGACACCAGCTGGGATCGAACCAGCGACCTTCCGAGTTGTAGCACAGCACCTTAACCACTGTGCTATCGCGGTCCCCATGTTGAGTACATAAGAAGTGAAATAAAATAGCAAGTGACATCAAGTTGGTCTTTTATTCTTCAACTATTACAATGATGCGGGTCCAATAATCATAAAATTTCATGTGTCTTTAAATTATCGTGCCCTCCAATGTGGTGAAGATCAACCTGGGACCCCCCCACCCAACCTTCTGTTCTCGGCGTAGGACATACAGCGGCCGATGTGTTAAGCTGACCACTCACCTGACGTTAGGAATGCATGGTGCTATACCTTTACTGTCCAATGTGCCCTGTAGACACATGGGAGAATAATTAAATACAGGGACAAATTTGCCTTTACTGTTACACTGTTTCTTCCTGCAGCCCTTTTCTTTTTCTTTTTATTGCCTTCTGCATTATTATTTTTTATTTTCTTACTCATTTGTCACTCTTTTCCTTTTTGTTTAAATTTTTCTCATTTCCGTCCTTTTTACATTCCTCTTCTCCCCCGTCCCGTGTTTCCTTGATGCCCTTGATGCCCACTGTTCACCATTTCTTTATTCTTGGCTTTCTTTGTTACTTACTTGACAGGATTTGGTAGGACTTTTACAGTTAGTGTTTTACAATATACGAAAAAAGTAAGCCATTAATGAGGAGATAGACTGATTCAAGAAGAAAACGATGATCAGGAATGGTTCTAGTGATGTTACTGTTGATTGTGATGCCTGAGAACAAGATATGAAGCTAAAGCACATCCCAAATACAAGTCCAGAATGAACCCCCAACCAAGGTTGAGGAGTGCCCCTTGAACGTAAATATAAGGGTGACAGTTGGTGATGCTATATAGCGCCTGTCCCTCCGCTGTGGCCTTCACCGATATGTCTGCTCGTAATGTCCAAGAGGGGAGTTTTGCGGTATGAACGTCACTGTGGTGTTCAGTATGTTATGGTTAGTAAGCCTTCATGTCGTGACCTGTACTTAACGGGACACGGTGACACCCCTCCTGTCAGGATAGTTTTCAGCGTTACATGCTACGTAATTGGTGGACTGTCCCTCGTGTGCACACATTAATCAATGGACCTGCGGTCTGTCCATCCCCGTGCACTTTTCCAAGTTGGCACATTTATTTTAAGAGTCATGTCAGCAAGTGCGTCATAATTTCTACTTCAAACGCTGCAGCTACGAGACTTGAAACTCTTCTAGTTTTACAGTTTTTCCTCTTATTGGTTTTCTTTTTCTTTGCTGCCCAGTCATGTACTTTCTGTGCCCTTGCTGTGGATTTTGTTTATTTTTGTGTATTTTTTCTTTTCTTCCTAGTTCTTTTCACCTTGCTTTTCGTATTTCATTCAGCAGTTTTTTTTTATATTCTATATTTATTTATTCCTTCATAATTTCCTCTTTTGTATCTTCCTGTGGGGATAAAATTAAAGGCGTTTTGTTGATGTTCTGAGAGGAAACCGTGTAACCGAAAATTGACACACACACATATGTTGTTCTTTACGCAAAACCCAATGAGCCTTGTGCGCCTGAAGATACCGCCCGCCTGTAGTACCCACTCCAGCCATTGTGTCTCCCCAGAGAGAGGCCTGGTTGTGCCCCAGAGCGTGTTTTGGCCGTGTGGTGAAGAAAAAAACAAGCACTTCCCTTGCATCAATAGCATTCTGGTCGTGCGGTCCTCATGCATTAACGTACGGAGCTGATAAGAGGAGGAAATGTCAAATACACGTGAAGTTGTAGTCAGAAAATCTCATGGGAGGAAATCACTAATTAGGTCTGAGGGCGATAATGTTAAAATGGATATTAAACAAGTCAGTTGCGACGTTGTGAACAGTTTTGAACTGGCTGGGAATAGGGCGCAGTAACAGGTCTTGCGGCATACCAGAACTTGACGATAATTTTCTGGCTAGCTAATAAGCAACTGCTTAATGAAGACCCGGTTTGTTTGTACAATAATTACTTCGCTGGTGGAAATGGTCCTAAAGTAGGCCTTTTTTCCACTCACAGCGCCACCTATAGGCTACCACGTAACAGACGGACGAACGGACGGACAGCCAGCCATTTTCTTCGTCATTGATTTCCGTACGTTAAGAAGTCCAATAGCTTGTTTCAGGAGGACGAATATGAGAGGACCGTGAGCTGTAATCAATATATCCACCAACAAGTGTCCTGAATAAAATACAATACATGACAAGTGTCAAATACCTTACGTGTTTCAGCACCGGGGTTCCATCCTGAGGGAGTCTTCTAGAACAAATATAATTCCAGCACACTAATAGTCTGGATATTGCATCGCACGCAGTGGAATGATTAAATATTCAAATTCTGGAATACATAAAATTGACAAGCACAAAATTACAATGTTGCGATACAGAAACTACAGTAGAACTCCACTTATCCGGCCGCCCACTTATCCGGATCGGCTTGGCTCTTCGGGTAAATTTGTCGAGAATTTTACAGATCTAACTTGCCTTAAATTACCGGTTATCGGATCAAGTACGGTACAGTGTTATGGCTTCTATAACTTCAAATCAGGCGTGGTCAGAAGGTTAAGACACGGGAACATACTCTAAATAGTAACAGCCGAACTTCAAACTGCCAACGTATTCTATTTTCAAAGAAAAATCCAATTATCCGGATTTCTTGCATATCCGGATAGCTCGCCGTCCAAATTAATCCGGATAAGTGATGTTCTACTATATTGTGATAATGAGCCGCTTGAAGTACTGTACAAGCTCACATCCGTTTATATTCTGTATGGGGTGTGCACACAAACAGCTGTCACGATTTGTGTGCTCCGTAGAGATCTCGTCCAGATGGAGCTAGGAGACTCCCTGAGGATGGCACCCCGATGCCGAAACATAAAAGGAGTCTGATACTTGTCAGGAATTATATTTTATTAAATGCATTTGTTGGTCGATGTACTGGTTTGTAAGAATATGTACGGTATGAGTAAGATAAAATTGTGAGCTGGAAGTTTTTATCCCCATTTTAATTCGTTTTATCCCCTTTGCTGTATATTTTGCTCTCCCCCTGCGTCCCGCTACCCTTCCCATTTAACCACATTTGATTGGAACATACGTCACGAGATGATTTACTGATCGAACAAACGTCTGCTTTGTACCGATGTTTGAGTCAGATTTTCAGAGCCATCTAGGGACAGTGCTGTCTGTAACTGTGGGAAATGTGTTGTGGCTGCTGGTCGGTTTCTCGCGTAAGTCAATCTGAAATTTGTAACTATGAAAATTTCCGTACTGTTCTGTCATCAGCTGACTGTCGGAGTCTTGGTACACGTTGGGTCATTTCCATGCTTTTGTGTCCATCATGTCTGGCTCGTACTTTACTTCGGGGTTTGTAATTATACGTGTATTTTTTCATGTAGGCTAAGCAGACCTGTAAACGTGCGTGACGTTAAAGGAAATTGTGCTTATGTTCAATACACGTCCGTGTTAAGGAATGTGGATGTTTTGAGATCAAACGTGGGCCTCTCCTAAACGCAACTAGAGACAGAATTGATTAAGTCCTTGAACTAAAAGAAGTAACGTCAGGTTTTACCAACAGCGAATCGTTGTGCCGACCACATTAAATTTAATTGTGAGTCATGTATTCATAAACCTTTTCGTTTTGGAACAGAAATGATGACCAGAAGGAATCGATATTTCTCCTAGACAAGAATTCTATAGTAGGCGTTTAATAATGCACTTTTGGTGTTTTTGGAATTCGTGCCGAAGCACCGATTTGCGTCAGAATATCGTCTAGTGTATGGTGAGGTAGATTCAGTCAAGAACGCAACTATAAATATATGGCTAAATGATGGTGTTTATTAGCCATATATTTATAGTTGTGTTTTTGACTGAAACTACCTCACCATATAGTTTAAACACACAACGGTGATGGCACACCTCAGAATCGTCTGGAGTGTTAATTCCTACGAAAGTAAATTCTGTTGAAAGATATGAAAGCGTGTCTTAGCAACATATGTTCTTTCGTTTCGAGTAAACACTTGTTCTTGGAACATTAATTTTTACATTTCTAGCTTCTATTCCTGTTTCGGTGAATATGTGTCATGTTTCAAGTGAAGGAAGATGAAACCGCGGTCGCTAGTTCTGGTCTTTACAAACACTGTATCCGTTGGACGCATAAGGTAGACAGTAGGCAAGCTGGTACACAGCTTGACTCAGTGGCGTATGGAATATGAAGGTACTCCATTTTGTCCTTATTTGAGAGCAACTTTTTTTTTTTTTTTTTTAATGTTCTGGGATATGTATATGACTTGGTCATCTGCTGGTGTAGGAATGTAATGGAATCAAGACTATAGGAGGTAGAAAGTCGAGCAGTTAGAACCATCATGTCAGTAAACCTGTGTTATTTATCGGTTGAAATCGTCTAAAATTTAATGCTGAATGTTGTACGCCTTTCTAGACCTCTGAACAGAACAGACCACAGCTATGCAACTTCCTTCACTAGAGTTCAGAATGTAGTCTAAACACAACCTTGCAGGCGCGAGCGCCAATTCATCTGTCTGTGTCGGTTTATTTGTCTTCATTTAGCAAGCTTCGGCATTGCCTTTGGAAAGTAAGGTGGCGAGACAAACCAGTTATTCTGTTCTTCGTGGGTCGCAAAGCCAACCTGCGGCACATCTTTCCGGTGACGAACAGGAATTATCGTGTTTCCGTAATACAAACCTGGCCGTGGAGAGGGGTGGAGGGTGGAGAACTATTTCACGCTGGATTCACAGTACAGTTTTACACACAATGGACTGTCAAGTGTAATGTATGCAGACCGGTCTCTCGTTTCTTTCTTTATATTTGTTATGCTTCGTCGATTTCTTCGGTTATTTTTCTGCTCTGTTCGTATCTTTTTTTCTCCCTTCCCTTTTCGTTTGTTTAATTTCTTTGTCCTTTCATTTTTTTTTTCCTTTCCTGTGTATCTTTGCCTATTTGTTTCTCTTGTGTAATTTATTTGGCGACGCTGAGTACCTGGATCATAGGATGAATGACTATGAATACGCAGCGTTGGTTGGGTGACACAAAGGAAAACACCTGTCCCAGTGCCACTTTGTCCATCACAAATCCCACGCGGAGTATCCAAGGATCGAATTCGGAACTCTGAGGTGAGAATCCCAGAACTAGCTGGTTATTCTCACGATCTTGTTTCAGAGGTTACAGTTTTTTTTGGGGGGGGGGGAGTGGGGGCAACAAATACCGTGTGAATGGAAACAGTGAAATGTTAAAGTTGTTCCTGTCCGCGCTGTGGAGGAATAATTGGAGAGTAGGGGTCTGACTCCGCTCTTTAGTGGAAAGAAGAATAAAAGAATTTGTGTTTGCAAGTTTTCTTTATTTATTTCTATATCTTTCTTTGTTGTATAATTAATTTTAACAGCTGACAAACACAATAGATTTAGGTGTTTAACCTCAGGACCTGCGGTTGGTTGGACAAAATCACTTTTTTTGTTGAGTAAACTTGATGCGTAGGAAAGCAGAGGCAACTGAAGGTAGCGTGAAGTACTTGAGAAGAGGGGGAAAAGAAAGAACACAGTTCAGAATGAATGGAATGCCGGGAAATTCGCTGAAGCGACAAATGAATTGGCTAAGGCTGAAAGATTGTGATACGCTCCGGCCATGGACGGTTGCTCATCGGACGTGCTAGGGCGAAACGAAACCCCTTGCACCTGTTTTACGACACAGAGAGAGCATTGATGTGTTTTTAAAGTGGTGTTTATGAAAATTCAGATGCTTCTGTCCTCAGATTTTATGGTGCAGGGCTTCCGAGGAGCCGCATATCGATTTCCGCCAGGTATGAAAGATTTTCCTATCCGCAACGTCAAGACCAGCCCTGTGCCCCACCGAGTCTCCTATTCACTAGGTACCGGCGGCTCTTCTCCTGAATGAAAGGGGTCAGAGCGTGAAGCTGACTGCTCACCCGCATTTAGTGCCGGGGTTGAGAATAAGTCGAGCTGTGTCTCCACTCCCTATGCCTTTGTGGGATGCACAGGGAATAACCATCACCTTTCCAACATGACCCTGCAGCATGAAGTGGTTTAGTTTGTTTCTTAAGTAGGTGGTACTTGAACCTGAGAATTCAGTACTCCTTATCACCAAAGCCTGTCACAGGGTAAAATCTTGAGCCAGTTCAATCCCATGCACATTCTCAGCTACCTGTTTCCATTATCCTGCATCGTTTTTAATGCTGTCTTTTACGCCCTGCCATCCTCTTGAAGTGGTGAGGCCTACTTTTGCTCCAACGCCCGTTGGTATGTGTTATTTAACAACGCTGTCAGTATCAGATGCTGCAGCGTCGAATGGTGTTGGTATTGATGAAGAGACAGTTATTCGGAAGGAAGCGGTTGTTGCCTGATCATGGTACTACTGTCTTGGCGTTTGCCTGGAGAGAGTGAGAGGAGCCGCGAGACATATCACTCAGGTTTCCGTAAGTCCCGGCCGATGCTCGAACCACTCGCCACCGGAATGCAAGGCTGTGCACCAGCCTCTTCATTTCCATCGCTCATATCAATGCCCTTAATTTCACTACCTCGAAATTAATAATCAGATTGTGTGATCGCGTTGACGACAGACGGTTAAGTAAACCCTTTCTTTCTGATATTAGCTGTTTTCACGCGTACGCCGAAACATGCGGACACCCTAATTCATAGTGTGTTTTTCCATTATTGTGTCATGTATTTGTGAACGTTTTATTATTTGTACAAATCATGTTCCCGTGATGTCAATTATCCGACCATAGTTAAATGTTAAGCCCTTTACGAGATAAATCCATGGAGACCGTATCTGTTCGTTCGTCAGTCGGTGACTAGTATTGGCGACTAAACTGTTTGTCGGATGTTCATGAAGTTCGGTGTAGGATTTCTTTAAGAAGAGTTGAGAAAGGGCGACCTTCGTGAAAATCGGTTCGTTTACAGTCATATTTTGACTAAGGGCGTAAGTGAGTTTCTGCTTTTACTCTCCATGGCTCTTGGCCGATTTTAGTGAAATTTGATATGGAAGACCATTTTGGTGAAATTCGATGTGGAAGACCATTTTGGTGAAATTCGATATGGAAGATCATTTTGGTGAAATTCGATATGGAAGACCATTTTGGTGCAATTCGATATGGAAGACCATTTTTGTGAAATTTGATATGGAAGACCATTTTGGCGAAACTCGATATGGAAGACCATTTTGGTGAAATTGGATATGGAAGGCCATTTTGGTGAAATTCGATATGGAAGACCATTTTGTTGAAATTCGATATGGAAGACCATTTTGGTTAAATTCGATATGGAAGACCATTTTAGTGAGATTCGATATGGAAGGCCATTTTGGTGAGATTCGATATGTAAGACCATTTTAGTTAGATTCGATATGGAAGACCACACTACCACAGAGCATTTACAAGTTGCGTGAGAGTCAGTGATATGGAGGCTAAACGTAAGGGTGTAAATGTAATTTTAGCATATTTTCAACCCCTTTCGTCCCATTTAGATAGAATTCGGCACAGGAGCTGCTCACGCCAATTTACTGGGTATCGTATCGGTTCATTTCAAAATATACATTAGGGCATACGTTCTTTCCTCAGTTTCTTCATTTATTGCCCGATTTGGATGAAATTTGTTATAAGAGACCTGTACGTAATTCTGTTAACCATGTATGAGCTCATGAAAATCGAAGCGGGGAAGGCCGTGGTTTGTATGTGGGCGTAAATTTTGTTACATTTAGGCGTGCACCGAAAAAAACCGCATGGCATTCTGAATGTAAAGAACGCCTTGTACTGCGTTACGGAGTACACCATTTGCAGTGTCGGTTATGCTGTTCTGAGACAAGGATGAATGCTATGTCGTAATCACCTTACAGCTGTGAAGGAGAATAGGCTGTCTTATCTGTTTTCGCTAATAAGGGAACATTATCTGCTGAACATGCTGTAAAACTCCACGAATAGGGAGGAGGTCAGCCTGTGTCAGTGGCGTACCGGGGGGATGTTTGGGGGGTCAACCCCCCCCCCCCCGAAATTCCGAAGGCCCCCCAAAATCGTGCCAAACCCAACCCCCTTGTGAAAACTGTTAAAAATTGCTGCATTTAGGACGCCAACGCCC
>Ga0131853_10014624_pt1 | contig 14387 bp, 11 predicted proteins | sample TergutLab28metaG_FD_92764 | JGI IMG/M metagenome (GOLD analysis project Ga0131853, IMG submission 92764) | Labiotermes labralis P1 segment gut microbial communities from Petit-Saut dam, French Guiana - Lab288 P1 (version 2) (version 2) | ecosystem: Host-associated > Arthropoda: Insects >... | reverse complement strand
TATCCGCGCCTCTGAGCAGTACGCCTTCGCGACCGCCGCGTCGGCGTCCGCCGACGGCCGACCCTCGCTCAGCGAGTACACGGCCGAGTACGACGCCGACCGCGCCGTCTCCACCAGGCAGTAGAGATCCGCCATGCGGTGCTTGAGGGCCTGGAAGCTGCCGATCGCGCGACCGAACTGGACGCGGTCCTTGCTGTAGTCCACCGTCATCTGCAGGCAGCGCGCGGCGGCGCCGACCTGCTCGGCCGACAGCGCCACGATCGCGATCTGGCGGACCCGCTCGAGCGCCGCGGTCGCGTCGTCGGCGGTGAGCCGGACGGCCGGGGCGGAAGTGAACTCCACCAACGACATCGGACGGGTCAGGTCCATCGTCGGGAGCTGGCGGCGGGCGACGCCGTCGGCGGACGGGTCGACCTCGAACAGCGCGATCGCGCCGTCGACCGACGCCGCCACGATCAGCACGTCGGCATGCGCGCCGTCCAGCACGTAGTGCGCGGTACCGGAGACGGTGTAGCCGTCGGCGTCGTTACCGGCCGCGGTGCACGCGACCTCGTCACTGCGCCAGTGGCCCTCGGGGCCCACCCAGCACAGGGCCGCGATGGACGCACCCTCGGCGATGCCGGGCAGCAGGCGCTCGCACGCCTCGTCGTTGCCGGTCGCCAGGATCGCCTGCGCCGCAAGCACTGCGGAACCGAACATCGGCGACGGCGTCAGCGACGCACCGAGCTCCTCGAGCACCAGATGCTGCTCGACGACGGTGGCACCGAAGCCACCGAACTCCTCCGGGATCGCGAGCGCCGCGACACCGACCTGCTGGCACAGGACGTCCCACAGGCCGCGGTCGAACGACTCGCCCGACTCGAGCGTCTTGCGCAGCGCGGCCGCGTCGGCGCGCTTTGCCAGCAGCTGGGCAACGGTCTTGCGCAGCTCGAGCTGCTCCTCCGAGAACACTCCGACCCCACTCACAGCGCGCTCGCAATCCGTGCGCGGTGTGCGGCGGCGGTGCCCCACGCGGACTGCAGAGCCCGCGTCTTGGTCAGCCACAGCGACAGGTCGCACTCGAGGGTGTAACCGATCGCGCCGTGAACCTGCAGCGCCTTGCGCGACGCCACGTACGCGGCGTTCGCGGCGGCGACCTTGGCGGCCGACACGTCGCGGGCGACGGTGTCGGATCCCTCGGCGATGGAGATCGCCGCGCCGTACACCAGCGGGGTCGCCATCTCGACGGCCACGAGGGCGTCGGACATGTGGTGCTTGACGGCCTGGAAGCTGCCGATGACGCGACCGAACTGCGAACGGTTCTTGGCGTACTCGGTGGCCGTCTCGATCATCGCGTGGCCGGCACCGATCAGCTGCGCCGACGCGGCCAGCACCGCGAGGTCGTAGGCCTTCTCGGCGGCGGCGGCGACGTCCGCGCCCTGCGCGAGCGTCTCGACCGACTCGACCTCGAACAGGCGGCGGGCCGGGTCGACCGACTCGAGCTGCGTGGTCGGGCGGACCAGCTCGAGGGTGTCGCCCGAGACCCGAAGCACCGGCTCGGCGACATCGGCGTCGAGGGCGCGCGGCGTGGACGGCTCGAGCACCAGCGACGCGAGGGTGCCCTCGGCGATGCCGGGCAGGAAGCGCTTGGCCAGCTGCTGATCGTTCAGTGCGGACAGCAGCGCCGGGACGGCAGCGGCGGTCTCGAGGATCGGGCCCGGCACGGCGGCGCGGCCCAGCTCGATGAACGCGACGGCCAGGTCGGCCGGATGCGCGCCGATACCGTCGAACTCCTCGGGCACGGCGAGCGCGGTCACACCGGTCTCGGCGAGCTGCTGCAGCAGAGCCAGACCCGCGGCGGTGTCGTTCTCACCCCACGACCGGACGACGGCCGGGGTGTTGGCGTTGGCGAGCAGGCCGCGGAGGCTCTCCGCGAAATCGCGCTGCTCGGTGGACAGAGAGAATTTCATCGATCCGCCTTCGGGAGTCCGAGCATCCGCTCGGCAACGATGTTGCGCTGAATTTCGTTGGTGCCGGCGTAGATCGGGCCGGACAGCGAGAACAGGTACCCGTCCTGCCACTTGCCGGCGAGCTCGCCGTCGGCGCCCAGCAGGTCGAGGGCCGTCTCGTGGATGCGGACGTCGAGCTCGGACCAGAAGATCTTGTTGATCGAGCCCTCGACGCCGAGGGGGACACCCTCGAGCATGCGGGTGACGGTGCCCCAAGTGTGCAGGCGGTACGCCTCGGCACCGATCCACGCATCGACGACGCGATCGCGGGCGGCGGTGTCGGTCTCGTCGGCGTTCTCTTTCCACACCTCGATCAGGCGGTTGACCGCCGAGATGAAGCGGCCCGGGCTGCGCAGCGACAGGCCACGCTCGTTGGACGCGGTGCTCATCGCGACGCGCCAGCCGTTGTTGACCTCACCGACGACGTCGGCGTCGGGAACGAAGACGTCCTCGAAGAAGATCTCCGCGAAGCCGGGCTCGCCGTCGAGCTGCGGAATCGCGCGGACGGTGACGCCGTCCTGGTTCAGCGGGAACATGAAGTACGTAAGGCCCTTGTGGCGCTGCGCCTCCGGGTCGGTGCGGAACATGCCGAAGCCCCAGTCCGCGTACACCGCGCGCGAGCTCCACGTCTTCTGCCCGTTGAGGATCCAGCCGCCCTCGGTGCGACGAGCCGTCGAGCGGATGCCCGCGAGGTCGCTGCCGGCCTCCGGCTCGGACCACGCCTGCGCCCAGATGACGTCGGCGCGGGACATGCTCGGCATGATGCGCGCGAGCTGCTCCTCGGTGCCGTGCTCGAAGAGCGTCGGCGCGAAGAGGAAGATGCCGTTCTGGCTGACGCGGCCGGGGGCACCGGCCTTGTAGTACTCCTCCTCGAAGAGGACCCACTCGATCATCGACGCGTCGCGGCCGCCGTACTCCGCGGGCCACGAGACGGTCGACAGGCGGGCGTCGGCGAGCTTGTGCTCCCACTCGCGGTGGGCCTCGAAGCCCTCCGCGGTGTCCATCGACGGCAGCGGCTCCGCCGGGACGTTGGCAGCGAGCCATTCGCGCACTTCCAGCTGGAAGGCGCGGGCCTTCTCATCCAGTTCGAGATCCACTATTTCGCCTTCGCTTTCATACTGTTGACGTCCATTCCACCCAGCGAGTCCCTGCCCACCTCTGCATTGTGTGCGTGGGCAAAGTGGTGCAGGCCGAACACCGAATCCATACCGGCGCGCTGACCCATGAGGTCCTCGCACTGGTTGACAGCCTTCTTGGTGAGCGCCAGCCCGAACCGCGGCATCTCCGCGACCCGCGCGGCCAGCGCGAGCGTCGCGGTCTCGAGGTCGGCGCGCGGCACCACCCGGTTGACCATGCCCACCTCGTACGCGCGCTGCGCGGAGAATCGATCGCCCGTGAAGAGGATCTCTTTCGCGAACCGCGATCCCAGCACCCACGGGTGCGCGAAGTACTCGACACCCGGAACGCCCATTCGCACAACCGGATCCGCGAAGAACGCGTCGTCGGAGGCGACGATCAGATCGCAGCACCACGCGAGCATCAGGCCACCGGCGATGCAGGCGCCGTGGATCTGGGCGATCATCGGCTTCGGGATCTCCCGCCACCGGCGGCACATGCCCAGGTAGACCTCGGTTTCTCGGGCGAAACGCTGGTCGCCGCCCGACTTGCCGAGGTGATCCCACCACAGGGCGGCCTTGTTCTCGTAGTGCACGTGGTGATCGCGGCCCTGCGTACCGATGTCGTGGCCGGCGCTGAAGTGCTCGCCGTTGCCGGCCAGCACGATCACCTTCACGTCGTCGTCCTCGACGGCCCGCTCGAACGCGGCGTCGAGCGCGTACGTCATGACGGAGTTCTGCGCGTTGCGGTAATCGGGACGGTTGAGCGTCACGAATGCAACGTGGTCGCGAACCTCGTAGGTGACGACCTCCCCCTCGTCAGGAACCCCGACAGGGACGGTCATGCCTTACCCTCTCGCAGATCGTTCTTGAGCACCTTGCCCGAGGGGTTGCGCGGCAGCGCGCCGACGATAGTCACCTCGCGCGGAATCTTGAAGTTCGCCAGACGCTCCTTGCAGAACGCGATGACCTCCTCCGCGGTGACGGCGACGCCCGCCTTCGGCACCACGTAGGCGCGACCGACCTCGCCCATCCGCTCGTCCGGGATGCCGATGACGGCGGCCTCGGCGAGGGAATCCATACGGGCGAGCGCGTTCTCGATCTCCGCGGGGTACACGTTGAAGCCGCCCGAGATGTACATGTCCTTGAGGCGGTCGGTGATGTCGAGGTAGCCGCGCTCGTCGAGCACGCCCACGTCGCCGGTGTGCAGCCAGCCGTCGGCGTCGATCGTCTTCTTCGTCGACTCCGGATCGTCGAGGTAACCGAGCATGACGTTCTCGCCACGCACCAGGATCTCGCCGTGCTCGCCGATCTTGACCTCCATGCCGGGGATCGCGCGACCCGACGACGTCGACACCGTGACCGGGTCGTCGTCGGTGCGACACATCGTCACCACGACCGCCTCGGTCTGGCCGTAGGCGGTGATGACGGCGTCGTAGCCGAGTTCGGCCTGCATGCGCTCGACGAGGACGACGGGCACCGCTGCCGCGCCGGTGATCGCGACGCGCAGGCTCGACAGGTCGTAGTCGTCGCGGGTCGGGAAGTCGAGGATCGTCTGGTGGATCGTCGGGGCGCCCGGCAGCACGCTGATCTTCTCGTTCGCGATGGTCGCCATGATCGTGGGCACGTCGAAGACCGCCGCCGGGACCATGGTGGCGCCGCGCAGGATGCACACCATGAGGCCGGCCTTGTAGCCGAAGGTGTGGAAGAACGGGTTGATGACCAGGTAGCGGTCGCTCTCGTCGACCTCGGCGCAGTCGGCCCACGCGTCGGCGATGCCGACGGTCTGGCGGTGCGCGGTCATGACGCCCTTGCTCTTGCCGGTGGTGCCGGACGTGAACAGGATGTCGGCGACATCGTCGGGGGAGACGGCGTGGGCCCGAGCGTCGGCCTCCTCCACGGAAACCGGCTCGGCCGCGGCCGCGATCTGATCCCACTCCAGGATCTCGCCGCCCGGGAACTCGGTGGTCGGGGCGCCGGCCGCGGGATCGTCCGACGGCGTGCGCAGCACGAGCTGCAGCGTCGGGATGCCTTCGGGGCCAGCCGCCTTCAGGACGTCCGCGAGGCGATCGTTCTTGAGGAAGCGATCCGGGACGACCAGGACCTTGGCCTGGGTGCGCTCGAGCAGATCGAGAGCCTCGTGACCGGTGTAGCGGGTGCTGATCGGCACCAGCGTCGCGCCGGCGTACTGCGCGGCGAGGAACGCCTCGATCCAGTGATGGGTGTTGGGGGCCCAGATCGCGACGCGATCGCCCGCCTCGACGCCCTTTGCCATCAGCGCGCGTGCCGCGAGGCGCACCCGCTCGAGCAGTTCGGTGTAAGTGGTCCGGTCGGATCCGTCCGCAACAGCCTCGTTCGATCCGAATTGCTCAGCGGCGCGCCACAGCGCAGCCGGGGTCGTCCGGGGCTCGGTGGTCACATTCGTGCTCACAATCTCTCCTAAGGCGAGGCGGAACCTCTATACAAAGCAAGTGCTTGGTAGGGTACCGTATCGGCGTGGACGTTAGCCAGGGAAGTGCGACCAGCGAGAACACGGCCGCCGACGCGGCCTTCGCAAAAGAGATTCGTGATTGGCTCGAAGAGAACCTCTCCGGGAAGTTTGCCGAGCTGAAGGGCCTCGGCGGGCCGGGACGTGAACACGAGGCGTTCGAGGAACGCCTCGAGTGGGATCGTCACCTGGCTGCCGCCGGCTGGACCTGCCTCGGGTGGCCGAAGGAGTACGGCGGACGCGAGGCGACGCTGAGCCAGCAGATCATCTTCCATCAGGAGTACGCGCGCGCGAATGCGCCTGCGCGCGTGAGCCATATCGGTGAAGAGCTGCTGGGTCCGACGCTCATCGCGTTCGGCACCGAGGAGCAGAAGCAGCGCTTCCTGCCGGGCATCAAGACCGTCACCGAACTGTGGTGCCAGGGCTACTCCGAGCCCGGCGCCGGCTCCGACCTCGCGAACGTGTCGACCACCGCGCGCCTCGACGGCGACCAGTGGGTCGTCAACGGCCAGAAGGTCTGGACGTCGCTCGCGCACCTCGCCGACTGGTGCTTCGTCGTCGCCCGCACCGAGCCGGGCTCGTCGCGCCACAAGGGCCTGTCCTACCTGCTGGTTCCGATGAACCAGGAGGGCGTCGAGGTTCGCCCGATCATCCAGCTCACCGGCACCTCCGAGTTCAACGAGGTGTTCTTCGACAACGCCCGCACCGACGCCGACCTCGTCGTCGGCGGCGAGGGCAACGGCTGGGGCACCGCGATGGGCACGCTCACGTTCGAGCGTGGCGTCTCCACCCTCGGACAGCAGATCGGCTTCGCCCGTGAGCTCGAGTCGATCGTCGAACTGGCCGAGCGCAACGGCGCCGCCCAGAACCCGGCGATCCGCAACAAGATCTCCCGCGCCTGGATGAGCCTGCAGGTCATCCGCGCCCACGCGCTGCGCACGCTCGCCAGCGTCGACGCGAGCGCCAACGGTGGCGAGGCGTCCGTCGCGAAGCTGCTGTGGGCCAACTGGCACCGCGACCTCGGCGAACTCGCCATGGAGGTCCAGGGTGCGGCCTCGCTGGTCGGTGTCGAGAACACCGAGCCGGGCGAGGAACTCAACGACCTGCAGCGCCTGTGGCTGTTCACGCGCGCCGACACCATCTACGGCGGATCCAACGAGATCCAGCGCAACATCATCGCCGAGCGCGTGCTCGGCCTTCCCCGAGAGGCACGCCCGTGACCGCCACCATCAAGTCCCCGCTCGCCGTCGCACCCGAAGAGGTTGCGGGCCACGACCTGCTCAAGGGCAAGAAGGTCGTCGTGACGGCCGCGGCCGGCACCGGCATCGGCTTCTCGACCGCGCGCCGCGCGCTGCTCGAGGGCGCCGACGTCCTGGTCTCGGACTTCCACGAGCGTCGTCTCGGCGAGACCGTCGAGAAGCTGTCGGCCGAGTTCGGCAACCAGCAGGTCGAGTCGTTCGTGTGCGACGTCTCGAGCACCGAGCAGGTCGACGCGCTGATCCTCGGCGCCGCCGAGAAGCTGGGCCGCATCGACGTCCTGGTCAACAACGCCGGCCTGGGCGGCGAGACCCCCATCGTCGACATGACCGACGAGCAGTGGGACCGCGTCGTCGACATCACGCTGACCAGCACGTTCCGCGCCACCCGCGCCGCAATGCGCTACTTCAAGAGCGTCGAGCACGGCGGCGTCATCGTCAACAACGCCTCCGTCCTGGGCTGGCGTGCGCAGCACTCGCAGTCGCACTACGCGGCAGCCAAGGCCGGCGTCATGGCGCTCACCCGCTGCTCCGCGATCGAGGCCGCCGAGTTCGGCGTCCGCATCAACGCGGTCTCGCCGTCCATCGCCAAGCACCCGTTCCTGGCGAAGGTCACCAGCGACGAGCTGCTCGACAACCTGGCGTCGCGCGAGGCCTACGGCCGCGCCGCCGAGGTGTGGGAGATCGCGTCGGTCATCGCGATGCTCGCGAGCGACTACACCACCTACATGACCGGCGAGATCGTCTCGGTCTCCAGCCAGCGCGCGTAGGCAATCGCCCCGTGAGCATGGTGGCCGAATGTCACATCGGTTCAGTTCAACTGCACCGATGTGACATTCGGCCGCTGCGGAAAAGTGCCCGCTGGGCGAAATGCGGCGATACCCTAGCAATCGCTTGGTTGGTAGGATGTCCCGCATGACTCCACCCCGAGGCGCCGACGAGGCTTCGAACAAGTCCGGGCGTCGCGCCGAGCTCCTCGAACTCGCCGCGAGCCTGTTCGCCGAACGTGGTCTGCGGGCCACCACCGTGCGCGACATCGCCGACGCGGCGGGCATCCTGTCCGGCAGCCTCTACCACCACTTCGACTCCAAGGAGTCGATGGTCGACGAGATCCTGCGCGGCTTCCAGGACGACCTGTTCGGACGCTACCGCGAGATCGTCGCCGCCGGCATGGGCTCGCGCGAGACGTTCGAGGCCCTCGTGGTCGCGTCGTTCGAGGCGATCGATGCCTCGCACAGCGCGGTCGCGATCTACCAGGACGAGGTCAAGCACCTCGCATCCAACGAGCGGTTCGCGTACCTCGCCGAGCGTAACCAGGAGTTCCGTGACCTGTGGGTCGGGGTGCTCGAGGCCGGTGTCGCCGACGGTAGCTTCCGCAAGGACCTCGACGTCGAAATCGTCTTCCGCTTCATGCGCGACACGGTCTGGGTGGCCGTGCGCTGGTACCGGCCGGGTGGCCCGATGACCGCTGAGGCCGTCGCCAAGCAGTACCTCTCCATCGTTCTCGACGGGCTTGCCAGCCCCGACTCCCGCTAGTAACCCGACAACCAGGAGCTGTTATGCCCGAGGTTTACATCGTCGACGCGATCCGCACCGCGATCGGTAAGAAGAACGGCAGCCTGGCGCCCGTTCACCCGATCGACCTGGGCGCGCACGTCATCAAGGCCGTCGTGGAGCGCACCGGCATCGACCCGGCGGACGTCGACGACGTCGTCTTCGGTTGCGTCGACGCGATCGGCGGACAGGCCGGCAACATCGCCCGCCTGTCGTGGCTGGCGGCCGGTCTGCCGCAGCACGTGCCCGGCGTGACGGTCGACCGCCAGTGCGGCTCGAGCCAGCAGGCCATCCAGTTCGGCGCGCAGGCCATCCTGGCCGGCACCGCGGATCTGATCGTCGCCGGCGGCGTCCAGAACATGAGCCAGATCCCGATCTCGGCCGCCATGATCGTCGGCCAGCAGTACGGCTTCAGCACCCCGACCGCCGAGTCCAAGGGCTGGACCGAGCGCTACGGCAACGAGGAGGTGTCGCAGTTCCGCGGCGCCGAGATGATCGCCGACAAGTGGGACATCAGCCGCGAGGATCTCGAGAAGTGGGCTCTGCAGAGCCACGAGCGCGCCAAGGCCGCGATCGCCGAGGGGCGCTTCGAGAACGAGATCGTCCCGTTCGGTGAGTTCAAGACCGACGAGGGCCCGCGTGAGACCAGCCTCGAGAAGATGGCCGGCCTCAACGTGCTGGTCGAGGGTGGCCGCCTGACCGCCGCCGTCGCCAGCCAGATCTCCGACGGCGCCAGCGCGCTGCTGCTCGCGTCGGAGGAGGCTGTCAAGAAGTACAACCTGAAGCCGCGCGCCCGGATCCACCACATGAGCGCCCGCGGTGACGACCCGATCTTCATGCTGAGCGCGCCGATCCCGGCCACCCAGCATGCGCTGGAGAAGACGGGTCTGACCCTCGACGACATCGACCTGGTCGAGATCAACGAGGCCTTCGCGCCCGTCGTCCTCGCGTGGATCAAGGAGCTGGGCGCCGACCCGGCCAAGGTCAACGTCAACGGCGGCGCCATCGCCCTCGGCCACCCGCTGGGCGCGACCGGCACCAAGCTGATGGCGACGCTGCTCAACGAGCTCGAGCGCACGTGCGGCCGCTACGGCCTGCTCACCATCTGCGAGGGTGGCGGCACCGCGAACGTCACGATCATCGAGCGCATTCAGGACTAGCGAGTCAGTCCGTCGCGAACGCCCTCTCGACCCGGTCCGGGTCGGGAGGGCGTCGTCGTCTGCGCGGCTCGGTCAGCCGCCCTTGCGGGCGACCCCGGCGATCTGAGTGTTGACCTGCAGGAAGGGCGAGCGCAGCCGGTAGGCCTCGATGGTCGTCTCGGCGAATCCGGCGGCCTCGACGTCTGCCCGCAGGTCCCGCTCACAGGAGCAGCCTTCGAAGGTCCAACTCCACGGCCGGCGGGTGGCACTCTGCAGGCGGCGGAGCGCTGTGCCGTCCGGAGCCGCGACGTGTTCCAGGAAGGCGTAGTACCCGCCGGGGCGCAGGACGCGGTGGACCTCGGTGAGGACGGCGACGGGGTCGGTGACGGTGCACAGCACCAGGCTGGATATCACCGCGTCCACCGAGTCGTCGGGCAGATCGAGCCGTTCGGCGCCGGTGGCGTGGAGTTCGAGATCGATGTGGGCGCGGGCGGCCCGCGCGCGCAGGCGATCGTGCATGGCCGGGTTCGGTTCGACGGCGATCAACCGGGTGCCGGGGCGGAGATAGCGCAGGTTGGCGCCCACACCGGGCCCCAGTTCGACGACGGTCGCGGGAAGGTCGTCGAAGAGGGATTGCTTGTGCGGTCGCAGCAGGTGATTCAGGTACCGGTCGAGGGCGGTGAAGAACAGGGCGTTGAACGGCCCGCGGAGCGGATGGGGCCGAAACGCTTCCGGCGTGGTCGGTGCGGACTCCTTCGGCTCGAAGGACAGAACATCGTGGCTGGCGTCCATCGCTGGCGCTCCTTTCGAAGCTCGGTGTCGATGTGACTACGAGCCTCGCGGAGGGACGCCGCGGCGGATAGGCGGGAATCACCCCTGTCGGTACCTCAATCCGGTACCCCGTCGGTCGCCGAGTCGGGCGAGGTGCGTCGGGCCCACCACGCGGCGACCTGGGCGCGGGACGTGACGCCGAGCCGGAGCCGGATGCGCTCGACGTGTCCCTCGGCGGAGCGCTCCTCGATGCCCAGCTGCTGCGCGATCTGCCGGTTGGTCATGCCCGCAGCGACCAGCGCCGCCACCTGCAGCTGCCGCGCGGTCAGCTCGCCCGAAGGTGGGGCCGGCCGCTCCGGCGGGGGAGTGGCGGTGCCGTCTCCGAGGAATTCCAGGATCGCCCGGACGATGACGTCGGACTCGCCCACGTGCGGGAAATGGCTGCTGCCGGGCAGCGAGACCAGCCGCGCACCGGGGATCTGCGCGGCCAGCTCGCGGCCCGCGCGGTAGGGGATTGCCCGGTCTCCGCGTCGGTGCACCACCAGGGTCGGGGCGGCGACCTGGGCGAGCAGATCGGTGACGTCGATCTCGTAGCACTGCGCCAGGAGGTCGACGGCGAGGCGAGTCGACGTCGCTTCCCGCTGCAGCCGGGCGAAGAGCGCCTTGGTTGCGGCATTGCCGTCCGGGAGGAAGATGTCGGTCAGCAGCTCCGACCCCAACCCCCAGTGGGCCCGGATCAGGCCCAGCATGGCGGTCCGGGTCTCCGGCGCGGCGATGAGCGAGCCGTCGGCGTAACCGCCGTACAGGATCAGCCGGCCGACCCGCTCCGGAAACCGGGCCGCAAAGGCGACGGACACCGGCGCGCCCAGGGAGATGCCCATCAGATCGAAGCGCTCCAGATCCAGGTGATCGGCAAGATCCCGAAGCAGCGCCACGTCGGTGTCCAGACCCTGCGCGTCCGGCCAGGGGTCGGACAGCCCGCAGCCGGGCCGGTCGTACTGCACCACTGTGCGCACCGCGGACAGCGGCGTGAAGAACGCGCGGTAGGCCGGGTCCTGCCACAGCAGTTCCAGATGGCTGATCCACGCCGCGGGAACCAGCAGCGCCTGCCCCCGTCCCGTGCAGGCGTAGGCGATCCGCGCGCCGGTCGGCGTCGTGCAGAAGCGCACCGGGCGGCGCGGCTCGCATGCCTCCCGCGAGGACGGTTGGCCCATGTGGGCCTCCAGTCTGTGCTGACTACGTCAAACTCCATGATGCCCGAAGAGATAGCGGTGGGGCGTCGTTCATCCGTGATGACGCGGTTGCAGCGTCAATGTGAAGCCGACCGGCATGAGCGTCAGACGTTCCTGGATGCGCAGCCGGTAGTCGGGGTCCGCGGAGAAGTCGTAGCGGCGCAGAATCGTGCCGAGCACCAGCACGGCTTCGTGTATCGCGAATTGCCTTCCGATGCAGGCGCGTTCGCCGGTGCCGAACGGTTTGTAGATGTGCGGTGCCCGGCCTCGAATCTGTTCGGGGGAGAAGCGTTCGGGGTCGAACCGTTCGGGGTCGTCGCCCCACGCAGGGTCGCGGTGCAACGACGGGATGAGCACCAGCACCCAGTCGCCGGCCTTCATCGGATACCGGCCGGCGAGCACGGTGTCCTCCCGCGCCTCGCGGGCGTAGCCGGGCGCGGTCGGCCACAGGCGCAGCGTCTCGTCGAGCACGCGTCGCACATATCGCAGCTTCGCGACCTTCTCGAACGCCGGCACCTCGTCGCCCCACACCGCGTCCACCTCGGCACGCGCCCGCGCAAGCACATCCGGGTTCTGTGCGAGGTAGTAGAGCGCGAACGACAATGCGCCCGAGGTGGTTTCGTGTCCCGCCACGAGGAAGGTCACCACCTGGTTGCGAATGTTCACTTCGTCCAAGCGATTCGGGTCGTCCTCGCGGGCCGCGCGCAGCATGATTTCGAGCAGATCCTCGGGGCCGTCGTCGGCGCTGTTGCGGCGGCGACGGATCACCTCGTCGACCACGTTCGCCATGTAGTCGGTATCGGCGATGTTCTGGCGATCGGACTTGCGGTACAGGAACTTCGAGACCAGTGGCACGTTGCGGAACGTGCGCCGCTGCGCGTGCGTGAGGGCGCGGACCATCGCCTCGACGAACGGGTGCGGCCGCTCGCGTCGGAACGAGTCGAACGAATAGCTGAAGCCGGTGCGTCCGATCGTCTCGAGGGTCAGTTTCGTCATGTCCGACGACACGTCCACCGGACCGCGCCCCACCCGAGCGTCCCAGTGTTCGGTGAGCTCACCGGCCACCTCGACCATGGTGTCGTGGTACGAGCGCATTGCCGCCTGCGTGAACGCCGGACGCAACAGATGGTGCGCCTTGGCCCAGTTCGGCTCCTCGTTGTAGGCCGTGAACAGACCGTCGCCGCCGATCGCGCGCAACTCGGCGATCCCCGGAGCGACGTTCTTCGCGAAGCGGGACTCGTCGGACAATTCCGCGACCATGTCGGCACCCGAGACGAACACGAACCGGTGACCGAGTGCCGTGCGCTCGAAGATCGGCCCCAGTTGCCGACCGAGTCGCATCGAATCCTGGACCGGAGTGTGCAGCGAGACGCCGAGGACGTCGCCGAGTAGCGGAACGCGCCGGGGAGGGTGAGGAATCGGCGTCGCGGCCGTGGTCAGGTTTCCTACGACATGCATCGCGCCCCCGCTCAGTCCGGTGTCTGGTACCGAAAGTACGCGGTAACCGGGCATCGGAACAGCCTTTCGCGCGGACGGGCGCGGGGTTACGGTTCGAGGCATGTGCCGAAACATCACCGAGCTGCGCGGGCTCGAACCGGCAGCCACACCCGAGGAAATCGAGGCCGCGGCCCGGCAGTACGTGCGTAAGGTCAGCGGCATCCAGAAGCTGTCCGACGCCAACCGCGACGCCTTCGAGAAGGCTGTCGAGGAGGTCACCGCGACGACCGCGGAACTGCTCGCGGCCCTGCCCCCGCGCAGGCAGCCTCCGAAGACGGTCCCGCCACTGCGCAGGCCCGAGGTGCGGGCGCGGGTGGAGGCACGGGGAGCGGCTGTCAACCTCTGACGCCGGGCTCTGCTTGCGTCGAGGGGGCGCCTGGCTCCCGCCGGCGATCCCGGTATATATTCCCGGGTGCAATTGTCCGACCTGGGGGCATCGGGTCGGCGGGGGAAGACCATCGTGACGGGGGCGGCGTTGTTGCCGAGGGGGATTGGCGTGCGTTCGCACGTCTGCGTGGGGGCGCCTGGTTCGCATTCCACGTCGATGCCCCTTTCTGCGGAAATCTCCGGACACCACTTTCTTCGCACGCCCCTCCCGGGTAGGACCGAACGTCGATTCGTTCCAGACCACGAGGGGGATTCCACAGATGGGTAAGCACCACAAGAATCGGGCGAGAGCCGTCGCACGCGCGGCGATCGTCCCGTCCGCCGCGGCCGCCGTGCTCGTGGCCGCCTCGGGCGCAGCGCAGGCGGCGCCGAACCAGCTGCCTTCGCAAGGTGGTGTCACGTCGGCTCCCTCGACGCAGGGCGGCGTGACGTCCTCGCCGTCCACGCAGGGTGGTGTCACCTCGGCGCCCGCACAGCCCGAGCCCGTGTACTGGGTCGAGCCGCCGGCTGAGTACCAGAACATCGAGTACCAGCCGCTCGAGAACTACGACTACGACACCAACACGTACGTCGCACCCGAATACGACTATGTCGCGCCCCTTCAGGCCCAGGTCCAGGACCTGCACCTGCCCACCTATGTCGAGCCCACCGCGCCGATCATCGCGCCGCGGGAGACCCTGCGCCTCGGTGCCTACCAGGCACCGCAGCCCAACTGGATCACCGACGGCGACCTCGCCCGCACGAACAACACCTCCGCCGTCATCGAGGCCCAGGTGTCGACGTTCTGGCGCTCGCTCGGCGTCGAGACCACGCGCGCAAACCGAATCGCGGCCGCGCAGATCGGAATGGGTGCGGCGGGTGCGGTTCTAGGCGCGGCGGGATTCGGTGGTCTGGCCGCGCTCGCCGGCGGTGCTGCAGGCACCTACAACGGCACTGTCACGGGGCTCGCCACTCAATGGG
>Ga0131853_10014623_pt1 | contig 14387 bp, 5 predicted proteins | sample TergutLab28metaG_FD_92764 | JGI IMG/M metagenome (GOLD analysis project Ga0131853, IMG submission 92764) | Labiotermes labralis P1 segment gut microbial communities from Petit-Saut dam, French Guiana - Lab288 P1 (version 2) (version 2) | ecosystem: Host-associated > Arthropoda: Insects >... | reverse complement strand
GTTGGTTTTGGTGAAAGATTGACCGTTGGCTATACAGCCGGAAAAAAGGACTATAAATTCCACTATAAAGAAGTTTTCGAAGATGATGACGAAGAAGACACGAATAAATGTACATCTCCTTTTGCTCTATGTGGCAAATGGTTATTCTCAGATGAAGCAATCATTGATGCTCAAACAATGAAAGTCGAAGGAAACGTTCACGATATCATTCCAGCAAAAGAACAAAACAACCACCTTTCCCTACTTGCAAAGCCTGTGCTTTTTGCAAGCAAAATTTATTTCGGAAGACTTATTATGGACGCAGCAACACTTGGTGTTGAAAAGATTCTAAAGTTTGGAGCATGCGAAGGCTATCATCTGACAAACAAAGGGCTTCTTGCAGTCTTTAGCAGATTTATTAAATCTAGGTTCTTCCTTTTCACCGAAGCAAAACCTCTTAAACCTAAAAAGGTTTCAAAGAAAATTGCAGATGTGTCTGACATGAGAATATCAGGAAATCACATCATTCTTAAAAACAGCGGCGAAAACATGCTTTCTTCTTTTGCTTCTGGTGATTTTGTTGAATCGACAAACTATTTTGTCTATAACATCGAAACACTTAAACTTGAAGGTCAAGGAAGCCTAACTGCCCCATTTGCAAAAAACGCAATTGTTGATATCAACGGAAAACGACTGATTAACATATCATTCGATTCGCTTGAACTATTCACTCTATATCAAAACGAAATAGAGAAACAAGACAACAGCATCGCTTCATCTGTAAAGATGTTCGACTCACTTGCAGGAACAGACACCGAAGAAAAATTTGATGGTCGGTTCTCATATGAAATTGATGCAAAGAAACTTAGAATTATGGACCACATAAACGACACCGCAACAGAAATCGGCATGACAAAAGAATCTGCAGAAGAAACAAAAGATTCTGGCGGAATTGGTGCAAGGCTTAAGTTTCTTGGCACTTTCCTTAAGGGTGTGACAAACATAACAAAAGTTATTGTAGACGGTGATGGCACCTATACCATGGATTATTTATCAACTGAAACAGAAATCTTGCTTGAGGTTAGAAGATTTAACAAAACATCAATGAAGAACGAGCTTGTTTTTGAAACAAAGTTTGAATCAATCAAAACAAAATATGAGACAGATGATGAAATTTCATACGACTCATTTTCGCATCACATCTCCCCTGTTATCAACAACGGCAAAATCTACACTGGAGTTTTAGATAAAGATGATGAAAACGTTGAAATCACAGAATTTGATTTGGCGACCAAAAAAGAACAAAAGTTTAGTATTGAATTTAAATCAGAGCCTTCAAAAATCACTAGTGTGATTGTTTATGACAGAAAACTTATTTTGCTTAGTGATGAGGTTGCGGTTTATGACCTGCCAACTGGAAAAGAACTCTATAACGAAACACGTATCGACCGTCATCACTATACATACGCTAAACCATTCGAATCAAGAAAAATTCAAAAGAGCGAATTGATTAGCGGGCTTAAGCCAGACGGTGAAGTTGAAGATAATGCAGTTTCAATTGTTTCATATATTGGCGGCGGGTTATTCTATAGAAGAAAATTTGAATCTGATGTTTCTGAAATTCTAAATCTAAACGGCAAGGTTTTAAAAACGTTCAAATTAGCCTCTAAATTTGCCTTCACGCCGATATCTCACCGCTTTGGTGATTATGTGCTTCTTAGAAACAACGGCGTTCTAAACATCAAAACTGGCGAGATTAAGCCAATCAAGGGTTGTGAAACTGAATTGGTTGACAACTTCGAAGACGCCGAAGTTATGGACGCTGGAGTGTTTAAAACCCTAGAAAACTTCAACACGTTATTTAACAAATATTCTGGAATGGTTTGCGGCGACAAGAGTCTTAGACTTATTGACATAGAAAAGGCAACAACACTTGCTAGAGTTAATCTCTATGCCTCAACTGCACTTCCTCTTAAGGTTGTTGTAGATAAAAATACAAACAAAAAGATTTTGTTCCAAGACAAAAACTTAGTTTTCGAAATCATAGAAAAAACAACTAAATAAAATCTTCAATGTTGATATGCGCCTTGATTACATCAATGGCTTTCTTTTCTATGCGTGAAATATAACTCCTGCTGATTTCCAGTGCTTTTGCAATCTCTCGTTGGGTATAGACAATTGAGTCTCCAAGTCCATATCTCATTGTGATTATTTTGAGTTCTCGTTCGTCTAAATTTTCTTTTATAATCTTATGCAGTTTTTCCTTAATCTCTGCATTTGCCGCAGTTTCAAACAAATCTTGATTATCTGCTGGAACAATGTCTGCAATCGTTATGTCGTTTCCGTCTTTATCTGAACCCATTGGTGCAGAAAGACTTCCAACATCTCGGTGCTTTTTTGATGTTCTGATGAGCATCAATATTTCGTTTTCAATGCAACGTGCAGCATAAGTTGAAAGTTGTGTGCCCTTGTCTGGTTTATAACTGTTGATTGCTTTGATTAGCCCAATGCTTCCAACAGAAATAAGGTCATCTGCCTCACCCGCATTTTTATATTTCTTAACGATATGCGAAACCAGTCTAAGGTTGTGTTTAACCAGTTTATCTCTTGCAGACAAGTCGCCGTCGATAAATGCTTTTATGTATTTTTCTTCGTCTTCTTTTGTGAGAGGCTTTTCAAAACTTGACTGATTATTTACATAAGCAGTGAAAAGCATTATTCTGGAAATGAACGAAACAAAACCCTCAACTATCATGAGTATGTATATGTTATCAATCGACAAAAATTGACAAAAAAATGGGTCGGTTCGGTAAAAAACCAAACTCCCCCATCTTTATAGTATACAGCATTTTTTTCTCTTTACTTAATCTTTCTTAAGATATCAAATTCTGAAAGTTGATAAGCAGATTCAATAACAAGTTTTTGCTGAACAAGGTTTGCAACTTCAACCGGGTTACCTTCTTCGTTATAGAGTTTTTTAACTTTAATTGTTTTATTAAAGGCTTTACTCGGGCTTAGAATTTCTAGAGTGTCCCCTGCTTCGAATTTTGTTCTTTGTTCAATCAGGTATAAATTCTTTTTAAGTTTTGTGTTTTTAACAAAGAATTCGTCTGGTGTAAACTTTCCAAGAACCACTGCAGAAAAATCGTGAGTTGATTTAGAAATGCTTTCTTTTTGGTTTTCTCTAATCTTTTTATCGTCAAACATAAAGCCTGTTGTATACGTTCTGTTTGAAATCTTTAGAAGTTCTTTCTTTAAATCTTTTGGCTTACTAGAGCCGTCTATTGCGCGTCTGTATGCATTCGTCACGTTTGCCACATAATATGCCGTTTTCATTCTGCCTTCAATCTTAAGCGCAGCAATGCCCGCATCTTGCATTTCTTTTATGTATTCAATCAACATCATATCCTTTGAATTCATGATATATGAAGCGTTCTCAGTTGTCTCCAAAGTCATCCATTGTCTGTCTTCACCTTCGTGCACATCAGAGTTCTCTGGAGGCATTGGTCTAATCTCCCATTTAAATCTGCAAGGCTGAACACACTGCCCAAGGTTAGACGGACGGTCGGCGATAAAGTTAGACATCAAGCATCTTCCAGAATAAGAAATGCACATAGCACCATGCACGAATGTTTCAATCTCCACGTCAAGCTTTTCTTTTTTGATATGCTCTGTTATTCCTTTGATGTCGTGCAGAGTCAGTTCTCTAGCAAGAATAATTCGCTTTGCTCCAATCGTTTTTGCATAGAACTCAACTTCATATTTGTTTACAACGTTTGCCTGCGTTGAAACGTGAATCTCAAGGTTTGTGTTTTCTCTAACAACTTTCATAACACCAGGGTTTGAAATAATCACAGCATCAACCTTGATTGACTCCAAAAATTTTACGTATTGCTTAATCTCTTCAAAATCATCGTTTCTTGCAAAGATGTTTAAAGTGACATAAATCTTTCTGCCTCTAGCGTGAGCATATTCAACCGCTTCTTTCATTTCAACTTCATCAAAGTTTGCAGCATTCGCTCGAAGTCCAAAACTCTTGCCAGCCAAATAGCAAGCATCAGCTCCATAAGCAAAAGCATATTTAAGTTTTTCCATGCTTCCCGCTGGGCTTAACAATTCCATTTTTTTATTCATAAAAAATTCCTCACTTTTTTGCGAGAAACCTTCTTGCACTGTTTCTTATTTTTTTGTTGCGATGAGAACCCCATCGGCTATATTTTCTATTCTAACATCTTTTAAGTCTTTATGTGCCTTCGCCGCTTCAACAAATTTCTTTAACTTCTCGGCAAGCTTTGGATTTGCTTTACAATAGATATTATCCGCCACCAGAATTCCGCCGCTTGACATCAACGTCACAATATCTTCTAGATAGTTCACATACTGAGCCTTTGGTCCATCGAGGAAAATAAAATCAAATACCCACTTCTTTTCTATCGCACTCTTTAAAAAATCTTTTGCGTCTCCAACCACAAGTTTAATATCATATTTGTGACTATACCCGCAAAAGTTTCCTGCTGCATGTTTTGCTCTTTCTTCATTCTTTTCAACAGTGATAAGTTCATAGTCAAAACCAGTCTCGTTCATTGCACTTGCCATAACGATTGCAGAATAACCAATGCCCGTGCCGATTTCCAAAATGTGTTGCGGCTTATGTTCTTTAATCTGTGTACGTAAAAATTCAGCCATGTCATCTCTTATGAGCGGCACACCTAAATCAATCGATTGAATTTTAACTTTTTTAATTAGATTCATTTATATCCTTCGGGTCGCTTACAAATCGACCCCTACATTAGTTTATAAAACAGAAAATCAAAATTCCTGCTGCAATTGCTGCGTTTAAACTTTCAACTTGTTTCATTGGAATTGTCACAACGTCGTCGCAGAAAGCACAAACTTCTTCGCTTATTCCATGGCTTTCGCTTCCAACCACAATTCCATAGATATATTTTTCATAATCTTTTTTATAATCAAAAACCGAAGTTCCAACCAAGTCTGCCCTAACAAGTCTAATGTGACGTCGCCCAAATTCACGAAGTGCATTTTTAATTTCACCCAAAACACTTGCCTCAATTTCATATATTCTCAAAACGTCCATCATCGCTTCAACGTTCATAACTGCTTGAAAAACTTTTGGGCTATACGGGTCTGTGCAACCAATTAGATAAATACCTTCATACCCCGCCGCAACTGAAGTTCTAAAAATCGTTCCCAAGTTTCCTGGGTCTGAAATTCTGTCTAGAACTAAGAATGTTCCCGTTGGAGTCGCATCACTTTGCGATTTGTGTTCGGATGGTCTCTCAATAACGCACACAACGCCGTCTGGGGACGCTTGAAGTGATATATAGCTCATTATGTCCGTTGAAACATGAACAAGCTCCACAGACGCAGAAACGCCCGTTTCTTTAAACAACTCAACCACGGAATCAAAATGCTTCTTTGTCACAAAAACCTGTCTAAGCCTATGCTTCGTTCCAACCGCCCTAACATATTCGTTCAACAGTTTAAACCCCTCAAAAAAGGTCATGCCAAATTCAACACGCTCTTTCTTATTATGTAAGGCTCTAACCGCCTTAACCTTTTCATTCTGCCTGCTCTTAATAATTTCCATACAACAATTCTAACACACAATCAAAAAACTCCCAAATGGGAGTTTTATTCATGTGAATGTTAGAATGCAGTGTGAGGTCTCCACCCTTCCATTGCATCTACAGGGAAAAATGCAATATCATTAGCCGAGAAAGTAGTCGTGATAATTGTAGTGCTGCCGTTGGCTTGAGGTATACGTCTAGGACCTGATGAAGCGTTTGACTGATTCGCACAACCTATTAACAAGTTTCCGTTTAGAGAAGAACTTAACACAATCCAGTGTCCGCTACTTCTATAGTTGTGCGCTGTGTGTGTAGTTTGAACAACACTAGTGTGATTTAAACCGTTTGTATTCGACGCTGCCACCAAGAAAGAATCAGCTGGAATATTAATTGTCGAACCAATAGGTACGTTACTTAGTCTTGTGACTTGAGCTGTTGGTACCCAAACCGCTGAGAAAGATGCTGGACCAGTAAATCTGTGTTCCATAAGGTTTGCACCCACAATACCTGTGTTTGCAGAACCTGAAAACTGCCTGTATACTAAGTCAGCAAATCCGCATCCAACAATTCTCCAACCTACAAAGAAGAAGCCTGGTCTTGTTGGTAATCCTAAAACGTTTTGGAACAATTGTTGAGCCGTCATACCTGGGTTTGATTGAGTTAATGTTTGCCCAGGAACTATGTTTATCGTGCCTGGGAAACCTGTTCCGCCATTTAGGTCAATAGTGTTATTTCCAAAGCCTTGCCATATTGCGTAGTAAATAGTGTTTGTAGTATGACCTCTTGTGTTAAGAGTCTCAATACTAAGGTGAGTGTTTAGAGGGTTATCGTTCATATTAGTGCTCCACCCTCTAAAGTGGAAGTTATCTCTGGTTGGAACGCCAGATAAAACCCCTGCTCCAACAACTCCGTTATGTAAAGAGTTTGCAAGACTTCCGCCACTGTGAACGTTTCTAACTGTTGTTGTCTCTACGCCTTGGAAAACTCCACGGTTAGGGTCGAATGCAACTGTTATTGCAACTTCCCACACAGCAGTGAATGTTCTTACATCGTTTATAACTAAATCCATAACAGCAGCATTTGTCATTAGATTGGTAGTATGACTGTCTCTCCATCCTAGGAATCTGTGTCCTGCTCTGATTGGAGGTGTGTCTATACCTTGCCCTGTTCCGTTTAGAGTTCCACCATCTAGAGACATTCTGTCTGTAGTTGCGTTCGTTCCGTTAAAACTTCCTTGAGCAGGGTCGAATGTCACAGTTATGTTCCAACGTGCTCTTGCTGTTAGAGTTGAACCTGCGTTTGCTGTGATGTTTGTTGTGTTTAGTGTAGTGCTTGGAAGTAATACGTTAGATGCTGGAGAAGTTGCTCCATGCACATTCCATCCTGCAAATGAGAATCTCACACCTGTTCTTGTAGGGTCTGTCACAGCAGATGCTCCAACCGTGTTTGCAATGCTCATTCCGTTTTGAATAACGCGTGTTGGGTTTGCAATCGCGTTGCCGCCATTAGGCTCAAGTGTCAATGTTCTTGCATCAAGTGGAAGGAAAATTGCCGTAATCGTTGCAGTTGCACCACTGAATGGCTCAGCGTTTAGTTGCGCCATTGTTAATGTTTTGCCGTTTGCACTCCATCCATCAAATCTGTGTCCCGCTGGTGCTGGCGGGTCGCTTGTTATTGGAGTTGAAATCTGTCTGCCAGTTAAGTTATTTAAACTTGTGTTTAAACTCTGCCCAGTTGCAACTGCTCTTGTTAAATCCCAATTTGATGTGCTTCCATCTGCTTGTGGCAGAACAAAGTTTAGGTTTGTTGTGCCTGTGTGTCTATACACAGCAATCAAAGTGATTGTTGCACCTTGAGCAATGCGGAATGTTTCCATATTAATATCTGGAACGTTATCCGTAGTCCCTTCAATTCTCCAGTGATTAAATGTGTGTCCTGCAGGCGGAGTTGGAGGGTTTGGAACATCTGCCGCACCAAGTGTTGTTCTTATACTTTGCCCACTCGCAACAGTTCTGTCTGATGTGCCCCAGTCAACAAGACGACCTGTTGGGTGGTCTGTGCTAACTAAATCAATATATCTAAATCTTAGGTTGATTGGGTCGTTAAGAACAAAATTTGCTGTCAAAGTTCTGTCGCTATCAAATGGCGTGAATAGGTTTATATCAGTCGATATAACATCACCACTGATGCTGTCTTTCCAACCAGTGAATGTGTGACCTGCATTTGGAGCAGCTGGGTTGCCCACAGATGTTGCAAGATAACTGTTTAGAATCGAAACACCGCTTGCAATCGTGCGAGTAAATGATGTTTCTGTTCCGTCAACTGCTGGAATAACAAACGTCAAAATTACTGGAGTTATAATCTCCCAAATTCCCGTCACGGTGATATCGCCAGAGATTGTTAACTCTCTTCCGTTTAGAACAGTTGATGTCAAAGGTCCTGTCCATGCTGGGCTTTCCCAACCAATAAATCTATGTCCTGGTGGAATTTGCCCAGGCGCCGGGTCTGTGATGCCCACAGTTCCAATTGTTTGGTTTATAGACATTCTGTTTGCAATATCTCTTGTGTCAAATGGAATGTCAGCCACGCCTTGAACATCTGCAAGCTCAAATGTCAAAGTTCTTCTGTGGTCTGGGTGAATTCTAAACACTGCAACAAATCTTGTGTTGTCTGTATATGTTTCTGTGTTTATGTTTGGAATTGGCGTTGTTGTTCCTTCAACAACCCAATGCTCAAATATATAGCTTTCAATTGATGGTGGTAGCAAATCTGCTGCTTCATAGCTATATCTTATTGAATGCCCCGAAGCAATTCTGCGTGTGTCATATTGCTCTGTTCCGCCGTCTCCTCTTGGCAACAAGAATGTAAGAGTTCTTGCTTCAACTAAGTTCCAGCTTGCTGTGATTGTTGTGCTGTCTATGAACCCTCTTGCGTTAACTCCCTCAGAACTCATAACTCCATCCCACAACGTTGGATGCTTCCATCCTCTAAATGTGTGCCCTGGAGGTATGAAAGAACCTGTTGGGTCAACAATTCCAACAGTTCCAATTGTTTGGTTGATTGATTGGTTCGTTACAATATTTCTTGTTTCGAAGTCGTGTGATTGACCGCCTGTCACGTTTGCTAAATCAAACGTCAAAACTCTTAAACTTGCTGCTTGTATTGAGAACACGGCTTCTAGTGTTGTGTTGTCGTCAAATTCATCATATAAATTTATATTTGGAATTGGTGTTGTTGTTCCTTGAACCACCCAGTGTTCAAATCTATAATGTGGAATTGATGGTGGTGGAACATCGTTTGCTTCATAACTGTTTCTAATTGAAAAGTTTGCCGAAATAATTCGGGTTGCGTGGTGGGTTGTTATTGCTGCATCACCTGTTGGCAACACAAATGTCAGTGTTTTAGGGTTGATGTGATTCCAACTTGCTGTGATTGTGATTGGGGAGTTGAAGGTTGTGCCGTTAACTTGTTCACTGGTTAGTGTGTTGCTCCATGCTTCGCTCTTCCATCCTGCAAATGTGTGCCCTGGTGGAACTTGCTCGCCTGTAGGGTCCACAATCTCTTCAGCTTCAAAACTTAGAATAATTGAAAGTCCTGTTCCGATGGTTCTTGAATGATAGAAAGTTGCCGGTCCGCCCGTCACGTTTGCAAGCATAAATGTCACGTTGATTGGAGCCTGAAGTTTCCACTCTGCCACAATCGTCATGTCTGTGTTGAACGTTCTGTTGTTAACCCATTCTGTTGTTTGTCTTCCACTCCACAAAGAACTTGTCCAACCATCAAAGTCGTGACCAACTGGAGCGTTTGGCGTTGTTATGTTTGCTGTGTTCCAAGTTGTTGCAATGCTTTGCCCTCTTGCAACCGTTCTGTCTGCAAACCATGTTGTTCCACCGTTAACGTTTGCAGTCTCAAATCTTAATCCTTGCGGGTTCTCTATTTTCCAAACCGCTCTCACTTGAGTGTCATCATGGAATTGGAAGTTGTTCACTTCTTCTGTTGTTTTTTCTCCCACCCATCTAGCACTTCTCCAGCCAAGGAAACTATGCCCTGGTGGAACTTGCTCGCCTGTTGGGTCAACAATGTCTAGCACTTTATATGATGTGACAATCGATTCACTTCCTGCAATGCTTCTTGTTGTATATGGAGCAAGAACGCCTGCTGTCACTGTTTCTAGAACAAAAGTCAATCCAATTGTTGTTTGGAAAGTCCAACTTGCATATACGTTTGTATCACTGTAGAACGGTCTTGTGTTCAGTTCGTCTGTTGTATATCTATCTTTTGCTGAGCCTTCAACAATCCAGTGACTGAAGAAGTGTCCTCTTCTTGTTGGCTGTGGAACCGCAATCGTTTCGAATGTTTGATTGATGCTATATCCACCTGCAGCAACTCTTGTTGGATAGTTTCCACCAAAGCCATCGTGCAATATGATGTCCACTGGACTTAGAATTGTCCATCTTGCGTTGATTGTGATTGTTCTTCCACCGTCGAATGGTCTTGTGTTTACACTATCTGAACTTAGAAGATTATCCCATGCCGTGCTTTCCCAGCCAGCAAAAGAGTGACCAATTCTTGTTGGTGCTAAAATCAATGCTCCGTTATATGATGTGTTGATTGATTGCCCATCTGCAACAAGTGCTGTTCTGTTTGCAGTTGCTCCGCTCCAGTTTCCACCTTGTGGGTTGAATGTCAATGTTGTTTGGTTGTTTAAATTCCATGTTGCGTTGATTGTTGTTTCAACGTGGAATGGTCTTTGGTTTACTTGTGCCGAGCTTAGAATTCCTTCCCATGCAGAACTTCTCCAACCTGCAAATGTGTGACCAGCTAAATCAACTGGTGGAAAGATGTCAGGAATTGCATACGAGTCAGCAATGCTGTGCCCTTCTGCAACTATTCTTGTTTGGAATGGAACGTTTCTTTGAAGTCCTGTGTTGAACGTGATTAGTGTTGGGTTATCAATTTCCCAAACTGCATATATTGTTGCGCCGTTGGTGAAAGGTCTTTCGTTTATTTGTGTTGTCGAAAGAATGTCTCCAACACCATTAACTTGCCATCCTTTAAATGTGTGTCCAGTTCTGTCTGCTGCGTCAACTGCAAGAACACCTTTATATGTTCTAACAATACTTAGAGTATTTGCTGCAGTTCTGTTAAACTCCAAGTTTCCAAAACCATCTTCAAATCGAAGTGTTTGTGCATCTGTGATTGTCCATGTTGCAACCAATGTTGTGTCTTCTAAGAAATCGTGAATGTTCACTTGGTCATTTGTTCTTCTGCCACTTGCACCCCACAACTCGTGGTTTGTCCAACCTGCAAAATCGTGTCCTGCAAGAATTGGAGGAATTGTCAAGTTTGCAACGTCGAAAGAATTGAATATAGAAAGACCCTGCGCAATTGTTCGCTCAGTGAAAGGTGTTATTCCCAAAAGTCCTATCCTAAAATCTAGATGTATTTCAGTAACAATCTCATATGCAGCCTCAATTCTTGCGTCTGCTGTAAATTCTCTAAGATTAAGCTGTTCAGTCGTCAGTCTAACGCCAGGCCACTGAGTGCTCTCCCAGCCAATAAATCTGTGCCCAACAAGCGTTGGCTCAACAATATCTCTAACTTCATAACTGGTTCTGATTGACTGCCCACCAGCAATCTCTCTTATGTGTCCAGTTCCTGTGTTTGTGTGTCCGTCAATCCATGGAGTGTTTCTGTTTGGACCCGTATAGAATGTAAGTTCAGTCGGGTTAAGTCTTTGCCATGTCGCAATCACGTCTAGTTCTTCGTTTTCAAATTCAAACTCAGCAAACTCTCTTGTGTTGATTTCTGGTGTTGAGAATGGTTGTCCAATTCCGTTTATTCTCCAACCAGCAAATCTATGCCCCGGCAAGGTTGGCTCTGTGATGTTTGTCACTTCATACGAAGAAGCAATGCTCTCACCTGCTGCAATTGTTCTGGTTGTGTGTGTGATGTCTCTATCAACGCCAGTAAGGAAAGTTATTGTTTGAGGCTTATATAGATTCCATTCCGCAAATATTTGTATGTCAAAATTAAACGGTCTTGCGTTAATTTCATCAGAAGATAGCAGTGTTGGAATTCCAGGAACTCTCCAACCTCTAAATGTGTGTCCTCTAAGTTCTGGGTCCGAAATTTTTTCACCCTTATAACTTGTGTCTGCGCTTTGCCCTGTTGCTATATCAATTGAGTCGTAGAAAATGTTTTCATTCACACCCGTCATAAAAGTTAGAATGGTTGTGTTTGTGAAAGTCCAACTTGCTGTGATTGTTTCGTGGTTATCAAAAACCCTATTGTTTATGTCCGCAGTAGTCAAAAGTCCGCCTTGACCAGGAAGTTTCCAACCCGCAAATGTGTGTCCTGCTGCATGCCCAGGAACACCAACCGCTGGTGGCAAAACAACCAAAGTGTTATATGAAGTTGTGATGCTTTGGTCTAAAGCAACATCTCTTGTTGTATATTCTGTTTTTCCGTCGTGTCCACCCATAAAAGTGATTGTAAGTGGGAATTTAAGTTCCCAGCTTGCAACAATGTTTGTGTTTGTCCAGAAAGGAATTGTTTTAACGTTAGCAGTTGAAATCAATTCACCTGGTCTTCCTGGAACAACCCAACCCAAAAACTCGTGCCCAATCAATTCTGGGTCAATAAGTGGCCCACCAATCAATTCTTCTCCAATGTTTTCAACCGTTGTGTTGATACTTGCGCCAGTTGCAACAAACTGTGTTGTGTGTCTAACGTTTCCTCTAAGCCCAGAGAAGAAAGAAACTGCAGATATTGCTTGAGAAGAGAAAATTGCCGTGATTATTGTATCTTCGACAAAAACAACCGATTGAATGTTTTCTGTTGTAAACAATTCAACGTTATCATCATCTTCCGGGTCGCCAATCTTCCAACCTGCAAAGAAGTGATTCTCCAATAATGGATTATTTAGAATATCAACCATGAACGCAATGTTTGGGTTTGTCATTGTGCCTACTGCATATGTTGTGTTGATGCTTGTGTCTGCAGCAATTGTTCTTGTTCCATGTGTTCCTGTTTCAAGTTTTCTATCGCCATCTCTAATCAATGTGTTGAACGTCAAAAGAATATCTTCATCTTCTCTAATTTCCCACACCGCAAAAACGTGTGAGTCTCTTTCAAATGGTTGGTTGTTAAGTGCAGGAGTCAAAATTGTTCCTGTCCACAAGTGGTCTTCAACCCAAACCTTATCTTCGTCATTCCATAGTGCAGATGCCCAACCAACAAATCTGTGACCATCTAGCGTTGGAGTCGTAAACTCAGAAACTCCAAAAGAAGAGTTCACGCTCTGCCCTGTTGCAACAGTTCTCGAAGCCCCAACAATTGGATTTCCAAGTCCGTCTTCAATTGTGATGGTTGCAGAATGCGTTGCAATCCAACTTGCTGTAATTTCAAGTGGATTTCTAATCACCATATCTGAGATTTGTGCACTCGAACGAATGCCAACCCATGATGGTGATGTCCAACCCAAAAATGCGTGTCCTTCACGTCTAAGAGCTAAGTCCGAGTCATTTAGCCAGTTGTTGTATGTTTGATTTATGCTAAAACCTTGCGCTGCAAAAATTGTTCTTTGAGTTTCTGTTGTGCCTGCTGGATGCCCACTTGAGAAGTGCATTGTGATTGGTGTTGGGTTGTTGATTGTCCAGCTTGTTCCAACAATTGTGTCTGTTCCAAAACTTGTTCTGCTTAACAGTTCCAGGTTAATCACATTCGATTGCCAGTTAGGTCTGTATCCTGCAAATGTGTGCCCTGCACGCGTCACAGGCAAAACTGAGGCTCCATATGATGTGTTTATGGTGTGACCTCTTGCAAGTGTTGTTTGATGCAAAGTTTGCCCTGCATCGTTCCTAAAAACCAATGCAATTGGGTTGTTGATTGTCCAACTTGCTTTAATTGCAATACCAGAAGAGAAGTGCATTGCTTCAACTTGTGCTGAAGTTCTTGTGTCTTCCCAAAGGTCAGATTTCCATCCAACAAACGTATGTCCTGGATACACAGGTTCTGCAATCTTTGCAACGTTATATGTTGTGTTGATGCTTTGTCCGCTTGAAATTGTTCTTGCAGATGTTGGTGCTCCAAAGCCATCTTCAAAGCGAAGAACTCTTGGGTTTAAAACTCCCCATGTTGCCGTGATTGTTGTGTCTACATTCCACACCCTGTTGTTGATTTCAAAAGTTGTAAGTGGAAAAGGTGCAATGCTTGGAACTCTCCAGCCATTGAAAAAGTGACCAGCATACACTGCGTCTATAACATTGATTTGTGGAGAATCGTTGATTGATGTCCCAGCGTCTAAAACAATCTGTCTGATGCTTCCAGAAATGCCGTTTTCAATAGTCAACGTCACTGTTGCAGTTGTTGCATTTGCAGAGAGCATTGTTTGAGGGCTTGTTGTTTCTCTAAAGTTTGCGGCAAGAAATGAAAGCATAAGAAAAGGAATTCCTAATAGGAATAATACAGGAATAGCCCATCTTTTTATTCGACTTTTGAAAAAAGTTTTCATACTGAAAGTCCCTCCCGCGTCAGAGATTTTCTTTCTAGTTATATTTTACCTTTTTCTATATGTATATCAAAGCCAGAACACCCTTTTTAAGGCACTATTTTAAACCCTCCCAACCCACAAAAAAACTCCCAATCAGGAGTTTTTGAATTGATATTTTTATTTTACGGTCGGTTAACGAAGTTCGCAGTTCCAGGCGCAGCAGTAATTCCACCAGAGACTCCGCCAATCCATCCAGAGCCGCCACCCCCACTAGCTGTCGTAGCACCGTTTCCACCAGAACCACCACCAAACCAACCACCACCACC
>Ga0131853_10014622_pt1 | contig 14388 bp, 9 predicted proteins | sample TergutLab28metaG_FD_92764 | JGI IMG/M metagenome (GOLD analysis project Ga0131853, IMG submission 92764) | Labiotermes labralis P1 segment gut microbial communities from Petit-Saut dam, French Guiana - Lab288 P1 (version 2) (version 2) | ecosystem: Host-associated > Arthropoda: Insects >... | reverse complement strand
ATCTGCAGGCGCGCGCCAACATCTTCTCGACGGCGCAGGACCAGATCCTGAACGGGTTCACCGACACCCTCGATTCCGCGGCGCCCTGGTTCGGCCCGCATCCGACGGGCCGAGACCTGTACGAGTTCACCGGAATCGGCAACGGCAGCACGGCGTGGTCCGGCAACATCCGCACCGACACGTGGCCGCCGGGTGTTCCCGGGCCGCCGCCGGAACTGCTGGCACGCCTCGAGGGATCGGAGCTCCCGGTCTTCCAGCGCGTCGACAACGGCGGTGCACCGCTCTTCTACGTGGGCGGCCGCATCGGCGCCCGTGACCTGCCCGACCTGTCACAGTCGGCGCCGACGTACGTCGCGGCGGTGTTCGGGCTGGAAGAGGCCCAGTCGCAGATCGATTCACTCGAGCGCCGAGCGGCGGAGGTCGCCATCGTCGTCTCGGCGCTTGCCGCGCTGATCGGGCTGTGGACCGCGCGGCGACTCGTGCTGCCCCTGCGCCGGCTCAATGCCGCCGCGGCGACATTGGTTCCCGGCCGGCCACGGCAAGAGCTCACCGCCGGCGCGAGCCACGAACTCGCCGAACTCGTCTCGACGTTCAACCGCTCAGCGGCCGAACTGGACCGCACCGTCGCCGACCTCGCAGCCAAGGAAGCCGATGCACGACGCTTCGTCGCCGACGTCTTCCACGAACTCCGCACACCGATCGCCGCGCTGGTCGCGGTCGCCGAGGTGCTCGAGGAGGACGCCGAGTCGATGGACGCCGACACGGCACGCGCCGCCCGCATCGTGAGCCGCGGCGCGGGTCGATTGTCCCGGCTCACCGAGGACGTCATCGAGATCTCCCGCTTCGACTCCGGCCGAGCCGATCTCGTTACCGAACCGCACGACCTCGTCGCCGTCGTACGGGAGTCGTTGCATACTCGCGGATTCGAGTCCCGCGTGCGCATGGAGGCCGACGGCCCAGTGGTCGGCGTAGTGGATCGCCGGCGCATCGACATCGCGGTCGGGAACCTCGTGTCCAATGCATTCGCGCACGGACGCCCGCCGGTGGAGGTCGCCGTGCGCACCGACGGCGACGACGCCGTGATCACCGTGACCGACCACGGCGCCCCCATTCCGACGGACGTTGTCGAGCACCTGTTCGAGCGCTTCTACAAGGCAGACGCCTCTCGAGGCCGGACCGACGGCAGTGGCATCGGGCTCGCGCTCGCGGAGGAGAACGTGGTCCTTCACGGTGGAACGATCGCCGTGACCTCGGATTCCACGGGCAACACCTTCACGGTCCGGCTGCCCGGATCGCGGCGCGGAGCAATGTCGGATCTGCCGGGTTGACCGTCCGCCCACAGGAGACTCACATGCTCGTCGCAGGGTCGGCTCGAGGAGCCGGCATCTACTGAAACGTGCAGCACCGACCGGTGCGAATCGAGATCACGACATGGCCGTGAGCCACGGAAGGATCGAAGAAGATGAGCACGTTCACCGAGAAGTCACGCCGCGTCGCGGCGCGAGTCGCAGTCGCAGGGGTCCTCGTTGCCGTTCCCGCGATGATCGTCGTCGCGCCCGCCCTCGCGGATCCACTGCCGCAGCAACCGGGCGCCGCCGACCAGAACTGGCAGCAGGACGCCGCACAAGGAGGACAACACAACGGGTACGGCCACCACCGGGGCCACCGCCGCGACGGCCAGCAGGGCAATCAGTGGCAGAACCCGGGCCAGTACAACCAGTGGCAACAGGGGCAGAACGGCCAGAATCAGGGGCTGTTCGGCGGCAACCCGCTAGGGGAACTCGGCGGGCTCGGCGGCCTGGGTAATTCGGGCAGTCTGGGCAACGCAGGAGGCCTCGGCAGCTAGCGCCGGCGGCAGCGCCTAGCGCGCGATGCTCCGCAGCAGGTCGTTGAGGTGGGTGCACGTGTCGACGCCACGGAACTCGCGGCGCACCCACCCCTCGACCCGCTCCAGCGGCACCCCGACCAGACGACCGGCGCTGCGCACCGCGCCCGGGCAGTCGAACCACGGGAGCACCCGCGGCGTCGCGGACGCCTCCCGGATCACGCCGGTTTCCGCGTCGGCGACCACCGTCAGTTCGTACTCGTGGATCACGGTCTCGACGCCGTCGGACCGACCATAGGTGTCGCGGAACATCGCGGCGATGTGGATCGCGCCGTCCTCGATCCACCGATCGATGCGCCGACGTCTGCGCATCGAGTGCACAGCCAGCGGGCCCGGGGAGCGCCCGAAGGCGTCGTCGACTGGCGGCGCGACCGGCCCGTCGGCGACGGGACCGCGACCGCGCACCGCGATGGTCGTGATCAACGCCCCACCCTCGGCATAACCCGCACACTGGTCACCCACGGGAACGTATCCGGTACCGCCGGTTACATTGTCGCCGTCCAATTCCCGGGCGGCGGACACCGCGTGACCGGAGATCAGCGTGCCCATCGGAACGTCGTCGAGCAGCAGCGCCAACGGTGAGGGCATGCGCTCGGCAGCATCGGCCACGCGACCGCGGAACCCGGCGATGGCGGAGTGTCCGACGAGGGAAGCGAGTTCCGGCACGGCCGGGGATGTTTCGATACCGGTCAAGGTGCGGCCGTCGTGGTAGTCGACCGTGGCGCGCAGTGCGACCTCTTCACGGACCGAGGGCCGTCGGTGCGCGTCCACCTCGAAGTCCCACGCGCGCCCGTCGAGCGCGAGTGTCCCACCGACACCTTCCGGCCGGTCCATGTCGAGCCACGTAATGCGCCGAACGGAACGTGGATGCGGGGGCGGGGAATCGATCCGCGGCGCGCGCACCGAGCCGTGCAACGCCGGATCGGGCACGCGCTCACTCATGCCGATGACGGTGCCGCACGACCGTCGCGCGGGCAAGACACGGTCTCACCCGGCGGGATCGTGTGCCCACGACCACACCCCGAACCGTAGTTTGCAATGATCGAGATCGAATAGGTTGATGCAGCTACTGTTCCGCCTGCCGATCTCGTGTGGCGGACTCGAACTACGACTGGACCGGGGGGTGCTTTCAGATGACACGGCGAGACGACGACCGCAATTCCGGCCCCGTGCCGAGCCGCAACGCCGCCTGGGCGCCTCCGCGCAAACGGCTCCTGGCCCAACTCGATCGGAGCTCGCCGATCACCGTCATCCGCGCACCACGCGGACACGGCAAGACCGAACTGGTCATGTCCTGGCTGGAGGCGACGCGAGCGGAACCGCGGGCGGTCCTGTGGATTCCGTCGCCCGGGGTCGGCACGGATTCCGGAGTCTACTGGAAGTCGGTCGCCGATCGGATCCGATCGTCAGGAATCCTTGCAGGCGAACCGCTTCCGGATGCATCGTCGGGGTCCGACGCCGAGGCGGTCCGCGAGCATCTCGCGCGCAGCGGCGCGCCCGTACTGCTGGTGCTCGAGCGCATCGACCTGGTCGACGACGAGCGGATCGAGGCGGAGATCCTGCATCTCCTCGACCGGTGCCACAACGTGAACATCGTTGCAACGGCATGTGGCCGCTCGCTGTTCGGTGATCCGATCCTGATGGAGCCGACGCACGAACTGATCCTGGCGCGTGACCTGCTGTACACCCAGGAGGAAGCCGAGGAACTGTTCGCGCACGCCGAAATCACCCTCAAACCTGGCGAATTGGAATACATTCTCGCGCGTGTATCGGCCCTGCCGGTCCTGATGCGGAGCGCGGTTGTCGTCGCCAAGAGCCTTCCCGGCGTCTCGGATCGCCGCGAACTCCTCTCGCACCGGCTGGACACCGCGATCGACAGGTTCGTGCAATCGGCTGTCCTCCAGCATCCTTCGGTTGACACCGACCGCGATTTCGTCATCGAGGTAGCGGCCGCCCGGACCATCACAGCCGACGTTGCGCGCTTTCTCACCGGCGCCGCGGACGCCGCGCAGCGCCTCGCCGCTCTCGAAACCGCGGGAATCGTCAACCATTGCGAGACAACGATGGACGACGCCTGGGAACTCGTGCCGGCGGTTCGGGACCGTCTCCTCGTCCTCCAGGAGCGGGACGGGCTCGAGCCCGCTCGCAGACTGGCCGCTCTCTCACGCAACGCAGCCGAGCGCGGCGACATCGCCGAAGCATTGTCGTACGCGATCGAGGCGCACGACTGGGAACTTTCGATCGAGCTGCTCGAGGCGCACTGGGTTCGTCTCGTCGGCAGTCATTTCGGGCTCCTGCGGGCGGCCCTGCGCGAGCTTCCCGCGGACCTCGTCGAGTCGCGTCCGGTCATCAAGGCCGGCCGGGACCTGTTCGTCCTCCTCGGCGCACATCCGACGATCCCGGCCGACGCGTTACCGAAGGATCCCGCGGCACTCGAGAAGCTCGGCGCCACCGAGGAGGCGCAGGACGCCCTCGCCATCGGATGCGTCCAGTCGCTGATGCTGCGCCTGGCCGGCGAGCACGATCGGGCCGCCGAAATGACCCGACGCCTGTCGCATCTGGTGCGCGGAGCGCTCGAGTCGCGTCCCGACGACGTCGGCCCGCAGCTGCCGGTGATGCGACTGCAGTGGGGCATCACCTACCAACTCGCCGGCGCCTTCTCCGAATCGGCGGTGGAACTGCGACTGGCGCACCGCGGAGCACTGGGGCAGCGAGTCGACTTCGTCGCCCGCAATGCGGCCGGCAACTCCGCGATGAACTGGGCCGTCATCGGCGAACCGAAGCGCACCGAGGAGTGGCTCGAGCTCGAGGACGCGCACCCGGACCCGGAGGGCTGGCTCGAGCCCATGGTCAAGGTGGGCGGGTTGGTCGCGCGGATCCTCATCGCGCTCGACCGCCTCGACTTCGCCGCCGCCGGACGATGGCTCGACGAACTCGGGGAGGCGTCGGAGCGAGAAGAGCTGTGGCCGTACATCACCTTCGCGCACTGCCGCTACGCGCTCGCCACGGGCCAGGCGTACACGGGTATGGCCGTCCTCCAGCGGGCCGTCACGTCGCACTCGGCGGCCATCCGCAACGGCTCCGCGATCGCGCGGCTCATGACGTCCCTCGAGATCGATCTGCGGTTGGCGCTCGGCGAGGGCAACCGGGCCCTGGCGACGCTCGACGCGCAGCCCGTCGAGGCACCCCTCGTCGTGGCCACGGCCGCGCGCGTGCACCTGCTGACCGGTACGCCCGCGACCGCGCTGGCACTGTGCCGCAAGTGCGACTGGTTCAGTCACCCGTTCACCCGCACGCAGCTCGAGGTCCTGCTTATCGAGGCGGCCGCCCACCGCACCCTCGGCGAGAAAGCCGCCGCGGCACGCGCGTGGGCGCACGCCGCGGCCATCGCCGATCGCACCGGCCTCATCGGCACCCTCGCGACCGTGCCGCGCGAACTGATCGCCGGACTCGACGCCGCCGCGCCCCTCCCGTCGACGGCGGCAGCGGCCTTCCTCGCCTCCGATGCGCCCGAGATCTATCCGGCCGCGGTGCATCACGTGGAGCTCACCGAGCGGGAGAGCGCGGTGCTCGCCGAACTGGCGCAGGGATTGTCGACGCTCGAGATCGCGCGGAAGCTGTTCGTGTCGACCAACACCGTCAAGAGCCAGCTGCGGTCGCTGTACCGCAAGATCGGCGCGCACTCGCGGGACGAGGCACTCGAGATCGCATACCGGACAGGGTTGATCGACTAGACCGAACAGCCTGTCCACGCGTGCTGGTCCTGTTTCAATCAGGTATGCAGGTTGACGCCGGAGCGCGCTCCGGGGCGCGTGCAACCCTCGTCCTGGCGACGCTGTCGGCGGGGCAGTTCCTGATGACCCTCGACAGTTCGGTGATGAACGTGTCGATGGCGATGGTCGCGTCCGACCTGGGCACGACCATCACCGGGATCCAGACCGCGATCACGCTGTACACGCTCGTGATGGCGACCCTGATGATCACCGGCGGCAAGATCGGCAGCATCGTCGGACGACGGCGGGCGTTCGCCGTCGGACTGGTGATCTACGGTGCCGGTTCGCTCACCACCGCGCTGGCACCGAACCTGGGCGTCCTGCTGATCGGATGGTCACTCCTCGAAGGAATCGGCGCCGCCCTGATCATGCCGGCGATCGTCGCGCTGGTGGCCTCCAACTTCGCACCCGAGAGACGCTCGAGCGCATACGGATTGATCGCCGCATCCGGTGCGATCGCGGTGGCCGCGGGGCCGCTCATCGGCGGCGCCGTCACCACGTTCGCGTCGTGGCGGTACGTTTTCGCGGGCGAGGTGGTCCTGGTACTGGTGATCCTGCCGGTGCTCCGCAGGATCGAGGACACCCCACCCACCCGGGTGCGCCTCGACATCGTCGGTTCGATCCTGTCGGTGCTCGGGCTGGGACTCGTCGTGTACGGCGTGCTCCGGTCCGGCGAGTGGGGGTGGCTGCACAGCCCGACCGGCGGCCCCGAGGTCCTGGGGCTGTCGCCGGTGATCTGGCTGATCCTGGGCGGCCTGCTGGTGGTGTACGCCCTCACCCGGTGGGAGTCGTACCTGACGAGTCACGGCCGCGAACCGCTGCTCGACACCCGACTGCTCGCCAACCGGCAGCTGTCCGGTGGTCTGTCGATGTTCTTCGCGCAGTTCATGGTCCAGGCCGGTGTGTTCTTCACCGTCCCACTGTTCCTGTCCGTTGTGCTCGAACTGAGCGCGCTCCAGACCGGCGCGCGGCTACTGCCGCTGTCGGTGGCTCTGCTGGTGGCCGCAGTCGGTATTCCCAAGCTGTGGCCGCACGCGATGCCGCGACGCGTGGTCCGGCTCGGGCTGGCGTCGATGATCGTCGGCATCGCCATCCTCGCAGCGGGGATGGATCCCGGTGCCAACGCCGGTGTCGTCGCGATCCCGATGCTGTTCATGGGACTGGGGCTGGGGGCGCTTTCCTCGCAGCTGGGGGCGGTCACCGTCTCCGCGGTCCCTGACTCACGCAGCGCCGAGGTCGGCGGGCTGCAGAACACCGCCACCAACCTGGGTGCCTCGCTCGGCACCGCACTGATCGGCTCGGTGCTGATCGCGACGCTGAGCACGTCGATCGTCGCCGGCATCCAGGACGATCCCCGCGTACCACCGTCCGTGCAGGAACAGGCCACTGTCGACCTGGCCGGCGGCGTGCCCTTCCTCAGCGATACCCAGCTCGGCACCGCCCTGGCCGACGCGCACGTCGACCCGTCCGTCACCGAAGCAGTGGTCGCCGCCAACTCGGACGCCCGTCTCGAGGCCCTCCAGAGCGCCCTGTCCGTGGCGGCGCTGCTGGCCGTCGGCGCACTGTTCTTCACGGGCCGCATTCCCCGACGGGCCGTGGGAGCGCGCGACGAGGAATCCGACGAATGACCTGACCGTGCCAACCACCGACCGATCAGGAGTGCGTCGAATCCGACTGCCGGACAGTCAGTTCCGCAGCATCGAGCCCGTCTGTTCGAACCGCTGGTGGAACGAGAACGCCTCGCCGAGCAGGTGCGGCGTGTGCCCGGCCGACGGGTACGCCTCGGCGCGGTCGACGTAGTCGAGCAGCATCGCCCGGTACTGCGGATGCGCGCAGTTGTCGATCACGACGCGGGACCGCTTGCGCGGCGACAGCCCGCGCAGATCCGCGAGACCCTGCTCGGTGACGAGCACCTGGACGTCGTGCTCGGTGTGGTCGACGTGCGGGACCATCGGCACGATCGACGAGATCACGCCGCCCTTGGCGGTGGACGGGCTCAGGAACATCGACAGGTAGCCGTTGCGCGCGAAGTCACCGGAGCCGCCGATCCCGTTCATGATCTTGGTGCCCATGACGTGCGTCGAATTCACGTTGCCGTAGATGTCGGCCTCGAGCATGCCGTTCATCGCGATGATGCCGAGCCTGCGGACGATCTCCGGGTGGTTGCTGATCTCCTGCGGGCGCAACACGATGTGCTTGCGGTAGAAGTCGATGTTCGACAGCAGTTCGTCGATGCCGGCGTCCGACAGCGCCAGCGACGTCGCCGACGCGTACCGCACCGTGCCGCCCTTGATGAGGTGCAGCATCCCATCCTGGATCACCTCGGAGAAGCAGGTCAGCCCCTGGTGCGGGCCGTCGGCGAGGCCCTCCAACACCGCATTGGCGACGTTGCCGATGCCGGACTGCAGCGGCAGCAGACCGTCCGCCGGCAACCGGCCCCGCGACACCTCGTGCCCGAAGAAGTCGAGCACGTGCGCGGCGATGGCCCGGCTGACGTCGTCGGGTGGGGCGAGCGGGCTGGCGCTGTCGCGGGCATCGGTCTCGACGACGGCGACCACCTTGTTCGGATCCACCTTCAGGGTGGGCTGGCCGATGCGGTCCTCGACCGCGGTGAGCTGGATCGGTTTGCGGTACGGCGGCAGCGCGGTGCCGTAGTAGACGTCGTGGACGCCGGACAACCCCTCGGGCACCCACGAGTTGACCTCGAGGATGACCTTGTCGGCGACGTCGAGCCACGTCTTGTTGTTGCCGATCGACGTCGACGGGATCAGCTCGCCGGCCGCGGTGACTCCGGCGACCTCGACGACCGCGACGTCGACGTTGCCGTAGTAACCCTCCCACACCTGCTGCGCGACGTGCGAGAGGTGGATGTCGACGTAGTCCATGCGGCCGCCGTTGATGTTGCGGCGCGCGGTCGGCTCCGCCTGGTACGGCATGCGCAGCGAGATGCCGTCGACCTCGGCCAGCAGCCGCTCGGTGCCCGCCGACACCGAGGCGCCCGTCAGCAGGTCGATGGTGAAGTTCGAGCCGGCGCCGCGCACGGCATGGATGCGCTCGGCGAGCGCGGGGATGACCGCCTTGGGCGTGCCCGCGCTGGCGAAACCGCTGATCGCGACGGTGTCGTGGGGGCGAATGAACTCGACGGCCCGCTGCGCGGAGGTCACCTTGTCCCGGAACACCGAGCTGCGGATCCGCGTCGAGCCCGGGGTGGGGTTCGACGGCGATCCGGTTTCATCCACGTGCGACGTCACAGTGACAAGGCTAACGCTCGACATGCCGGTGACATTGTGTCGACGAACAAAAGAAACGTCTCTGACGTGGGGGTTTCGTCACACGATGGCCGATACGGATCGGCGACGGGGCCGGAATGTGCGACGAGCGCGCGCATCACCGCGACGAACTGCACACTCCAGTTCAGCCGAACACCCAGTTCTGCAGAACCACGAAAGCCGCGGTGCCGCCCACGATGCTCAGCAGGGCGTGCGAGCGCCACAGGTGCAGACCGACCGTGACGGCGAGCGCGGCACCCGCGGGCACGAGCGACGCGGGCGCGAACGTGACGTCGCGCAACGTGTAGACGGCGAGGATCAGCATGATTCCGACCGGCATGTGCGCGCCCAGGTAATGCACCAGCGCCGACGAGCGCAGCGGCGCGATCACCGCGAACGGCACCGCCCGCAGCGCGAACGTCACCGCCATGATCACGGCCAGCGCGGCGAGGATGTAGCCGATGTCAGGCATGCGCGGACCCGCCGCGACGTCGCAGGAGGAACCGGACGAGGAGGGCGGCGACGAACAGGCTCATCGCGACCACCAGCATCTGATCGCGTGCCACCACGAGCGCGACCAGCGCGCTCAGCAGCGCGAGGATCGGGGTGGGCACGTCGCGCCTGGCACGGAAGGCGTCGAGCGCCAGCACCACGAACAGCGCGGTGAGCGCGAAGTCGAGCCCGGCCAACTGCATCGGCAGCGCGCTGCCGAGCAGGGCGCCGGTCACGCCGCCCAGCACCCAGTACAGCTGGCAGAACACCTGGATGAGCAGAACCTGTCGGCTGCTCAGCGACTCCGGGTCCTTCGACGCGGCGACGGCGTACGCCTCGTCGGTGAGCGCGTACATGCTGTACACGCGCGCCGTCTTCCCGTTGACGCGGTGCAGGGGAAAGGACAGCGCGTAGAACACGTGCCGGAAGTTGACCAGCAGCGTCGTCATCGCGATCGACGCGAGCGGGGTCACGGCGAGCACCAGCCCGATCGCCAGGAACTCGAGCGACCCCGCGTAGATCGTCAGCGAGAAGATCGGCGCCCACCACCAGTGGAAGCCGGACTGGACCAGCAGCAGACCGAACGCCAGACCGAGCGGGAACAGGCCGAAGCCCACCGAGACCGTGTCGCGGGCCGCCGCTCGTAGGTCCGACCGGCGCGAGGCGGCGGCCGAGACGTCGAGGCCCTGATCGGTGAACGTGCTGGTCACGCGGCAATCGTAGTGACGTCGCCGATCACGGCGCGTGAAGGGGTGAGCAAGATACAGGAATCCGAGTGACCGGTTTCGAATTATCGCTCAGTCCACGATCACAATTTCGACATTTCACCCTGCGTCCACCCCCGCTTCGGCCCGGAGCCACGAAGTATCTGTAACTAGCTTTGTCCCATCGGCACTGTCGGGGTAGCTGAGGAGTACAGGAAACAGTGGTCATTGATACGGGGGGACGCGCCCACGGTCGGGCGCAGGCCCTCCAGCAGATCGGACGGGGGCTGGACAACGCCCGCGGCAGTTCGGGGTCGGCACTGATCGTGACCGGGTCCCGGCGCTCGGGGCGCACCCATCTGCTCGACGAGGTGTACCGGAGACACGAGGGGCGTACGGCGTTCATCACCGGTCTGCGCGACACCAGCCTCTCGCCCCTGGCCGCCTTCCATCCGCTCTTCACCTGCATCGGCGTCGACCAGAAGGTGCTCGTCGACGCCGTTCCCGAAGACCGGAGGGCAGCGGACGACGTCGGAGCGATCGTCGGCGACCTCGTCCTGTCCGCGCTCGAATCGTTGGACGCCGGGGAACACCCGTTGCTCATCGCAGTCGACGACGCCGACCTCCTGCCACCGTCGTGTGTCGCGGTCCTCGGCTACATAGCTCGACGTCTCGCGAAAACGAGGGTGTTTCTCGTTCTCGTCTCCGGACCTCGGATCGATGTTCGCCTGCGGTCGCTCCCCCAACTGCCGATGTACACGATGACGCTCGGAGAGTCGCGCGCGTTGGTCGAATCGGTGACCGGCGAGCGGCCGCCGCTGTCGACCCTTTGCGAACTGCACCGCATCGGCAGAGGCAATCCCGTCGACATCCGGGAGTTGTGCGAACAGTTGAGTGCCACCCAACTGCACGGACTGACCGCACTCCCCAAACCGGTTGCGGTGGCACACCAGCGAATTGCCTGGTGGCGCAACGCCGTAGCGGACGTGACCGCGGCCCAGCGAACGGCAATTACAGTGCTGTCGATAGCCCGAGCCGTGGAACCCGAACGACTGATCGAGGCACTCCGACCGGAGTTCGATCCGGGCAGCGATCTCGGCGGTCAGCTCGCCGCACTCGTCAGCGCGGGCTACGTCCAGTCGATTCGACACGAGGTACAGGTCCGTAACAACCTCGACCGCGCCGCGATCTACACGGTCGCCGCGCCGGCACTGCAGGAGGACTGCCACCGCATCATCGACACGCACGCGTTGCTGCGGGAGCGGCCGGCTCTGGCGGTGGCCAATCGGGCGTTCACCGGCGACCCCTTCGCCATACCGGCCGGCGAGATCATCCGCCGGACCGGGGAGTTGGCGCGGGCCGGCGACGCAGCGCTGGCGATCCACGTGATCCGCAAAGCCCTCGACACGTCGGACACGGCCCAGCGATCCCGCCTGGCGGCCCATGGCCTCCGCGTCGCGACCGAGTGGGGGTACTTCGCCGACGCCGAGGGCTTTTCCGGGTGCATCGAGCCGCACCTGCTGTCTTCCGGTGAGGCCGCCGAGGCGGCGGCCTCCCACATGTTCCTCCACTGTCTGCGGGAGGAGCGGTTCGACGAGGAGAGCGTCCGGAACCTCGTGGAAGCGCTCGCGACGCGATCCCAGCCTTCCGCATCTGTACTTGCAGGCATCGCCGGATACCTCCACGTGTGTCGGAACGAGACCGAACTGGCCCGCCGCGTGCTCGCCGCGGCCGATCAGACGAACCGTCGCGATTCCGATCCCGCACTGACCGCGGTACTCGCTGAGGCTCATCTCGCGGTCTGCGACGGCACGGCGGACTCCGCCAGCCTGCAGCTGTCGTCGACCGAGCCCGCGACCCACGCGGACAACGGCCTCTCGAAGTCCATGGTGTCGGCGCACCTGCTCCAGCAGCTCGGTCGCCACGGTGAGTCGGCTCACGACCTCGAACGGCTTGCGGCTCAGGCCACTTCCCCGGTAGAACGCACAATTGCGATGACACTGCGTGTGGACGCCGAACTGTTCGCCGGGAACATCGATGCAGCCCGGATGGAATGGGACGAAGCCGAATCCCTGGTCCCGGCAGAGAACTGTCTGGCTTCCTTCCGACTGTGCCAGCGCGTCCAGATCCTCGGGCTCTCGGGACGGTTCCGGGACGCCGAGGACGTCGCCGATCGCATTCATGCAGCATCACTCTCACAGGCTCACCGCGCCAACGAGTCTCGACAGTTGTGGGCACTCGGGCAGATCGCGTTGATGCGCGGTGACTACGTGAACTCGGTCTCGTTGTTGGAGCAGAGCGTCGACGTCTCGGACACCGTCGGCGGATATTGGCAGCTGCAGCGGCAAGTGGATCTGATCGAGGCGTTCGTGCGTTCGGGCCAGCTCGAGATGGCCCAGAAGGTACTACGCGCGTTCGAGTTGCGACTGGGCGTCCGACGGTCACCGAGCATCCAGGCGGCCTTCGCCCGCGGTCAGCTGCTCGTCGCGAAATCGCCACAAGACGCACGACTGGCCCTTTCACGGGCGCTCGGTCCACGAACCGCGTCGGCACCCGCACTCGAGCGTGCGCGCGCGCACGCAATCTATGCCGCTCGCCTGCGCGACGATGCGGACATCGCGTCATATCAGCATCACCGCCGCACCGCACACGCACTGTTCACCCGCATCGGCGCCGTCGGATGGATCGATGGCGTCGGATCCGAACAGGACGACCAGCCGACCTCCCCTCTTCTGGCTCAGCTGACGGAGCAGGAACGCGAGATCGTCGATCTGGCCCTTCAGGGTTTGCGCAACCGTGACATCGGACGTCGCATTCTCATCTCACAGCGCACAGTTGAGAAGCGGCTGACGGCGGTGTTCCGGAAACTCGAAATCCGCTCGCGCGGAGAGCTGTTCGCGCTGGTAGAACCAAAGCGTCCCAGGACCCGATCGGGGTCCGATCCCACTCCTCTCACCACTTCCCGTCGAGTGAGTTGACCGCAGGAAGGGCAACAACGCGCATCCGGTGTGCGGTCGCCGTGCGGTAAACCGCCCGACGACCGCACCACCCAGCGGGGTCGGCGTCCCCTCCATATGGTCGAAACACGACCACCGTCGAGGGAAGTTCGGCGGTGCGGATCCCGGCTTCGTTGCGCGCCACGACGGCTCGCAAGTGATGTCTTTGGGATCGAAATGCGTTGGCATAAAGGGAAGTAACGGATGATCGCCGAATGGAGCCTCCAAGGACACGAGGGGCTGCGTCAGGTCCGGAAGCACGCGAGGGTGGAGGTGCTGCATCCTGCCGAGTTCTACATCCACGGGGTGACGGTCTCGATCGGCTCGGCGGCCGTCAGTCGTATGACACTGTCTCCCCAACGACAGTTCGGACCCGGATACCTCGCCATCGGACACACCTCGACGTGCGTCCATCTGAGCGGCGCCGCCACGCTGGCAACCGATTCGGGCCCGCAATCCCTCAACCGCGGCCAGGTGTACTCACCTCGCCGAGCTTCCCGCGATCGGCTGGACGTGATCACACCCACGCAGCTTGTCGTCGTCAACCCACGCCTCGCTCCGGACCTGAAATCCGAACCGGCCAAGCGGAACGGCAACTGGCGGATGCCGGAGGCCTCGATCTCACTGTTCGAGTCCCTGTGCGACTGGCTGTGTGCAACATCGGTGGAAGTTCCGGCCGATCCGATCGAGGCAGCCGGCGCGGCACTGTTGACGCTACTGGACCATCCGGTCCCCGACGTCGACCGTGAACGTCCCGAGCCTGCCGGCTCGACAGCTACCCTCTACGAAAAGGCGATGCGCATCGTCGACGCGGAGTTCCGCAACCCCGACCTCAATGCGCCGTCGCTCGCGAAGCGCCTGCGCATCTCCCTCCGAACACTCCACCGCGCCTTCGAATCCCACTCGGCGTCGATTTCCCAGGAAATTCGTCGACGGCGAATCGAGTATGCGGAGATGCTTCTCCGAAGTGTCCGTCACTCACACATGCCTGTCTCCGAGATCGCCCGGATCTCCGGTGCACCGTCCGTCGCGTACCTGCGAATGGGCATCAAGGACAAGTACGACGTCAGCCCGACGCGGCTTCGCGAGATGTCGATGGTCGGCACGCTGAGCACGTAGCGGAATCGGAAGTTGGGTCGGGCCGCAACTGGATGTTGCGACCCGACCCATTTCTGCTGTTGCACCGCGTTCTCAGACATTCATTCTCGGATTGCGGTGCAGCTGCGCGTGTTTCATGCACCATAACGGCGAGGGGCGGGTCGTAGCTGT
>Ga0131853_10014621_pt1 | contig 14388 bp, 7 predicted proteins | sample TergutLab28metaG_FD_92764 | JGI IMG/M metagenome (GOLD analysis project Ga0131853, IMG submission 92764) | Labiotermes labralis P1 segment gut microbial communities from Petit-Saut dam, French Guiana - Lab288 P1 (version 2) (version 2) | ecosystem: Host-associated > Arthropoda: Insects >... | reverse complement strand
TCTTCATGTTGGTTATTAAAAAAGATTATTTTATTAAGGTTATGATGTAACCTGCTAGGAACCCCACTTTTTAATTTTGTTGGAACCGGGAGAGGCGGGGAAGGGGAGAGGGGGGGGGGGGTGGGGGGGAGGGGGGGGGGGGAGGTGGGGTAAAAGAGAGGTAGCTTACGAATCCATGGAATAGAGAATCGATTTGATTGGTTGTCATTTTTCCGCCCGAGAGGCTTATGGGTAAGGTCACCATTTTAACGATGGCGCGGAAGGAATGGGTTTAGGGAGTAGAAAGCAAACCATGTTGTTTCTTCAACTGAAAAAGTTGGAAGTATTATTTACATTGGCATTAGTAATGTAATGGCAATAATACGGCTTAACACGTAAGGGAGAAGTGATGTGTATTTTGTAGGAGGCGAAAGTGCAATTACAAAACTTGTCACCTGTGTTGGATCACGTGCATTTTATCACGTATAAGAGTTTTTCATCGCTAGTTTGGGTTTGTGAAGAGATAGTTGCGTTACACAGGTTGTAGCAAGGAAGATGTGGAACACATCAAGAGAGCAGTACTGCTAAGGTAACCAAAATGTGGCATTTGCACTCTTTTTCGGCAGTTGTAAAGATGTGGGTCTAGCCTACCCTTCACATCCATCTCCATCTTTTAGTACATACATGCACGTAGGATATAACATACCACGTTGTTACTATGTAGATAGTACAGAACAGTCCAGATTTAACAATAGGTTCTCTCCATTTCGCCTTTATTAGGTTAGTGCGGTAGACAACAACAGATTTAGCTAATACTTAGAAATATATGACAATTACAGAAATGCATCTGAAGAATATAATGAAGGTAATAACTGAACATGTGAACATGGATGTTGCTTATGTTACACAGATGACAGTTTCTGGAGGCATTGATGTATGTGGACTTGTATACATCTTCATATTACACTCCTTTTCTGTATCAGTTGCTGCCCTGCCACTGTATGGTAATTTCCTACTGCTCCTACTCAGGAGGGTACCATGTAGTAGACAGAATATACATTTTCTCACAGAAGACACTGAATGACACTATTAATTTCCTTATCTTTGTGTATGGTGTTATTGGTGATTACCTTACAGAATTGGGATTCTGGTATTGGTAGCCCTACAGCAAGGGAGCCATAAGTGAAGAAACTGTAGCATCACGTCCCACAAGACTGTAATTGTAGAAACTCAACATTCTGGAAACCTCATTTCAGGAATAAATTTCTACTCTGTCTACTGTAGGCTGATTTTGATTTCTGACAGATGGTGTGTCATCCCTGTACACAAAGTTTGGAGCAAGGAGAACCATCAGCACACATCAAAGAGTTTGTGTGTGTGAGGTATGCATACTGCTGTCACTTCCTTGTTGTGTCACGTAATAGGCAGAAAAAGAAACACCATGAGCTCAAATAATGTTCTATCATATCAGCTTTTGTTGTTCTTGGGTACCAAGCAATGCAGTAATGTAGTAATAAAGTGGAAGCTTTTATATGACTTATGTCAGATCATTTTTATTGTGATGTTTATTCATAAATATTGCAATTCTGTCTTGGAACACCATGTGCTTTTGTAGGAGAATACTGAAATTTATGAGGAACATTGTGCCGCCAGCTTCAGGGTTGTTCCTCCAAAGTGTTTGCTCTTCCTCCAAGACACCACACTATTTCAATCCAGAATATCATATTTTGAAAGTAATATGTCATTATTATTAACAGGTGTATATAATTTTAATTAATGTGCTGTCAGTGGCAAAGACTGTATGTTATCAGATAGTAGAGTGATAGTAAATAACAAATACTTACAGAATGGATGTGGAATGAAGTGTCCGTATTCTAATTTGGTGTTCTATCCTGTGATTTTTATGGTGGGACTGAGGAAACCAATGAGAACTTCAGTAAAGACAGCCACTCTCCAGGCCAAGATTTAAACGTAGGTTCTTCCAAATAAAAGGCAAGACTGCTACTGGCTGACTGAGTAATGAAGGCAGGTGGTAGCTTCCCCATTTTCACAACCAGGGTGTTCAAACTATCATAACATTCCATTCCCCCACTTTTCACTGCCATATCATACATACAGTGAAACTTATTTATTCCTTCATTTAATGACCTGGCACTTGAAGAGAGCGGTTCGAAGACTGGAAGTTTTGCTTTTCACTAGAATAAAGCTTTGTTACTGAAATATGTAGACCTCAAGGACATGTTCAAAAGGGCCCCCAAAAATGTCTGTATGTCAATCATGGTGGTATCTCTGCTACTCCGTCAACTTCTTCAGGTATGAAGACTTGATAAAACACAGGAGGATTAAAACAAAGTTGTCCCTGTACACACCATGGAGACATATGGAGTGAAACTATAGCCCCATTGATATTTAGCCTCAGCACTACTTGGAGGTGAGTAGTAAGCTTTTACTCTTGGCACCAGTGAATTGTGCTTTGTGGATCCCAGAGCTGATCCAGTGCTTGACATTGCGGCTGAATGACCAGCACCACTGCTTTGTATTGGGTTATGAGTTCTTCATGCTCAACTCAGAGGCTAGGTATCATCTGACTTCTCGGAATTCTGTAGTTGTGTCAGGCCCCTTGTTGTTGGGATTGTGTCTCAACACCTGCTTGTTGCTAAACTGCCAGCCCAGCAATTTTTAAGTAACAATTAAGAAAACATAAGACTGAAAAACAAAGGAGTGCTTGTGTTCTGAGATGAAGGTTTCAGGAACATGCTGGTATGAACTGTGTGTGTAGTGACTACATTGGAAACTGTGTGGTCAAATAGCATTCAGAAAGTGCTCATTTGTCTTCCTGCACTGTGTTCATATCCAGTGGTCATATATTTTAGCTCGAACAGAACAGCCTTATCCAGCCGTGGATATGGCAACAAATGTGTTCAAATAACCCACAGCATTTCCTTCCACACCATCTCAGGTCATCACTCTTAGTCATTTACCATTTGTTACTTAGTAACGTATGGTATTAAAAGATAGTTTAAATATACTAAGATGAACTAATAACAGTTTGAATCTGAGTATCTTGAACTGTAGAGCAACATATGTTGTGTGTCATACTGAGGGACACAGGCATATTTTTTCTACCTAGAATAGCTTTTTGGCTAGAAACTTCAAGGGGAGGCAAATAAAAAAGGGTGATAGTGGGGGAAAGGGGTGTGTGTGTGTATATATAAATGTCTGGTTAAAACCAGTCTTCCCCCTCTTTCTAACATGACTTGTTTACTTACTCACTCACTCACGCATTCATTTTGTGGAGCAGAGTCCTTGTTGGAAAGGTAACCGGTTCTCAGCTAGTCAAGAAGTTCCCCGCATTTTGTGTAACTGCAAGATTCACTACTGCGTTTACAAATACCTGCTACCTGTTCCTATTCTGAGCCAGATCAATCCAGTCCATGCCCCCCATTCCACTTCCTAAAAGTCCATCTTAATATTATATTCCTATCTGCACTTGGGTCTTTCAAGTGGTCTCTTTCCTTTAGGTTTCCCCACCAAAACCCTGTATACACCTCTCCTCTCCCCCATATGTGCTATATGCCCCGCCCTTCTCATTCTTCTCAATTTGATCACCCAAATAATACTCAGTGCAGAGTACATGTCTATAAGCTCCTCTAACCTTACCAGTTTCATGGGGATAACAAACTCAATGAGAATATTATACAAGACCTTCCATCTAACTGGATTATAGGCTTTCTTGAAGTGTGTAAATAGCAGGTGTGCTGCTTCATTGTTTTCCAATTTTTTCTTTTTGATGTATGCAGAATGTATGATTAGTAGTTGATGCATTACATCGAAATCCACTTTGATGGTCCCCAGTAATTTCCTCTGCATATGGAGTTAGCTTTTACAGCAGGATGTTGGATAAAATTTTGTATGAGATATGCCTCTATAATCACTACAGTCCTGTTTATTACCCTTCTTATAAGTAGGTACGCTGATCGAATCCTTTCACTGCTCAGGCAGTTCCTCATTATTCCAAGTAGAATGAATAAGCTTATGGATCTCAGGGCGAATTGTTCTGCCCCCTGCTTTAATCAATTCTGCTGGAATTTGTTAATTACTTAATGATGTGTGTCTTTTTAGCTTTTCAATAACCTTCTTCACCTCAGAGGCATTAGGCTCAGGCACTATTGGCTCTGTTTGCCTACCATCATTAATTCCATGTATATTCAATAGCTGAGAGAAATGGTTCCTGCACATAGCCAAAATAATGTGGGAGTCTGCAACCAAATCACCCTTCTCATCCTGTACTATATTAGTTCCAGGCTGATAACCTTAAAGTCATTGATGCCTCTGTACAAGTCTCTGATTCATACATTTTTTAATATGCATGGTTGATTTTTCCACACCCCATTGTTATGAGCTGTATCTGTGCTGAGATAAGGTTTCTTCTGTAGTGTGCTACATAATAAATGAAATATCACTCACATTTATAAAAAAAAAAAGTTTATTACTGGTGATTTACATGAAATGAAACTATCATGCAAAGATGGTAGGAGGAAACTAAAATAAAATTACAAATTATCAGCACTGTTGACGAATTCGTTACGTAGGAAATGTGCGTGCAGAGCCCCCGAAGGGTTCTTGCATAACACTGAGTACCAGAGGTCCATGTAATTATTGATAGTGGGCAGCTAGTGTGTCATAGGCAGGAGATGATATGGTAGGAAACAACTGCTTAAGGCAGTGATTTAAATTCTAACTGTGAAAGTTGCATAATCTTATATAAACCACGAGTTTCCATTGACTTGTGAAAACTGAGTTAACTCTTATGTGAAGAGGTCTGGATTATGTGGACATAGCAGGCTGATATTACTGTTGCAATTTCATAATCATCCTTGGAAAAAATACAGGCCAGAGATCCAAGTCCTCACATTTTTAATAAAGTTGTGTCTTGTATGTATGAGCTGCAAGATGCTGTGCAGAATGTTATAGGTTCTGTTCCAGAACAGTGCTGACAGTCTCAGTGTTGTGTGGCATACAGGCGATGATATATTTCTGTGGAGCCTTCTTTATTTTTAGAGCCAGACATGTTTCCTCAAAGTTTAGTGGCTGGAGTTGATGGTGCGGGATTATTTCAGTTTGTTTGGGAGCACCAACATAGTGACCATTCAGTATCAGCTCACTTGTTAAGAAGCTGCTGCTGATTATATGTCCTGCAGTGGTCCTCTACACCAGAGTTAGTAAAAGCTGCAGTGCAGGCATCACAGATCAGGTGCATGTCCTCCACTCCAGTGGTTCTGAAAAAGAAAACTGGCCCTAGCAATCATCCTTTTCTCTGTTGCACCTTTAGTGTATTCAGATTGTAAAGCTTTATGTAATTTTTGCTCTTTTGTTGGCAGTCCAGGAGTAGCATCAGTGAAAGGAAGCTGTTCTCTAAAATGGACATGCAGTTTTGGAGTGAACAAACACTGTGCAGCATCTCCAGCAAGCTCCAGCACTAACGGTATGTGTCACATCATTTGATTATTTGACCAGTTTTAGATAATATAAAACTTTTTAGAACAAGTCATTTGTCAATTGAGACTTGATGAAAGTTGAGTGGGGTTGTTAGTGCAGGTTGCATTTTGTGAAACAGGCATTTGGAAATGACCCTGAAGAGTAATCTTTAGGAGGTGGGAGCATAGTTTTGTTACTGTATGTGTGAAACAAATTGAATGAAGAGAAATAGTCTTAAGATTTTGACTCAAGAGTATTCAAGGGGTGAGAAATTTGTTGTGTTGCGAGCTTTTTGTGCTTGGGCGGGAAATCCTCGTAAGTGTGCAGTGTATAAAAAGGACAGTGCCTATGTTGGTTATGTTGGGAAATTCTGGTACTAAATTCTGAGTTCAAAAGCTAGAGTACTTCTTGAGTGGGGGTAATCTCAGCTGGGTTTTACCAGATGTGTCAAGTTGCAGGCAACTGAATTTTGTACAGAGGCACCTAGAATTGGAAATAATTCTTAGACTTTTGGGAAATTCCTGCACATTGTGTGTACTTAAATGAGGGTTTGTATGATTACTGCTGTTGGCTGGCAGGTCTGAACTTAATGCACATTTGAATGTGGTGCTGTAACCAGAATTCTGTACAGGTATGCATGACACACACACACCCAAAGCACAACATCCAAGATGATGAGTACTTGGACTGCAACTGAAAGTAGCCAATATTTCTCGACTTCTTTTGTTGCACAGAGACTACTGGGAGTCTGTGTATTAAAAGTTAGTGTCTTTTGATGCACTAAGTTTAATGTCATTGGCCCATTTTGAATTAACACACAGGTTAATGTACTTGCCAAAGAAAACTGGATTGTAACCGGTTGTGGTATATGCACATATTTAGAGTTTGCAAAGTCTATGTAATTGTTACTCCTTGTTGGTAGTCCTGCAGTGGCATTCATGAAGGGAATGCAGTTCTGTGTGATTGAAGGATGTGTGGTTTCTGAGTGAACAGTGAGCATGTAGCATCTTCCTTTGTGTCCATGTCAGTTGTGAGAAGCTGCAGTGTTCAGGCGTGTGTGATATTGGACGGTTATTACCATTGCAGCAAGACCCCGCGGTCATATACCATGTAGGGCTACAAGGAGGGCATCATTATTTGCAGTGCCTCAGGTATAGGTCATATCCATTCTTACAGACATTTGGGTCAGGACAGGGGTCTCACTCAGTGAGGATGTTAGGCATTGTGTTCAGGTAGGGAACTGAGCAGGGTGGAAGTGGTTGTAGGGTTGTGGTACAGGTTGCCGGATATTGGGCTGATGGCCCAAATGTTGTATTAGGCAGTGTGGTACATAGAGGGATCTCAGCAGTTGGGGTTGGGCAATATTATAATTATAACATGCAGTTACAGGGTCCTTATAATTGTTACTGGTTGTTGACAGGTCTAGAAAGATGTACATTAAGAGCTGCTGAGAACCACTGCAGGATGTTGGTGTATTTCAGAACGCAGGCTCCATATAAGGAGTTGTATACTGAAGGTTATTGCCATTTATGTGCTATACAATTCTGTGAGAATAATCTTGTAGCAGTGAGCTCAAAAATCAATGAACAAAATCACAAATTATAACCACTTATGTGCATATATTCAGGTTTGTAATTTGTAAAGTCACATAATTTTTACTTCTTGTTGACAGTCCTGCAACAGCAGAGCGAAGGGAATGCTGTTTTTGGTGATGGTGTCAAGTCTGTTGGTAGCAGGGACCATCACTGCCTTCATCTCCAGCCACTTTATTAAGATGAACCCCTGAACTGAGGTAAGAATTATGTTACCTACTCCCCACATTTATAATGTTGCGGAATTTTCACCTGGATGTTTGGAATAAAAAAATCCAGGGAGAGTGGAAGGTCTTGCGTGGCACCACAGTTGTCTAGGACGTTGAAAGAATCTCATGTCCAGTGAAGTTAGAGCATTATTACAGTACATGCAGATGTAAATAATAGAGGATTAAACAGCTATTTCATTTACTGATGTAGGAATCAAGAAAAATGGACATAACGTGAAGTGGGGTCTCCAGGCAGATGGTTTGCAGCAACGGTATCCAGCACCCCACTCAGACGTACTGTATTTACCTGAACGCAAGATGACTCGTTAAGATGACCCCGCAAAAATAAAAGTCTGCTGAGAAAAAAATATTTTACTGTTAACTTCATACACTTAGTACACAAAGCATGTCAGATTCTGCATACCTTTACCAATCAGTGTCACTCTGTCCATCTTCACAGTCGATGCCGTCACCTTCCTCACACTCACTCCCAATATTCCCTATCCTCTTCACTGCCACCAGTCCACAACATCCCTGCCAGTCTTATCAGTTGCACTGGATATACAGCACTTCTTAAAAGTCTTCACAGTCACTTCTGGTGAGATACCTTGCTATGCTGTTATGATAAATGGTGACTAAATAAGACACGTATATTTCTTGGTTTCCAAATTTACTTGAACCCATGATGAAGGTTCATAATTTTCTCCACAGATGGTTTTAGTGGTTATTAGGAATTTTAAGTATGTGTGTTCCGGATTTTTGATCAGTCTGAATTTCTGGCTCTTATGGTTTTTAATATGTGGATTGATCCAGGTTTCATTTTTGAGTCTTGTAGTTAATTTTTAGTTTTTTCATCAAGTTCCCTTGGACCAGATCTGTTTGCAGGTGATTATCATACAACTTTATTGTTTGTGTGGTGCCAGTGACTGAGAATAGCTTGATCTGAGGGGACCACCAGGTTTTGTGCTTTGTGGCATGAAGATGGAAACAGAGCCAGCTTCCAAAATGTGCTTCTTTAAAAACTAGACAAACAAAGTTCCAAGAAAGAAGATTGTGTCCATTAACTTTAGTCATGCTGTGTTCTGTCCTTTGTTTACACATGACAGTTCGACAATGCAGGCCTTTGTTTGGCCATGCTGCCTGATTCACAGTGATCCAGTTTGGCGCAGTGTGGTTCTGCACTTCACACATGAATTTAAGACCACCTCACGTAGTTAAGCACCAAATTTAAGAAAAGAGCATTGTCTTGCATTTGAGGAAATAGCTGTCCCTACAAGTGATGTCAGGATATGATAGCATCGAAAAAGACAGGTGTGAGGTGAAACACCTTCTTTGCCTAACTTTCTAGGCACATAAGGACTGGGAGTAAGCAGTTTACCTGGGCTTTGTGGGTGGGAGGTGGAATGAGTGTTTAAGCTAGTCACCTTAGCAGTGAGAGAGCTGTGGAAAGGAATAAGCAGAGTGATGGGGTCTGGGCATGCCATCATTGCAAAGGAACAGGTCAATAATGTATGTGGAGCCTAGCGACAGTGCTGTAACATTGGACCTTCTGCTGCCAAGGCTGGTTTTTCACACTTCTATTTCAATGAACAATATGATAATTTTAATGGATTACATCCCGTTCTGCTATGGCATGTTAAAATGTGTTAACTGATATTCTGTGAAACCCAATGGACCTTTAGTACTATCACCAACAAATACCACATGTTTTGGTCCTTACAGACCATCATCAGGCTATAGCTTGTGTACAGAGAACAACATACGGAAAAAATGGGAGCGAACCTAAATCGATACCTCACAATAATAATGCTAAGTAAATAATACCCAAAATGCCAACATAAGTATCATGTAACAAATATTTATCAGTTTAAAGGGATTTCACACTTGCCCATAATACATAAGGCAACTGAGTCAGCCAATTTCCCCTGTAATTTTTAATGGCCAGTGTGTGAAAAAATTTCAAGTTGTGCAAATTGTTGTCCAGTTACATAAACCTGTGTGGAGTGTATGTAAAATTAGAAACCTGAAACTGTTTTGTTAATATTGTCATTCTCATTGCCATAAAAATAGTATTTGTATGTTTTGTCAAAACAGGAAATTACTACGATTATTGTTTCATTGTTATGTTATACAGTTTACAAGGCAAAGAAATATCAAAACAGTGTGTACGGTTTTAATTTTTTAAATTTAAACCATGTGTGTTTTATCACATTTTTTGCAATTTACTTTTTATGCACATTTCAACTTCTTATGTGCCCTTATTTCACAAACTGTGTGCATATGCACACACACACACACAGCTTTGAGGGAACATTGCAGTCAACAGACTTTTATGAATTCTAACAATTTAAGTACAAGAGATAGAGTGCAGAAGAATATATAGTAACCAACTAATATATATACATTTCAGTATTATGGAATCTTTGTAAAAGCTTGTAAAAATTTGTGACATCTTATAAATTTCAAAACATCTACATGCATAGTTACTTATGTTTCAGATCATGCATTTTAGTGCCTGATGATGATCCTTAAGGACTGAAACATTTATTCATAATATTAAAAATTTGTTGTGTGTGATGGTGATCTATACACCAATATGAACAATGTAAGGGCATCTGGTCACTGGGACATGACGGATTTAGCAGACCAGGTGACCTGGCACCTGAATTAGACAGGCGTAAGATGAAATGTCTAGTAAGACAGTTGTGTAGACAAGAATTGGAGGTGAGCAGCAGCAACAACTGGCTGATCTTCAGTCTGTGGCTGGTATCTCCAGGGTTTATTGGGTGTCAGTATTATTCAATTAAAAAAAATCTGATTATTGATTTTCCTTTACTTCTGTTTATTTTGCGATAAAAATTATGCCTTATAAATTACTGAAGACATTTTGAGAAATGAGTGTGTGCCATTAGTTATGCTAAAGTCATGGCCAGTCGTGGCGTAGGGGTGGCGGTGGATGCATTGTGTAGGGGTGACAGTGGAGGTACCTTGAAGACGGAACCCTAGACCGAAGTCGAAACAGCTGAGCTCCACCGCTTCTTTCAATTTAACTCTGATGTAGTGATCGGTCCAACCTAAGCTCATGGACTGTAGGTTGGGCACCCTAACCTAATCGAGCTTAACATAGCACTAAATATTTAATGCTACTAACGTCACCTTATGTTTTGCATATTAAGTATCTCTCTCTGTGATGTAATTTTGACATAAATAATTCAGGAATTTATACTTCTAACCTATAAACTTACAGGTTAATTACCCAAAAAGATTTTATGTAGCGCTGTGCGTTCCCAACCCGTAGAAGTGCCTGTTTATGTTTGAAGCTCCTGTCACTTCTCCCTATACTAACGTAGTGTCTGGTAGAAGTTTCTCAGCACTATCGCTTCTCTTTGCCATCGTATTGTCTGGTAAAAGAAGTTCTCTCTATGTCGCTTATTTTAAAAATAAAAAAATTTTCCGTGATGATGTAGGCAAAGCAGCAGCAGCATGAGTGTCCAGCTTCGGTGTCGAATTCCCTAAACTTTGGATGACGTCTGACATGAGGTGCTGTATTTGAAAAATTTTGAAAGAGTGGCGTATAGAGAGGTAAAAGTGTTGCAACATTGGTGCATATATGACAACAGCAATTCAAATTCCACAGTATTCTGTTGCACGTTGGTTATCGTTTTGTGGGGTCGTAAGGTTATGTTAAGTATAATTTGTAAGCGCCGCGTCTTGCCGATGGATATGTTCCAAATCATCTTCATAGCAAGTTATTAAGTGCAAATATTGCCTTTAGTTATTAAGATGCATTTGATGTAATAATGATTTTTACTTATGACACAAATAAATTTTTGTGCGTGTATTAATGTAAGATTCTTTCCCATACTTTTTAAAACATACTTGATCAGTGCACAGTTCTTTAAGGTCCCTCTTAGACTACTTCAAAATGCAATAAAATTATAAAAGTTTCATTTTTGAAAATTTTGATACCATCAATATTGGTAATTACAATAGATATTGTACTCCCTGGGGATTGGTAGAGCATTTAGGATCTTGGATCAAGGGCTTTCATTCATGTTTTGATTTCTTTTGAATTTGGGCTAAAGTTCCTGTAGACCATCCTAAAAATAAGACAAAATATACTTCATAGCCATTTTTGAATACCAAAATAGTTTCAGTAACTATACAACTAAATCCAGTAATTTTTTTTTACACCATTGGTTTTGCTGTCTAACATTTGGTGTAGAGCTTTGTATTGTTTAGCGTGCGTCTGCATGTATTAACTAAATCTTTGAAATATGTTTGTCAGACATACAGTGATTGTGCTAAATGTAAAAACGGAATATGTATATACGCATACATTATTTTATAAACAAATTATATCACACAGTAAAATTGCCCAGTGTAACTTAAATATATAAGTTGTTTTTGTATATATGAGTTGTGCTAGCTTAACAAGCTTAGAGGTTAAAAGTCAAAGTGCTCTTGATGTGTGCTCTTGCATGTGTTATCTAAATCCTTGAAATAACTAGCTCAACATGGTTAGAGGTTAAAATTTATTATGCGGTTTGTGCCTCGCGTCTTTTGAATCTGAAAATTTTTGCGAAGTTTAACAATAAATGTCCGCTATCAGTGCACATACAGAGCATTCAGTGCTGCCAAGCCAAGTATTTTAATGCATATAAATATGGTGTGGTCACTCACCAGTTCTTCAACATATTCTCAAGATATTTTCTCAAGACGCCTAGAACTTCGAGAGTAAGTTTCAAAACGCTGGTGAACTTCTGCATCATTTAAAACTTGTAAGTACAGAATATTACTTTTTAAAAGTAACTGCATTGACAGAAAACTCTGCGAGAAGTGTAGTGAATTTTTTATTTGGGAACATAACATATGGAAAGCACATGTTAATTGTCTTATACTTCACTTTAAGGGCCCATAGTGAAAGTATAACACAATAACAGTCAGATTTTTTGTGGGTTTACGGTAATAAATGGAAAAACACACAACAATTATTTCCAGAAGAACAACAATCGTATTTATTGCAGAAAAATAGAGCATGTACAGTTTTTACAAACTTGCACTCAGTTCATCAAATAAAAGTCCAAGAAAACGCATGTAGAGGCATCAGGTCTTGGCTGAACATATTGTTATGCTCCTAACACTGTTGTTACATAACTCATTATGTCATGTTGTGCAGCATTGTATCTAGCTAGTTGGTTTTCAGTTGTAGTGACAGCAGCCAGCAAATTTAATTCAGTCAATATAAAGTTGATTGAATGTTTGTGGTATGTTAGTCTTGCCACATTGCCCTTTCCCCCTCCTTCTGTCTGAAGGCGGATTAACAGCTCTTTGCATACGTAAGATTCATTCGCACATGTATTGCCACACAGTTTTGGGAGATGTTGCGAGAGGGTCAAGAGGCAGTAAGACGTCAGGACCGCAGGCATCCTTCTCGGGGCCCCGAAGTCCACACATGCTTCATAATTTTGGGCTGAATAAAATCCAATCGAGACGTATCTGGTTTTTTCATTATACATACAGTACACACGCCGTAGCAAGTCGTTTTCTGCCACAGCAGTCCTCTTCGACTTATTGGCAAAAAGTTAACATTCTTTGTGCTTATATAATGTGATATCACTTACCAATTTTTGCTAGGCAATCAATTTAAACTTCGCATATGTCACAGGAAGATGTATTTGAAAGAGAAAAGACGCTGAGATACGTGAAGCTTTATATAGACACCATGTGGATCACTTTTACCCTCACGAATTTTCTCTTAATGCTATTTGCATCATGCATTTACTGCTGATTATGCTGAATAAATGATAAATCATTACTTTTTTTTCCTGTTAAGGTTGGCACAAAAACTGCTGAGAAAGCAGATAATAGAATTGTATAAAGGCCAGCATTTTAAAGGACAACGCTTCTTCAAGATCAGAAGAACATACAAAAAGGTGTATATTTTTTATTTACAATTTACTTACACTTTCAACTAGGAATATTTGTGAATACCTTGCATTCTATTTTTGGCAATATTCAAATTGTTACAGATGGATGTACCTAAAAAATTTCAAGAGGCCACTTCTAGTGATGCATTTAAAATTGGCTCACTGGAAGTGGACAGAAAATACCCGATTATCCACGCTGAACGAATCGTCACGGAATCTGGACCGGCTGTCTTACTGAGCATTAAAGGATCGCCATACAATATAGTGAAAGTGTTAATGCCGAAATGTTACAGCTCTGTCATTTCAGGCAAAAATATGAAATCTATAAATTCACAGAAAGTCTCATTAAATCTCATTTATAAGGAAATGTGTGAAAAATCAAAATCATGTCACTTGGCAATAGAAGGGCACAGAAAGAATTGAACTTTTTTCTTGCTAAAAACACCTAAAACCAATTTTAAATTCAGTTTTCAATGGAGTATCTCTGATAATTAATATATTCATCACTGTTATAAAAGGAATTTATGAGTAATAACCTCTTTAAAGCATTCTGAAACAGTACTGTCTCATTAGCTAAGTCTTTGATATTGTGAGGAAGGTTGTTAAAAATTTTAATTCCTGAGTAGTACACTCACTTTTGGAACTTTGTTAGATTAGTTGTGGGTAGATGTAAGTTGGTTTTACATCTTGCGTGAATACTATGGATCTGATTATTTGTATAAAATAAATGTTTGTTTTTTAACACAAATATTGATAGTGAAAAGATATATTGAGAATATAAGGGCAGTATTTCTAATTTTTTGAACAGTTCCGTACATGAATCAGTCTTGAATTTGTGATGATTCTAATCACCCTTTTTTGGATTTGAAAATCTTATCACTATATGGTTGATTTCCCCAGAAAATTGTCCCGTAAATCATAATTGAAGGTATGTGTGCAAAATAGACCATTCTTAGAGTTTCTTGAGACATTATAGCTTGTATTCGAATTACAAAACATGCTGTATTCAATTAGTATTGCACAAACTACGTCAGAACAATCTATTTATTATAGAGTAAGGCTACATGTTTTGACTAAATGTTAGTCATCTTCAGGCCCCTACAATTTCGTTACCAGATGCTTTGTCCACTTTGGGATCCCATAGTGTTTACATGTGGATTACTTATTAGCTAAAGCTTTCTAGAAAAGTTATAACTACAG
>Ga0131853_10014619_pt1 | contig 14388 bp, 23 predicted proteins | sample TergutLab28metaG_FD_92764 | JGI IMG/M metagenome (GOLD analysis project Ga0131853, IMG submission 92764) | Labiotermes labralis P1 segment gut microbial communities from Petit-Saut dam, French Guiana - Lab288 P1 (version 2) (version 2) | ecosystem: Host-associated > Arthropoda: Insects >... | reverse complement strand
GCAGGAGGTGATTTCCTAGGTCTTTGTGATCAAAAAAGTTCATATAAACATGTGTCCGATTTTGGACGGTTACGGAGTTATGACCGTTTGAATCTCGGAATAGAAGGTAACGATAACTGACAAATAAACGGAACAAAATAATAAACCAGCATAATACATGATACATTTAAAGTACTAATGTAAAGTTAACGTCGTGAAATTACCTTTAATTTGAATTTATCTGTGTTGAAAGCTGATTTTCGAAAATGCCACCGCCGGCCGCAACACAGGCTGCCCATCGGTTGTGAACCGCGCGGGTAGAACTTAGCACCCCACTTTTCCCCGCACGCCTTAGGTACCCAACAAGTGTCTGTAGCTGGCTAAAAATAGCGACCCGCCACCTGATAGACGCGATTCACACGAGGGCGTGTACGGGAATTAAAAAACGTTCATAACTCTGTAACCGTCGAAAATCGGACACATGTTTATATGAACATTTTTGAACATAAAGGCCTAGGAAATCACCTCCTGCATTTATGCCCTAAAGTCGTGAAACACCCTGTATATTATTATGTATGTATGTATGAGTGTATGTGTGTATTTATATAAGTACGAACATATGCATATAATTACTTGTGTATGAATCTATGTATGTATGTACGTACGAATATATGATGTTATTTTCATATGTATGTAAATATGCAAAAGTATTATATATGTATGTATGTTAATACGTACGAATGTATATACGTATTTGAATATATATGTATGTATTGTCATTTATTTTCCTACGTACGTATCTATATACGGACGTATTCATGTATGAATATATTTTTGTATGAAAGTAAATATGAATATATATATACATATGTATATTGATATATGTGTGTTCGTATATGTGTTTGTATGTATGTACTTATGTAGTTCTATATGTATGTATATATATGCATGATTTATGTACGTGTGTGCGTACGAATTAATGTATGTATGATTGTATGCACGTGTGTTAGTATGTATGTACGCGTGTCTTAATGTACGTTATACGGAACAATGTATGTATATATTTAAGTACGTTTTTATGTATATATATGTATAAATATAGGTATGAATGAATTTATGTAAATGTATTTATATAATGCATGTACGTATAAAAATATGTGTACATGAATGTATGGATTATGTGCTTCATTTGCCTTTATGCATGCGTTTAGGAATGTATGTAAACGTATGTATGTACGTATTTACGATTCTTTGTAAATTTTGTTTGTTATGTGTGTATGTACGTAATTTCAAAGTACATATGTTTGTATGGATGATTGTATATATGTATATATAAGTGTGTGTGTATATCCGAATATATTTATGTATGAATATATATATATATATATATGTGAATGAATGATTGTATTTCTGTATGAACATATGTATATATGTATATAATAAGTATATTTCTGTGTACGTATATATATATATATATATATATATATATATGTAAAATGAATGTATATATCGATGTATGTATGTGAAGATATGTGTGTATATATGCGTGTTTGTAAGTATGTAATTTGATTTTTCTTATGATTGTATGTATGTGTATATGTAGGTATGTATGTACGTATGGGTGTATGATTATAGGAAATATATATATGAGTGTATGTACGCACGTGTTGGGTATGTAGTATGTATGTATTTATGTATATTTGTATGTATGTATTTATATGTATATATATAAATGTGTAAGTTCGTACTTACGTACTTATTTATGTCCGTAAGTAAATATGCATATATATATGTATATAAGTAAGTACGTTTTTGGGTATGTAATTTTTATATTTGAATATATGTCCTTTTATATATATGTATTTGTATCTATTTTGTGTGTAATATGTATTATTTATATATGTAAATTTTGTAAATATATATGTGAATGTATGTAGTTAAGCGTGTTAATTTTATGTATGTTTGTATATATATACATATGTATGCACGAATGTTTATGTGAATGAATGTAAATATATTTGTTTTTGTGTATAACGTTATTTTTTGTACGTACGTATGTGTATATGTATGTCTGAATGTATGCATGTAAATATTTATGTATGTATGTGTATGTATGTGTTTTTATCTATATATGTGTGTTTGTACTTATATATGTTTATTTGTAGTTTGTAAGAAATTATGTATTTATATATTTGTGTGCATATATGAATTTCGTATGTATGTCTTTTTGTATGTATGAATGTGTATAGGTGTATGCGTAGTTATGTATGTATGAGTGTATTTATATATATACTTGTATTATGCATGATTGTATTTATGTGAGTGTATACGTATTTGTGTTTATTTATGTATGTATGTAAGCGCGCAGTACTTAGGTACATACTTGTGTACGTTTGTATGTATGTATATATTATTATATAATTATGTACGTATGTACGTAGATATGTACGTGCGTACGTACGTATGTATGTATGTGTTTATGTATGTGTGTATGTATGTATGTGTTATGTATTTATGTACTATATATTTATGTGTATTTATGTATATGTACATGTATGTACGTTTGTATGTATATGTGTATGTACGTACGTTGAATGTATCTACGTGTGCATGTATTTGTATATCTATATATATATGAGTATTTGTATATAGGTACCTACGTATTTATGTATGTGTTTATGTGTGTGTATGTTTGCATGTATTTACGAGTATAAGTATGTATGTATTTATATATATATATGTGTATGTGCTTATGTATATGTATTGTAACATGACGCTGTTTTTCCTGGCAACATGGCTTGCCGCACGTCTGGTGACATCATGCCTCGAGAGTGCTCGTGCACCAAAGCAGGAGCAGACTGAAAAAAAAAGTGCAGGTCAGTCAAGTGGGAATCTTGACGGAGCAGTGTGTGCGTGCGAGCGGCGGGAGAACAAAGAGCAGTGAGAGCGCGTGTGTGTGATTCAGTGTAGTAAAGTGAATTGTGCGTTTAAAGTATGGTGTGGGGACACAACGGGCGAGCGAATGTTACTTGTAATAGCAGGAGGACTTGAGGAAGAAGACTAGTAACAAACATGGTTATTCGTTAGCAAGGCCATTCTGTTACATTTGGTGTCAGGAAGTGAGATATAACGACTATTGTTTCAAGATGGATTCAGCACTACGGCTAATAATGGATAAGTTAAAAAAAACTGAGAAGCGGATTAAGTTCTACCACCGCAGAATTAAAGATGGATATGAATGCACTTGGTACCAGACAGGAGGCACTAAAGAGTGACATATGTGCAGAACTGAGATCTGACATGTGCAATACAAAAGCTGACTTCATGGCTCAAGTGCCTGCCATGGAGGACAAGATGGGCAGCTTAATGAGTGCAATCAGAGAGGAGCTCTTAATACAAATAGGTGACTTGCACGCTGGTCAAGCAGAGCTGGAAGAGAGGCTGAAAAAGCAAAAACATTGTCACCATTTTAGTGGAACAACAAGCCCGGAACCTGCGGGAAGAATTCGAGGACCAGCATTTGTTGGGCTTCCTGTCGACTTTTTTTCAAACAGAGGCCGCCCACTCTTTCAATGACGGTGTACGAGACCGGGAGGTAAAGCAGCATCTCTTAATGGGAGGAGACCGGATCCTAAATGAGGCCTTAAATAAGGCCTTGAATTTGGAGGCAGCCAAAGCGACAGCGGGGCCATTTGCAAGACTGCGGGAGTAGACCGGGGCGCCTGCTAGGGCAAGTTAGCCACCTGATCGGCGACGAGAGGGACGATCCCCGTTCTGGCAGTGTGGGTCCGGGGGTCATCTGCGCAGAGACTAGACGGGAGCCGCGAATACCCGGACTCGGGAAACGAGTAACTGCCGGTGAGAAGGGCCCAACGGCATCTCCACGCTCAACCCCTCGATTTAATTTAAACATTCCAGGACACGAAACATATGATAGCCTTATCGCTGAAGGGTGGGTCCAAGGAAAACCATGTCAGGTGACCATCGATACCGGCGCCTTAGTGACCATTGCCCGGCCCGAAATATTTGCAGGACAACCCGAGAGGAACCCGAGCAGAACCTACGTCTTACAGACTGACTCTGTAGAGACCATCCCAGTGTTCAATGATGCTTTTGTGGAGCTGATTCTGGGACGGCGAGCCCTGGGGATCTAGGTGTTCTTTGCGGAAGTTACGAACGAGTTCATCCTAGGGTTAAATGTCCTGCGGGCTTAAAACGCGTCCGTGCACCTAGGACGCCATTTGCTACGACTGGGCCAGGAGGACTTGACGCTATGGAGACCAGACAACCAACCAAAATCTGCCAGGCTGTCACTGGCCGGTGACGAAGTGATTCCGGCTCGATGTGAGAGGGTGGTGATGTGCAAAGTTGAAGGCACCTGTGGGGGCGATCAACGTCCTCAACGAACCGAACCAGAACTTTTCCAGAAACGGGATGTTTATAGCCAGGGCGCTAGCTAAAGCCAGGCCGAGCGTACATGTCCGCATCATGAATGTGACCAATCAAGATAAAGTACTGAGTGAAGACACCACTATAGGCCATGGAGTGTCAGCCATGTGAGCCGCAAATATTGAGGGTCAGGGTCCTGAGCCACGACAGAACAAACAGCTCTCTAAACAACTGAGGGAAGTGATAGCTGGTGCCGGACCAAACCTGAGGGTCAGAGAAGCCCCGGCAATAGAGGATCTCACTGTGGTCTATCAAGACCTCTTTGAAACAAAGCGCGGTGAACATGGGCGCACAGATAAGGTGTACCAGAGGATCGATACTGGCGACACGCGACCCATTCGCCAGCCACCTCGCAGAATCCCTTTAGCGAAGCAAGCATTGGTGAATATTCTGTTGGATGATTTGAAGAGCGAAGGAGTGACTTGGCAGTCACGCAGTCCGCGGTTATCGCCTGTGGTACTCGTGCGGAAAAAAGACGGCAGCCTTCGCTTCTGCGTACACTTCCGAGGACTGAATTACGTGACAAAAAAGGACTGCTCCCGACGATTGGCGAAACCCTGGACACGCTGGCTGGAGCTAGGTGGTTCTCTAGACTTGACCTGAAAAGCGGATACTGGCAGGTAGCACTGCGGCCCGAGGACAAAGGAAAGACGGCTTTTTCCACGGGTCAGAAGCTGTGGCAGTTCACAGTTATGCCCTTCGACATTGTATCCCCCAGCAAAATTCAAGCGACTAATGGAGTCCGTCCTGAGAGGTCCGACTTACGATACCTGCCTAGTATACTTGGATGACGTCATTGTCATTGGCCGCGCATTAAAAGATGAGCTTGGAAATCTGCGAAAGGTGTTCCAAAGTCTACGAGAGGCACCCCTGAAATTGAACTCTGCGAAGTGCCAGCTGTTCAGGAAGGAGGTACGATACGTGGGTCATATCGTTTCGCCGTCAGGAGTAATCACGGACCCCGAGAAGCTGAAAGCTGAGAAGAGCTGGCCAAGACCGTAGGATAAACACCAGCTGAGGAGTTTTCTGGAGCTGTGTACGTATTACAGGAGGTTCATCTTCGGATTCGCAGATATAGCTAAGACACTGAGCAGACTGGCTGAAGAGAAACGGATATCTGAGGGGTCCACGGAAGTGGAAACCGTTTTCGAGGCACTGAAATGGGCATTGTGTACAGCAACGTTACTGGGTTACCCGCAACCACGGGAGAATTAAATCATCGACCCCGACGCCATCAATATTGGGATTGGTGGTGTACTGTCCCAATTGCAAGATGGTAGTGAACGAGTTGTGGCCTACTTCAGCAAAACTCTGTCCAAAGCCGAGAGGAACTACTGTGATACTCGTCGAGAGTTGTTGATCATTGTGAAGATCCTGGATCATTTTCAAAAGTTCTGTATGGACACGAATTCCACTTACGCACTGACAACTCTGCCTTGACCTGGCAGCTGAACTCCACAAATCTGGAAGGACACACAGCCCGAAGGTTCCAGCGTCTACAAGAGTACAATTTCACTTCCGAAAACCGTCAAGATATCCGACACACGAAGGCAGACGCTCTTTCCAGGCGCCCATGACCAGAAGTGTGCTCACACTGCCAAAAGGTGGAACAACGGGCGGACGGACAAAGGGTAGGGATAGTGGCTGCTGCCGCTGCTAATGTCTGAGACCGACAAGCCCTGAGGAGGGAGCATTTGGCCGACAATGACTTTGGGCCAATGATACGAGAGATGGAGCCTGGACAACGCCCGGAATAGAAGGACAACAGTGACCGGGGCCCAATGTGTAAGAGCAATTGGGCCCAGTGGGATTCATTCGTGTTCAATGACGGCGAGCTAGAACGGCACTGTGAGTTGGCCGACGGGCTTGAGAAGACGGCTAAGATAGTTATCCCCCGCAAGAAGGTGAAGGAAGTCCTGGCAGAGATGCATGTGGTTAAATCAGGAGGAAATCTGGGGGTTAACAAAACCATTGATAAGGTCCGGCAACGGTACTATTGGTAGCACTTAATGAGCGACGTTGATAGTCTGTCAAAGGTGTGAAACCTGTGCCACAACCCGAGGGCCAAAAACTAGAAGCCGGGGGCTGGTGCACCAACAAAACGTCGGGGCACCCTTCGAGAGGATCGCAATAGACATCGCTGGGCATTTCCTGGAGAGCGACAAAGGAAAGAGGTACCTGCTAATCGCCATGGATTATTTCACAAAGTGGCCAGAAGCATAAGCCTTCCCCAACCAAAAATAATCGACAGTACCTGACGCCCTGGTGACTAAATTCTTTTGCCGCTTCGGTGTCCCTATGGAGCTGCACAGCGATCAAGGCCGGAAATTCGAATGAATGCTGATGCAGGTAGTCCTGGAGCGGCTACGTGTTAATAAGCATACAACGAATCCACTACACTCACAGTCTGATGGGATGGTGGATAGTTACGTGAAGACGATCGAGGAGCACTTGAGGAAAGTGGTCTCGACTCACCAACGGGACTGGGAAGAGAGGCCACCCATATTCTTGCTGGCTTACCGAGCGTCACCCCACGAGACCACTGGTTTGAAGCCCGCCAACATGGTGTTAGAGAGGGAGCTACGCTTGTCCTGCGACCTAATATTCGGGGCTCCCCCAGACAAGGAACAGTCGACGACAGATTATGACGCCGCCTTTGTGGAACGACTGAAAGACATTCACTATTTATCCCACCAGCACCTGAAAGTAGCCAGCGAGAGAATGAAGGCATGCTATGACATGTTAGCCAAATCGGCTGGTTATCAAGTAGGCGAAAGTGTGTGGCTGTATCGCCTTCGAGAAGGAGGGAAAAAACACCCATGTTGTAGACCTCCTGGGAAGGTCCCTACATCTTAATCACCCGGATCAACGAAGTCATATACCGGATTCAACGCCATTCCAGGGAAAAGATGTTTGTCCAACTAGACAGACTTGCGCCAAACGTGGGTGCTACTCGGGTCGAGTAGGTTTCAGGAGGGGGCAGTGCAACATGACGCTCTTTCTCCCGGTAGCATGACTTGAGTATGCATTGAGAATGCTCGTGCAATGAAGCAGGAGCAGACTGGAAGAAAAGGGTAGGGCAGTCGAGTGGGAATGGGAGCAGTGTGTGTGTGTGTGTGTGTGTGTGTGTGTGCAAGCGACCGGAGTACAAAGAGAGTCCGAACGCGTGTGTGTGATTCAGTAAAGAAAAGTATATCGTGCGTTTAAAGTAAGGTGTGGGGACAAAAGGCTGAGAGTGAGTACAGATAAATTTAATAGAACGGAGACCAAAGTTACTGTCATAGCATCTGAGGACGTGAGGAAGAAGACGAAGAAATATCGTTATCCGTTAGTCTGGCCATTCCCTTAGAGTATGAATGTATATATGTATGCATGTGTTTATGTGCGTATTTATGTTTGTATATAAATATGTATATATATATGTAAGTATGTATGCATGGACGTATTATTACGTACAAGTATGTACAGACGAATGTATGTACTATTATATATATGTAAATTCGTATACATACATAAGTATGTATATATCTTTGAATATATATAAATATGAATATATGTATATTTGTACGAATGAAAGAATGTATGTATATAACTATGCATGTATTATGTACGTATGTATGCAAGTATGTGTGAATGTATTTGAGAATAAATGTGTATATGCATTTATGTATGTAAGTATTTCTTTATGTAAGTGTGTAGGTATGTACGTGTGTATGTATAAACACACTCACCACACCACAAAAACATACAATCCCATCACACACACACAAAAACACGCATATACACACCAAAAAACACTAAACACACACCACACAACACATAACGAACACCCAACCCACAAATACACTCAACACTCACACGCACACGCACATACATTCACACACAAATAAACCACATTCAAAAAATCACCACACACCACAAACACACACAACACACACCCAAACCTACACACCAATCACACTAAATCACACAAACACAAAATAAACACAAAAAACACAGCCATTAAACACACAAAAACACCACACAAATATATCACATCACACAGACCAAACACACAAAAAAATAAATATACACACAAATAAACAAACACCACATAACAAAACAAACACAACTGAAACATACCCAACAAGCACACTCCAACAAACAACACCGAAATACCACACAGAACCAAAAGAAACACACACAACAAGCAATTCAAATAAATATCACACACGAAACACACAAACACAACACTCACACTCACAATACATTCCCAAAAACCACAAAATCTCACACACAAACCACACAACCGCACAAACCACAACACACTCTCACACACAAATCATACAAACACACAAACACAACACACACACGCCACACATGCACCACTCACACACACAATACACATACACACACAAAACACACCACGCCCACACAAAAAACACAAACACAATAAAAACACACCAATTTTAAAAAACCACACCACACAACACCAAACACACACACGCCTAAAACATAAAAAACAAACACGAACACCACACACACATATTAATCCACGCACACTCTCCATCACACACAATTCACAAACACAAAACGCATACAAATATCATAAACACACCACACGCACACACCACAGAAAAAACACACATACACAAAACAAAAAACACAAACACACACACACACCAAACCACACACACCACCAATAAAAACAAACCACACTCACACACACACAAACAAAAACCAAACACACCGCACACACAATACAAACACATACACCATACCAAACACATAGACACCAAGAGCACACACGCAACAAAATAACACAAACGACACACACCACATCATCCACACACACAACACAGGCACAGCCTCACAAACACACACACAATCACACACCTTGGCGAAAAACCACACACATTCCACGCACACACCACAAAACAGACAAAAACACACACATCACAAACAAAAAAGTCACCAAAACACAAGCACAAAACAAATAAAGAAGCACACAACAAACACCCACACGGACTACAAAAACACAAATCACACCAAATACAGTCACACACCACACACACACACACACACACACAAACACACACGCAAAAACACACATACAATCACAAACACACCTCACACACTACATTAACACAAACCACTCAAACGCACGCACACACAAACAAAACAAACATCACACAAAAAACACCGCACACAACCGCACTCACAAGAACCACACGCACACTTACGACACACACACATATATTCACCACACACACACATCAACACACACAGAAACCACACCCACACACAGAACAAACTTGAACACACACACCACTACAGAAAATACACTCACACACACACACTCAACACACACAACATGTGGAGGAACTTCTTTCTTCCTAATACTATATGAATGTACAGCTACAAGTAGTAACATATCGTTATATAAGCTCTTTGCCAATAATATATGTGTGATTCAAGATGGCGTACCTTTCATGAACCCGCTAGTAGCTACTCCAAACATTGGTGCCGAAACCCGGGAATAGAAGGAATTAGAAGCAGTGGTACAGTGCATTTATTGCGAAAGTAAACACGGAATAATTTCATCTCTTGGCACTCTAGAAAGAGGAAAAGGTTTAAATGAAAATTAAGGGATACGACACGCCAGCCAGAACGCAGCGAGATCGAGTCGCCATTACGCATCGCTTCAGCACAACAATCGTCCATCACAAGCGGCTAAGTAAAAGGAATCGATTTACTACGACTTACTAATTTCAGTGGCTTACCAACTTCAATCCCCGGTTGCCTATTGCTATTTTTATTACCTAAGTCAATTACTAGAACGTAGTGAGAGTTGCATTATTCGAAACCTTGTACGCATGCCATCTGTTGTTGCAACTGTGAAACACCACTAGGTCGCTTGCACTCTCACGGTTACTAGCGCCATCTCTTAGGCGGGATACCTTACTACGAGCGCATTTAACACACTGCCTGCTCAGACTACCAGCCGAGTGTAACCTGTACTATGATGACAGAGGAACCAGCTGTTAAAATCCACAATTTGAAGAGAAGGCGAGCTACGGAGAGGGCAAATGCGACCCGCTTTTCCACGTTGCTAGATGGGTTTGATGTCTCCACTTCACTTGATGAATTTGAACACTACCGCGGGCGTTTGCAAGAGACTTCAGATGGACTTATCTCACTGGATGATGCTATTCACGATCTTGTATCCGACGATGAGTACGAGGAAGATATAAAGGCCTGTGAAGAATATATTGACAAGAAGAAACGGGCAATCTAGAAGGCTAGTAGACGTTTGGCCAACGATCTGTCCCGTTCTACTGCACGATTGAATATACACGGGTCAAATCAGCCAATTGCAACCGTCCCTATTGGTCTGGTCACACAGTCGGTGAAGCTTCCCGCTATCAAACGTGGGCTCTTTGCAGATAATGTCGAGACTTGGTCTCGATTTTAGGAGCAGTTCCGATCCTCCATTGAAGAAGACGCTTCGCTTTCGACTATCAAAAAGGATGTTTTCCTCCGAGGATACTTGGAGGAGGAGACAAAAATGTTGGTGGATGGAACAGCTGTGGCTGCAAATACATACGAAGAGACCAAGAGAATTCTGCTCGCTAGATATGGAGACAGGAACTGCATCATTCAACCCCACCTGAATTTTCTGGAGGGCCTACCTCCGGCAAAATCTGCCACGCCAGACGAATTGAACACCACTTTCATCGAGTGTCATCGCCGCGTCCAAGCACTTCGGGCATTGGGGGAAGATGTTAACGCTTAGGGTAGGGTATTGATACCTATGATACTACGCGCCTCTCCGCCCGAATTTTGCCAGCGGTGGATCGTCCATGTCAAACGGAAGGGTCTTTTAGAAGGAGACACTCCAAAACTTATGGAGTTCCTCGGCGTAGAAGTAGACGGTGCGCTCACCGCAAAGAAAATACGCGGAGAGACACTTGATAATCCGAACTACATCCCCTAAGCAACGGCGCTTCATGTCAACTCTAAACAGTCGAAATCAGGACGAAAGGACACACATACTGGGGACCCTTTCTGTGTGTTTTGTGAGTCACGGAGTCACTGGGCTCAAGAATGCACGAAGGTCACGGGGGTAAGCGAACGCAGAGAGAAGTTCAAGTCAGCACATCGCTACTTTCTCTCCTTGAATCGCGGCCACAACGCAAGAATTTGCAGCAAGAGGGGTAGAGCTTTATGCACGAGATATAAAGGGGCGCATCATGGATCTATATGTAATGAGACGGGGGCCGTTACTAGACCTACTAAAGAGACTGCACCAACTACCGTCGGCAAGATAGACGTCGCTTCTCCTGGCTTCACCTACTTACAGACAGCATGTATATGGGTTATGGTAACCGAAGGACTCAGCAAACTCACGCGTTGTGCTTTGGACGCCGGCAGTCAGTAAAGCTTCGTCGCTAAGACTTTAATTGACGATTTGAAATTAGAGGTGGTTGATCGCCGGGTCTTGTTGGTAAGTGCATTCGAGTCACGAACCTCTGACTCAGGCCCACGCAGAGTTGAGGGCTTCTGCGCAAAGAGCATATGGAAAAATACCACCGTACCTATCGCTGCCTTTGAGGGTACTCACGCCCTATGTCCTCACCCCACGGTCCCTCATGACATCACTATTATGGCGCAGACTCGCAAAATAAAACTAGCCGGCCCGAGGGAGGGAGAACGAGACCTCCCCATTGAGATCCTAATTGGATGCGACCGGGAGACTAACAAAAGAAATTAGGATGCGGCAGAATCACGCAGACGACTTTTGGAGACGGTGGCAAAGGGAGTACCTCACGACGTTGAGGAGTTTCCATGAAGTCCGGCAGCAGCAAGCATCTACCAAGTTTAGGAGAGGAGAAGTTGCGCTGCTGCAAGAAGATGTCCGTCCACGGCACATGTGGAAAGGGCTGTCATCGAATAGCCCATAGAGGGACGAGATGGAATGATACGCAACGTTGTACTACGAACCTCAGAAGGGAACAAAATCACTCGTCCCATCCAGCTGGTCATCCTACTGGAGGTTGAACAGTGTGGGGAGGATGTGGAGGAACTTTTTTCTTCCTAATACTATGTGAATGTACAGCTACAAGTAGTAGCATATCTATATGTAAGATCTTTGCCAAAAATATATGTGTGGAACAAGATGGCGTACCTTTCATGAACCCGCTAATAGCTACAACCAAAAAAACACACACACAGAAAATAGACACTTCCACAAAAACAGCACATACACACCACGGTCAGAACTAAAACTCACACGACCTACACACACAAAGCACACAAACGCCACACACAACCACCACACACACACACACACACACACAAAACATACATACCACATACATACACACACCACACACAAAGCATACAAATACACACCCACCACACCATACACAATCACACACACACATAAACCACACGCACACACCACACAAACACATCAAAATCACAAAAGACACAAACTTCACATACAAAAACACATACACGTACAAACCAAAAACACACATAACACACGCACACACACAGACAAAACACACACACCACATCACACAGACGCAAACACCACACACAAACAACACAAAAGAACACAGGAACACACACACCACACCACAACCTAAGCACCTATACACAATCACACATAAACACAAAAAAACCATACAATTAAACAAAAACCACGAACACACCACACACACCACACACCCACGCCACCCACATACACACACTCCTAACACACAACATAAACACCCCACAACCTCAAACACACACAATCTACAAGAAACACTCACACAAAAACACACCACACAAAATACAAACAAGACACGCACCATAAACAAAGACACAGCCCACACATTCACACAAAACACACACGCTCCACCCCCCACACACACACAAACAAAACACAACACAAATACAAAACCCCAAACACCAAAACGCACACATATAAATAATACACCACAAAGAAATACCACACACCAAAAACACACACACAAACAACACACACACATTTCACACCACAAACACAAACACACACACCACACTAACACACCCTCACACAAAAACACACACCACAAACAAAGTACCTAGCACACAAAACACACATTCCATACAAACCAATAAAAACACCACACGCCACACATATACACACACAACACAGCCACACACCACACACACACACCACGCACACTCACAAACACTAAAACACACAAAAAACACACACATTACAATAACAATCACACAACCACACAACACATTCCACACACAAACAACACACATCACCACACACACATCACTGACACACAACACACGCACAAAACACCTAAACACACCACACAAACACCATTCAGAACACAGAAAAAACACCACAAACACACAAAACTCAAACACCACATACACACACACTCACACTCAAAATAGACACAGCACAAATACACACCACAACGCACACACCACAAGCACAACAATGACAAACAAACAGGAGCTTCCCCTCCTTGTCACAGAAGTATAAAAATATCTACACAAAGGTCACTTTCCATAACAGTAGAAGAGGTCAATAATACACCCGATAGTGAATCCGAGTAAGGAGGGTCTTAGTGACGTGCACAGGAAGTAATCTACTGGAAAATCTCCTTATAAATAAAATTAATCACCATGTCCACACTAACAATTTACTAAACAGAAACCAGTATGGCTTTATACCGCAGAGTAGCACGGTCGACGTAGCAATGGCAGTGAAGCATACGCACTTTCCCATATACAGCAAAAGAAATACGTCATTATGGTCAGCCTGGACGTGCAGGGATCATTTGATGCGGCTTGGTGGCCCAGTATATTGTGCAAACTACGTTCCCTCAACTGTCCTAGAAATCTATACAATCTGGCTAGGAGCTACTTCAGTGAAAGTGTGGCGATCCTCCACACTAATACATGCAGAGTAGGAAGAAATAT
>Ga0131853_10014617_pt1 | contig 14389 bp, 11 predicted proteins | sample TergutLab28metaG_FD_92764 | JGI IMG/M metagenome (GOLD analysis project Ga0131853, IMG submission 92764) | Labiotermes labralis P1 segment gut microbial communities from Petit-Saut dam, French Guiana - Lab288 P1 (version 2) (version 2) | ecosystem: Host-associated > Arthropoda: Insects >... | reverse complement strand
TTTTTGTGTCACACAGACAATAACACAAAAAAAAAAAAAAATAAATAAAAAAAAAAATATAAGAAAAAATATATAATAATGTGCCACAATATAAAAGAAAAAAAAAAAACAAAAAAAAAAAATATATATATATATATATATATATATATATATATATATATATATATATATGTATATGTATACTTACAGGTGAGAGTCCATATCGCTGCGATGAATGCAACGAATTATTCTGTACCATATATATGATGAAGGTACATAAACGTGTGGATACTGGAGGGCGTGAATATCGCCGTGATGAGTGCAATAAAACATTCAGTAACAAAATAAAGGCGAAAGTATATCAAAGTTTACATACTGAAGGGCGTCTATATAGCTGTAATGTGTGCAATAAAACATTCAAAACCAAATTTAGGTAGGAGGTATATCGTTGCGATGAACCCAGATTAATATTCATTGGTGAAAGAAGCCTGAGGGTACAACAGAATGTACGTAATGTGGAGTCCATATTGTTGTGATGATTGCAATATAACGTGCATTGATGAAAATTGCCTGAAGGAACATTAACTTGTATATACAATTGAGCGTCTATATCAATGTGATGAATGCATTTAAACATACAGTGACGAAAGAGCCGAAATATACAACATCGTGTACATACTGGGGTACGTACATATGGCTGTGATGAGCGCAATAAAGCATGCAGTGACGAAATGAGCCTGAAGGTACATCAACATGTACGTACTTGAAAGCATCCATTTGGCTGTGATTAGCGCAGTGAAATATTGAGCGAGGAAAGGAACCTACAGATACATCAACGTGCAGATACTGGGTAACGTATATATGTATATGGTAAGAGCAATAAAACATTAAGTGACAGAGAACTTGATGTTGCATCAGCGAGTACATTCTGGGTAGCTTCCATATTGCTGTGATGAACGAGGCAAAATAAGAATCGATGAAAGGAGCCTGAATAAACATTAAAGTTTAACTACAGAGTAGCATTCAAATCGCTTTGTTGGAAAAATTAAAGCATTCAGTGACCAAAGGAACTTGAATTTACATCAAATTGTTCATTCTGGAGATAGTTACTATCGCTGTGATGAGTGTAATGAAACATTCAGTGCCAAAAGAAACATGAATGTACATCAAAGTATACGAACAGGAGAGCGTCCATATCGTTGTGTTTAGTTCAATAAAACATTCAGGACCAAACGTAAGATGAAGCTACATCAAATTGAACATACTGGAGGGCATTCAATTCGCTGTGATGAGTGCATAATTACAATCAATACCAATGTAAAATGAAGGAACATCAACGTACACATATTGGAGAGCGTCCATAACCCTGTGATGATTGCAATAAAACTTCAGGTACTAAACGCACGATGAAGGTACATTAACGTATTACACACCGGAGAGCTTCCTTATCGCTGTCGTGGTTGCAATTAAACATCAGTAACAAACGAAAAATGAAGGTACATCAACGTATACGTACGGGACGTCGTCCATATCGCTGTGACGAGTTCAATAATAAATTCAGTACCAAAAGTAAGATGAAAGCAATCAACCTATGTATAATGGAAGGAGTTGATTTCGGTGAGATGAGTGCAACGAAATATTCCGTATCAAACTTAAGTTGATGGCACATCAACATTTACATAATGGAAAGCGTACTTATCGCTAAGATGAGTGCTATAAAACGTTCATTACCAAACGTAAGACGAAATTTCATCAATGTTTTCGTACAGGAGACTGTCCATATGTTTTTCACGAGTGCAATAAAAATTTCATTAACAAACGTAGGATGAAGTTTTATCAAAGTTGACCTAAGAATTGCGTCCACATTGGTTTGATGAGTGCAAATAGACACTCAGTGACGAAAGCAGGCTGAAGGTACATCAACATGTACATACTGGGAAGCGTCCACATCGTTGACAAGAGTGCCAGAAAACTTTCAGGACCAAACTTAAGATTGAGGCGTACCAATTTTTTCATAACAGTGAGCGCCCATATCGCATTGATGAATGCAATGAAACATTCGTTACCGAACGATAGATGATGGTACATCAACGATTACGTAAAGCAGAGCGTCCATATCGTTTTGATGACTGCAATAAAACATTGAATACCAAAAGAAAGATGAAGGTACATCAACGTGAACGTACAGGAGAGCGTCCATATCGCCATGATGTTTGCTATAAAACATTCAGTAACACACGTAAGATAAATGTATTTCAAGAAATAAATAATATAGAGCGTCCATATTACTGTGATGTGTGCAATAAAACATCCAATACCAAATGTAAGGTGAAGGTACATCAACGAATACATACTGGAGAGCGTCGATGTCGCTGTCGTGATTGCAATAAAACTTTCATTACCAAATGTACGACGAAGGTACATCATCTTATACATAATGGAAGGCGTCCAAATCGCAGTGATGAGTGCAAGAAAACAATGAGTACCAAAAATAAGATGAAGTTACATCAATGTATATATATATATAACAGAGCGTCCTTTTCGCTGTGATATGTGCAACAAAACAATCAGTATCAAACTTAAGAATAAGGCACTTCTATTTAATCATAATGGGGGCGATATATCGCTGTGTTGAGTGCAATAAATGATTCAGTATCTAACGTAAGATGAAGGTACATCAACGTATAAATAGAGGTAAACTTCCATATCGCTGTGATGATTGCAATAAAGCAATTAGTGCCAAACGTACGATGAAAGTACATCAAAGAATACATATTGGGGAGCGTCCATTTCGCTGTGTTCAATGCAATAAAACATTCAGTGACGTAAGGAGCCTGAAGGTTCATGAAACTTTACAAATTAAAGAACGTCTATACCTCTGAAACGAGTGTAAAAAATATTCATAACTGATCGTAAGATGATAGATCATTCATATGTACATACTGGCGAGCGTAATTATTGCTTTGATGAGCGCAATAAACATTCAGTATGAAACGTAATATGAAGGCACATAAACGTATACATACTGGAGATCGTTCATACCGCTGTGATGAATGCAATAAAACATTCAATAACAAATTAACATGAAGGTACATCAAGTTATGCATTATCGAAGGCTCCCATATCGCTGTAATGAGTGCAAGAAAACCTTCATTAAGAAACGTAAGATAAAGGTACGTCAAGATATCCATACAGGAGAGCGTCAATATCGCTGTGATGAATGCAATTAAACATTCAGTACCAAAAGTTAGATGTAGGTACATCAACGCACACATACTGGAGGGCGTCCATATCGCTGTGATGAGTGCAATAAAGCACTCAGTACCAAAAGTAAGATGAAATTACAGCAATATATATATATATATATATACTGGAGAGCTTTCATATATCTGTGATGAGTGCAATAAAACTTTCAGTACCAGAAGTAGGCAGAAATTTCATCAACGTATACGTACTAAAAAATATTAAGTGACAAAAGTTATTAGATATTACTTTCTGAGTGCACCCATATCGCTGTGATGAGCACAACATAACATTCATTTGTGAAAAGAGCGTGAGAGTACATCAGCACATACGTAATGGGGAGTGTAAACATGGTTGTAATGAGCGCAAAAGTCGTGCAGTGATGAAAGGACCCTGCAGTTACTTAACGTGTACATACACGGGGAGCGTCCATATAACTGTGATGAGTGCAATGAAACATTCAGTGGAGAAAGGAGACAGAATGTATATAAACACGTATTGGCGATGGTCTTTTCGCTGCGGTGAACGAAATATAACATGCAGTGACGACAGGATCGGGGAAATACGTCAACGTGTACATACTGGGAAGCGTACATATGGCTGTGATGAGCGCAATAAAACATGCGTTGATGAAATATGCCTGAATTTACATAAAAATATACATACCTGAAAGCGTCCATTTGGCTGTTATGAGCGCAGTAAAACATTCAGCGACGAAAGGAACCTAAGATTTGTCAACATGCACATACTGGGTGACGTCCATACCTATGTGGTAAGACCAATAAAACATTAAGTAACAGAGAATTTGAAGTTTCATCAGCTTGTACATTCTGGGGACCTTCCATATTGCTTTGATGAACGCAGTAAAATGTTTGGTGATGAAAGGAGCCTGAAAAAAACTTAAAAGTGTACGTAATGAATAGCTTTCATATCGCTCTAAGATGAAAAATTTAAATATTTAGTGACCAACGGAACTTGAAGTTACATCAAAGTATACATAATGGAGAGCGTTCACATAGCTGTGACGAGAGCAATGAAACATTCAGTGTCAAACGTACGACGAATGTACTTCAAATTATAAGAAGAGGAGAGCGTGCATTTCGTTGTTATGTGTTCAATAAAACATTCAGTACCAAACGTGATATGAAGGTATAACAAAGTGTACATACTGGAGGGCGTTTATTTCGCTGTGATGAGTGCATTATAACAATCAGTACTAAACGCAAAATGAAGTTTAATCAACGTACACATATTCGATTGCGTTCATATCGCTGTGATGTGTGCAATAAAACATTCATTACCAACCGTAACATGAAGGTAGAGCAATATATATATATATAGGGGAGCATTCATATCGCTGTGATGAGTGCAATAAAACATTCAGTACCAAACGTAAGATGAATGTACATCAAAATGTACATTCTGGAGGGCGGTTATGTCGCTGTGATGATTACAAAAAACAATTAAGTGACAATAGGAATTAGAAGATATATTCTGGGTGCATCCATATCGCTGTGATGAGCCCAACAAAACACTCATTTGTGAAAGGAGCCTGAGTGTATATTAGCATATAGGTAATGGGTAGTGTAATTATGGTTGTGATGAGCGCAAGAAACCTGCAGTGATGAAAAGAGCCTGAAGTAATTTTAAAGTGTAGATACAGGGGAGCATGCATATAACTGTGAGGAGTGCAATGAAACATTCAGTGAAGAAAGGAGACTGAAGGTAAACCAACACTTACGTATTGAGAATTGTCTTTTCCCTGCGATGATCGCATTAAACTATTCAATGACGAAAGGAGCCGGAATATACATCAACGTGTACAAACTGGGAAGCGTACAAACGGCTGTGATGAGCGTAATAAAACATGCAGTGATGAAATGAGTCTGATAGTACATCAATATATACATAATGCAGAGCGTTAATTTTGTTTTGATTAGTGCTATAAAACATTCAGCAGCGAAAGGAGTCTCATTATACATCTACATGCAGATACTTGAGGGCGTCCATATCTCTGTGGTGAGTGTAATAAAATATAGAGTGCAAAGGAATTTGAATTTGAATAAGCGTGTAATTCTTGGGGAGCCACCTCGTTGCTGTGACGAGCGCAGTAAAATATTTAGTGACGAAATGATCGTGAAGGAACATTAAATTTTACCTAAGGCGATGCGTCCATATCGCTATGATGAAAAAAATAAAATATTCACTGACCAACGGAACATGAAGTTACATCATCTTATACATACTGAAGAGCGTTCATATCGCTGTGATGAGGGGATTAAAACATTCTGTACCAAATGAAAAATGAATGTACATCAACGTACATATACTGGCCATCGTCCACATCGTTATGTTGAGTGCAATAAGACACTCAGTACCGAAATAAGATGAAGGTACATAATATATACGTACAGGAGAGCGACCATAACGTTGTGATGAATGCAAGAAAACATTTAGTACCAAACGTAAGATGAATGTACATCTACGTGTACATACTAGAGAGCGTTCATGTCGCTGTTATGAGTGAAATATAACATTCAGTTAGAAACGTAAAATGAATATACATAAACGTATATGAAATAGAGGCCGTCGATATTGCTGTGATAAGTGCAATAAAACTTTCAGTACCAAACGTAAGATGAAGGTACCTCATCGTAAACATAATGGAGAGCGTTTATATCGCTGTGATGTGTGCAATAAAATTTCAGTACCAAACGTAAGATGAAGGTACATAAACGTATACATAATGGCGTGCGTCCATATCGCTGTGATGATTAAATAAAGCTTTCATTGACGAAAGCAACTTGAAAGTACGTAAAGATGTAGAAACTTGGGATCGTCCATATCGTTGTGAGGAGTGGAATAAAACTTTCAGTACAAATCGTAAGGTGAAAATTCATCAACGTGTACATAATGGAGCGAGTCAATATCGCTCTGATGAATGCAATATAACATCCAGTACAAAACGTACGACGACGGTACATCCACGCACACTTACTGGATAGCTTCCATTTCGCTGTGGTATATGCAATAAAACATTCAGTTCCAAACGTAAGTTGAATGTACATGAAAATATTTATATTGGCGAGCGTCCATATCGACGTGATTAGTGCAATAAATCATTCGGTGACGAAAGCAGCTTGAAGGCACATAAAGTTGTACAAATTGGAGGCGTTGATATCCCTTTGACGAGTGCAATAAAACATTCGCTACCGAAATAAAGATGAAACTACATCAACGTGTACATACATGAGAGCGTGTATATCGCTGTGGTGAGTGCAACACAATATTCAGTACCAAATAAATGACAAAGGTAATCAACCTGTACATACTGGAGAGCGTCAATATCGCTGTGATGGGTGCAAAAAACTTTCAGTACCAAACATAAGATGAAGTTTAATCAAATTATTCTTATTGGGGTGCGTACATATCGCTGTAATGATTGCAATAAAACATTCAGTACCAAGAAAAATGTAGGTTCATCAACGTATACATACTTGAGGGCGTTTATATCGCTGGGAAGAGTGAAATAGAACATTCAGTACCAAACGAAAGATGAAAGTACATCAACGTATACAAACTGGAGAGCTTCCATATCGCTGTGACGAGTGGAATAAAACATTCATTACCAAACATTGATGAAGGTAATTCAACGGTTACATATTGGTGAGCGTCCATATCGCTGTGTTGAGTTGAATGAAATATTCAGGGACGAAACGGCCTGAAGTTACATAGATGTGTACACACTCTGGAGCGTCCATATCGCTGTGTTCATTGCAGTAAGACACTCAATACCAAACGTAAGATGATTGTATGTCAACTTGTACAAACTGGAGAGCGTCAATATCGATGTGATGATTGCAATAAAACATTCAGTACGAAACGTAAGATGAAAATAAATCAAATTGTACGTAAAAAGTCGTCCGTATTGTTGTAATGATTGCAATAAAACCTTCGTTACCAAACGTAAGAAGAAATTTCATGAACTTATATGTAAAGAAGAGCGTTAATATAGCTGTGATGAGAGCAATAAAACATTCAGTACCATGTATAAATTGAAGTTAAATGAACGTGTACACAATAGAGAGCGTCCATATCGCTGTGATGAGTGCAAAAAGCATTCAATTTTAAAAGTAAGCAGGAGGTACTTCAAACTGTACATACAGCAGACAGTCTATATCGCTGTGATGAGTGCAATAAAGCATTAAGTGAGAAAATTAATTAGAAGATATATTCTGGGTTGCACTCCTATCGATGTTATGAACCCAACTAAACATTCATTGAAGATAGGAGCCTGAGGTTACTGCAGCATATACGTAATTGGGAATTTCCATATTGTCATAATTAACGAAATAAAATTTGCGGTGATGAAAGGAGCCTGAAGGTACATTAACATGTACTTACAGGGGAACGCCCATTTCGCTGTAATGAGCGCAATAAAATATTCAGTGGCTTAAGGAGCCGGAACATACTACTACGTATACGTAATGGGGAGCGTAAATACGGCCGTGATGAGCGCAGTAAAACATTCAGCGGCAAAAGAAACCAAAAGTTACATCAACATGCACATACTGGAGAAAGTCCATATCGCTTAGGAGAGTGCAATAGAACATTAAGTGAAAAAGAAATTTAAAGTTGCATCGGCGTGTATTTTCTGAGTGGCATCAGCACCCTCGTGGTGAGCGAAGTCAAATATTTTGAGATGGAAGGATCCTGAAGGAACATTAACTTGTACCTACTGAGTAGGGCCCATATTGCCATGATGAGCACAATAAAATTTTCATTGACCAAAATACATTGTAGTTACATCAACGTTTACATATTGGAGAGCTCCCATACCATTGTAATGGTAGCAGTACAAAACATAGATGAAGGTACATCAACTTATACGTACTGGAGGGCGTTCATATCGCTGTAATGAGTGCAATATAACATTCAGTACCAAATTTATTATGAAGGTTCTTCAACTATACATAATGGAGGGAGTCCATATCGCTCTGATGAATGCAGTAAAAGATCCAGTAACAAACGTAGGACGAAGGTACATCAACGTATACCTACTGGAAAGTGTCCGTTTCGTTGTGATGTGTGCAAAAAACATTCAGCACCAAACGTAAAATGAAGGTACATAAACGTATACATAACGGCGAACGTCCGTATCGTTATGATGAGTGTAATAAAACATTCATAACGAAAAAGGAAGATGAAGGTATATCTATGTATACTTAAAGGTGAACGTCCATATCGCTGCGATGAGTGCAATAAAACATTCGGTACCATACATAAGATGGAGGTACATAAAAGTAAACATAATGGAGAGCATTAATATCGCTGTGATGAGAGCAATAAAACATTCAGTACCAAGATAAATTAAGGTACAGCATATTATACATACTGGAGATCGTATATTTCTCAGTGATCAGTGCAATAGGACACTCAGTAATAAAAGAAGAACGAAAGTACATCAACGTATACATACTTGGGAGCGCCTATGTCGCTGTGAATGTGCAATAGAACATTCAATACAAAAAGTAGGTGGGAGGTGCATCAAACTGTACAAATTGCAGAACGTCGACATCGCTGTGATGAGCCCAGCTAAACATTCATTGATGGAGTGAACCTTAGGTTACAACAGAATGTACGTAATGGGGAGTCCATATTGTTGTGGTGAGCGCAATAAAACCTGCAGTGAAGAAAGTTGCCTGAAGGAACATTAAAACATATATACACGGGGGCGTCTTTATCAAAGTGATGAGTAAATTAAAACACACAGTGACGAAAGAACACCGAGAGGAAATCAATATATGCATAGTGTGCATCGTCCTTTCCGCTCTAAAAAGCGCAATAAAAATTTCAGTGACGACAGGAGCGGAACATACATCAATGTGTACATACTGGGGAGCCTACATATGGCTGTGATGAGCGCAATAAAGTATGCAATGATGAAATAATCCTGAAGGTATATCAACATGTACTTACTTGAAAGCGTCCATTTGGCTGTGATGAGCGCAGTGAAATATTGAGCAAGGAAAGGAACCTACTGATACATCAACGAACACAAACTGTGTAAAGTCTATATGAATGTGGTAAGAGCAATAAAACATTAAGTGACAGAGAATTTGATGTTGAACCAGCGTGTACATTCTGGGGAGCTTCCATATTGCTGTGATGAACGCAGTAAAATATTTAGTGATGAAACGCGCCTGATGGAACATTAAAGTATACCTACTGAGTAGCGTTCATATAGCTATGATGAACAAAATAAAACATTCAGTAACCAACGGAACTTGAAGTTACAAAAAATTAAACATCCTGGAGAGCGTTCATATCGCTGTGTTGAGTGCAACGAAACATTCAGTGCCAAACGAAAAATTAAGGAATATCTCAACGTATACGTACAGGTAAGTGTCCATATCGCTGTGATGAGTGCAAGAAAACATTCATTACCTAACTTAAGATAAATGTTCATCAAATATACATAATGGAAAGCGTCCATATCGCTAAGATTAGTGCAATAAAACATTCATTTACCAAACGTGAGTTGAAGTTCCATCAACGTTTACGTACAGGAGAGGGCCCATATCGTTTTCATGAGTGCATTAAAAATTTCAGTATCAATTGTAAGATGAAGTTACATCAACGTATACGTACAGGAGAGCGTTCATATCGCTGTGATGAGTGCAATAAAACGTTCAGTACAAATCGTAAAAAGGAGTTTAATCAAATTATACATATTGGAGTACATTCATATCGCTGCGATGAGTGCAATAAAACATTCAGGACAAATGAAAAAATGAAGTTGCATCAACGTATTCATACTGGACAGCGCCCATATCGCTGTGATGAATGCAAAAATCATTTAGTACCAAATGTCAAATGAAGGAAAATCAGCCTATAGGTATTGGTGAGGTTCCTTATCGCTGTTAGAGTGCAATAAAACGCTCAGTGACCAAAGCAGCACGAAGTTTCATAAAGTTTTACATACGGGGTAGCGTCCATATGGCTCTGATGAATACAATTAAACACTCAGTACCAAACGTAAAGTTAAGGTAGATCATCTTCTACGTAAGGAGTGCTACCATGTTGTTGTGATGAGTGCATTAAAACATTTTGTGACGTAAGCGGCCTGAAGGTACATCAATTTGTACATACTTGGAATCGTCCTTATTGCTGTGATGAGTGCCACAAAACATTCAGTAACATACATAAGATGAAGGAATATCTCAACATATACATAATAGTGAGCGCCCATGTCGCTGTGATGAAAGCAATGAAACTTTCGGTACCAAACCTTATATCATGGTACATCAATATTTACGTACAGCAGTGCGACCAAATTATTTAATGAGTGCAATAAAACATTCAGTACCAAAGTGAAAATGAAGTTTCATCAACGTATACGTACAGGAGAGCGTCCATATCGCCGTGATTAGTGCCATATATCATTCATTACCTAACGTAAGAAAAATGTACATGAAAGAATACATAATTGAGGGCGTCTATATCACTGTCTGGAGTGCAATAAAACTTTTATTACCAAACGTAAGATGAAGGTACATCAGCGTTTACGTACAGGAGAGCGTCCATATCGTTGTGATGTGTGCAATAAAACATTCAGTACCAAACGTAATTTGAAGGTACTTCGACCTATACATATTGGAGAGCGTACATACCGTTTTCCTGGAAGATTAAAAATTTCAGTACCAAACGTAAGATGAAGTTTCATCAACGTATACTTAAGGATTAGCGTCAATATCGCTTTGATGAGGGTAAGAAAATATTCAGTACGAAACGTAGGATGAGGGAACATCAAAATGAACATATTGGCGAGCGTCCTTATCGCTATGATGAATGCAATAAAACACTCAGTGAAGAAAGCAGCCTGAAGGTCCATCAAGTTTTACTTACTGGGGAGCGTTCATATCGCTGTGATTAATGCAATAAAACATTCAGTAACAAGCTTAAATTCAAGGTAAATTACGTGTACCTAATTTGTGCGTCCATATCGCTGCAATAAGTGCAATGAAACATTCAGTACCAAACGGAACCTGAAAGCAAATCAACTTATATACAATGAGTGAGCGTCCATATAGCTGTGATGAATGCAAAGAAACATTCAGTACCAACGTAACATGATGGTAAATCGATATTTATATAGCGGTGAGGGACAATATAGTTTTTACGAGCGCAATAAAACATTTTGTATCAAACGTAAGATGAAGACACATCAACGTTTAGGTACAGGAGGTCTTCCATATTGTTTTGATGATTGCAATAAAACATTCAGTACCATAATTAAAATGAAAATACATCAATATATACGTTCAGGAGGGCGTCTATATTACAGTGATGAGTGCAATAAAACATTCAGTATGTAACTTAAGATGAAGGTACTTCAACGTTTAGATAACGGAAAGCGTCCATATCGCTCTTTTGAGTGCAATAAGACATTCAGTACAAAATGTTAGATGAAGGTACATTAACATAAACAAACTGGAGGGTGTCCATATCGCTGTGATGTATGCTATAAAACATTCAGTAACAAACGTAAGATGCAGGTGCATAAACGTTCACATAATTGAGGGCGTCCATTTCGCTGTGATGAGTGCAATAAGACATTCAGTACCAAACGTAGCCTGAAGATTCATCAACGTATACATAGAGGAAAGCGTCCATATCGTTTTGATGAAAGCAATGAAACATTCAATACAATATTAGGCACGAGGTACATCTATTTGTACACACTGCAAAGCGTCCATATTCCTGTGATGAGAACAATAAAACATTAAGTGACAAAAGGAATTAGAAGGTACATCTTGGGAGCATCCATATCGCTGTGATGACCCCAATAAAACATTCATTTGTGAATGATGCCTGAGGGTACATCAGCATATACGTAATGGGGATTGTAAGTATGGTTGTAATGAGCGCAATAAAACGTGCAGTGATGAATGGAGCCTGAAGTTACATTAACGTCTACATACAGGAAAGCGTCCAAATCACTGTGATGACTGCAATAAAGCAATAAGTGCTGAAAAGAGGCTGAATTTACATCAACATTTACATAATATTTCTCGTCCCATTCGCTGTGATGAGCGGAATAAAATATTCAGTGACGGCAGAAGCCGAAATATTCATCAACGAATGGGTAGCCTAGTTATGGCTGTGATGAGCGCAAAAAAGCATGCAGTTTTGAAATGAGTCTGATGTTACATCGATATTTACGTACTGAAGTTCGTCTATTTCGCTCTGATGAGCGCATTAAAACATTCAGCGACGAAAGGAGCCCAAATGTACATCTACATGCACATACTGGGGAATGAACATATCTCTATGGTGAGAGTAATAAAACATTGAGTGACGAAGGAATTTGAATTTGCATCAGCGTTTAATTTTGGGGAGCTTCCATATCGCTGTGATGAACACAGTATAAGATTTAGTGATGAAAGAACCCTGAAGGAATGTTAAAATTTGCCTAATGCTTAGCGTCCATATCGCTATGATGTACAAATAAAACATTTAATGATAAACGGAACTTGAAGTTACATCAACATATATATTTTGGAGAATGTCCGTATCGCTGTGATGTGTGCAATAAAACATTCAGTACGAAAAGTAAGATGAAGGTACATCAGCATTTACGTACTGGAAAACGTTCACATCGCTTTGATGTTTGCAATAGTACATTCAGTGAACATAGGAACTTGAAGTTACATCAACGTTTACATAGTGGAGGGCGTCCATGTCGCTGTGATTAGTGCATTAAAGGATTTAGTACCAAACGTTAGGTAAATTTACTTCAAGGAATACATGCTGGAGGGCGTCCATATCGCTGTGATTAGTGCAATAAAGGATTTAGTACCAAACGTTAGATAAATTTACTTCAAGGAATACATGCTAAAGGCGCCCATATTGCTGTGATTATTGCAATAAAACATTCAGTACCAAAGGTAAGATGAAGCTACATCAAATTATTCATAATGGAGAACGTCTTATCGCGGTGGTGAGTGCAATAAAATATTCATGAAGCCTGAAGGTACATCAATGTGTACCTACTGGGGGCGTCCATATCGCTGTTATAAGTGTAGTTAAACATTCAGTAACGAAAGGAGCCTGAAGTTACGTCAAATTTACCTACTGGGATGCTTCATTGTCGAGGTGAAATAATAAAACTTTTATTGAAAATAGTAACTTGAAAGGTATAACACTCTTATAAGTTATGTAGTATTTGATATATCTATATTTGTTATATTTTCAGGATTTTAACAATCTAAATAATTTTTCAGATATATGTGTGTAGGTTTTTAATATAATATCAATAAAGTGGATCATACATTTTAAAGCAAAATATATTAATCAATATATTTATGAATATCATGTCTGCTGTGAAAAACTTCAGCTGCGAGAATTTGTCATCTTCAGTATTAGTTTCATTTTTGTCTCGAGATCTGCATATGTCTTGGGTAGATGTGTTGCCTGTAAATCCATCAGGTACGTAGTACGCCCATCATTTTGCAATTCAAAATGCTTTGCAGCTTTTAGTTTTGTTTTATCCTTTTACTTTCTTGTTTTCGCTTGAGGATCAAATAAAATCCATAACACAGAAGTGGTTTAAAATTTAGAGACATTAAATGGTATGTTGATTAAGAACATAATGTGGTAATTTTAATTCATTTTTTCCAGAATGAACTATCAACTACATTAATTTTACCTCAGGCTTACACAGTCTAGTTTAGGATAACATTGTCTGGGTAGCAGTGTTTCAGGGGAATTTAATGTTTGCGTCTTGAGTAGGCTGTCTGATGATGGATGTAATATGTTTATTAAGAAGATTATCTTTCAGCAAAAGAGAGTCTAGGTATGCACGAATGGAAGCAGCTTAAACCCTGGTTTGATGACGAATATTTAGGATTTTTTGATCACAGGAAGCGGGCAAAAATGCAGTGGATACAGGATCCATGCCAAAGTAATGTACATAATTTGAACAGTGTAAGAGGAGAAGTTAGCAGACATTTCAGGAATAAAAAGAAGGAATATTTGAGAACTAAATTTGAGGAACTTGAAGCTAACAGCAAGATTCACATCATTAGGGTTTTGTATAGGGGCATCAATAACTTTAACAAGGGGTACCAGCCTAGATGTAATATAGTTAAGGATGAGAAAGGTG
>Ga0131853_10014616_pt1 | contig 14389 bp, 6 predicted proteins | sample TergutLab28metaG_FD_92764 | JGI IMG/M metagenome (GOLD analysis project Ga0131853, IMG submission 92764) | Labiotermes labralis P1 segment gut microbial communities from Petit-Saut dam, French Guiana - Lab288 P1 (version 2) (version 2) | ecosystem: Host-associated > Arthropoda: Insects >... | reverse complement strand
GAGTATATACCATGTTTAAAATATTCAGTACCTATATTTGTTGAATAAATATATAAAATGCAATTTTAGAGGTTAGCGGTGCGGTACGACCACTATAGTTGACATTAGGCGTCAAAAGGTTAAACTTGGGTTCGCAGTGGAGAGAAAGTTCGAATGATACTGCCTGGGGCGGGTGACCGAAAGCGAGATGACAGGTGCTGCTATTGATAAAACGTCATGAAATGTTTCAGTTCGAAATGAATTATGAATAATAGTTGAAGCGATAAGTGTATTTAGTGTTTCTCTTTTTGCTTGGTTAGATATTTAGCAATCAGAGAATTCGCTTTTCACTTTCACTTTCTTGGTGTTGCAACCACGGTATATGATTTTGGTCTTTTACTATGCTTTTACTATGCAAGCTTCTTCAAACGTGACCACATGGTCGTGTTTGAAGGAGCTTGCTTCCCAGATAGTATGTTCTGTACCAGAGGCTGCAACTACAGTTTTATGCACTCCTGATGATGGGCGCGATGGACGCCCGAAACATGTAGAGTAATTTAGCAGTAAATAAATATCTGCTTACAGTTGCATCTTGTTGGATTTCTTCAACCTAGAATTACGATGCACGGAACTAAAAATATAAAACATTGATGATGTATTACCTTTGAGATGACAGGAAACTGTCATTGATGCTAAAGCTAATACAATATAAATTACATTTGTCATCGTTCCTGAGCGTCACTCAGTGAGAGAGCATTGAGGCCTAGAGACGAAGCAGCACTTGTTCATTAATTTGATATTATAAAAGTTTTGAGGTTAGCTTCACGTTCGTTCCATTTTACTTCCCAGGAAAGAGCCGTCGAGACCCATTATATTGGACAATGTATTTGCTACGGACACAGAAAATTTCCTGTCCTTGCTATGAATCGAATCCTGACCTCCACTTCTCAGCTAGTCCTTTTATTGCGTGACATATGTCAGCTCTCAGTCTTAAAGTTGGCATCCTAATTCTTATTTGCAAGAAGTCGCTAGAGAAATTCACACAAATACCGTTATTATATCAAATAACTTCACCAAGATTCCCACTATCTATATCTCGAGTGTCTAAAGATTGCTCCATTTTGACCTTAGAGGCAAATGTGGGCAAAGTGCACGACTCCAAATAACGCACCAGTTATTTAGTGTGACTTCTTAATAGTCTTAACCATTTAAACGCCGAGTTAAATCCCATCTGCCATTTGCTAGCATTATGAGGAGCTCACCATATTCTCCACGTTAGCAGGATAAGGGTTAACGAGGTGTGACTCATACACAAACAGATTAGTTTGGTCAAATTAAACTTTAAGTGTCTGTACTGGACATTAGCCGCCTAGATCTGTACGTCTGGTCACACTTCTATGAATTTCGTATTCCATGCATGACTTCAGTGGCTTCTCAGAGTGCATCATCTAGAGTATAGGACAGGAACCACGGCTAGCTGTGCAGTAATGCTCCATATCCGGGTGACACTGATGGGACTCCATTATCTGCTACCGTATGCACTTACGTCTCAAGGGCAATTCAAGTTTGTGTCGCAGAAACAGAGCCGCCCAAGTCCACGGAGCGCGATTCACTTTTTTCCCCCCCCTTCCATATGCTCATGTGTCTTACGCATGGCTATGAAATGTGGAGCCGGTATAGCTCAGTGATTATGGTTACTAGGATACAAGATGGGTTACCGAGTTCGATTTTCGATAGGATAGGATTTTTATTCTCACCACCACGTCTGGGCAACCAAAATAAATGTCTTCAGATGAAAGTACTTCGGTTTTCTAGGCTCTTCCAAATCGTGTCTGACAGTGTACGGAGTATATCTCACCTGCTGTGTAACGAGGCTTTATGGATTATCGGTGTGCAACCGCTGCGTTAAACTGTATGTAATAACCTGGCAACGTTACATTGGAAACTTAGTTGTATGCATTGTGTACCACATGGTAGTCTAAAGACTGCGGCAGGGGTTGACTTATTATCGGAATATTGCGTTGGACATTGTCCGCTGGGAGAGCAACTAGTTCTATCCAATAGACCCACCAGATTGTGTTCTATTAATTTTGCCTCGTGACGGAAACAGATTTGCAGCGTCCGCAACATTGTATGACCGGAGTGTGCCTCGGGCCGCGGACAGTGATCACAGCGGTGTTCTTTAAATTATATTGTGATGTTCTGACGGCAACGAGCAGACGAACAGGACGGAAGGAATGGTGAGATGGAGGGCTTATTAAATGCGGATTACTGGAGACCAAAGTATGTCTTTATAAAGTTTATGAATATGCTCTCAACATGCATGGCTAGTAGACTGCATGAGCCAAAAATTTATGTTTACTTCCTTTTGGTAAATAACAGCACTTAGAATGTCTTCCAAATCAGTACGTAAATGTGTATTAACGAGAAATATACCCGTCACGTGACGGGGTTAACGTAATGTTCACGCAGTGTTCCACGGCGTCTGTTTTCAGACATTTCTTAATTTATCAGAGTTGATGAATTCATAAAATTACTGTGTAGAGGGTAATTACTGTCTTGTAACCTTAGCTACCTTATATTTCTATAACCATAACCGACAGTAGAAAGCAAGACATTAAATGAAACCCGCTTAAATTTGTTGTTCAGTGACTTTTCCTTTACGAAATTTTCAAGCATCTGACGTTCGTTACATTTGACATTCACCAATCAACAACAGAATTATCATCAATAATACTCTGGATTTTTCGATTCATTAATCGCAATCCCATCTGTCCGACTTCTGTCGTCTGGGCCAATTATAGTAAAATAATCAACCACTTATTTCACCCACGCTTCCAAAACCAAGCACATTATATACGGTAGGTAAGATATAAACTCATTTATTTACCGGTATTATTGCGGGTGCCGATCCCAGTGGCCATGCGGCCTAAGTAAAACGTGGGTCTGTGGCCGCTCGCTTGCTGGGTTTGTGCGTTCGTATCTCGCCGGGGGCATAGAGGTCTGTCTCTTGTGAGTGTTGTATGTTGCCACGTACCGGTATCTGCGTCGGTCTGACCACCTGCCCAGAGAAGTCCCACCGAGTGTGGTGTGTCTGAGTCCTCGATAAAGAGGAGGCATAGGCCCGCTAGGGTCTGTTCTGCAATGGGGAAGAAGAGTTATTGCGCCTACAGTGAACTGCTTGATAAAAATCATAATGTAAAAATTGATTATCAATGAAGGCAGATTATTTATTACTTTGAAGACGGTTGTGTCTGAGTGTCATAGCTTTCACCCCTCACTTCCCCTCTCCTTAGTATTACCTATCCCAGAACCATATAAAAATTGGTCTTCCATAAATAAATAAAGTGAAAAGCTGTAGATTGGATTCATGTGCCTTAGCATAGGTACCAGTGGCGGTCTTGTGTGAGTACTTTGATGAACATCCGGGTGTTATAAAATCCGAGGAACTATCTAACTGGCTGAGAGCCTGTTAACCTCTCAAGAAGTATTCTGCTGCAAAAGAGTTAGCTGATAGCAGCAGCCGTTACGCTGTTTACAGTTTCTCACAGTGGAAGTGTTGGTGCCCTAAGGACCGCGAGATCTTCTTTTAATGCAATAATTCTCGTGTGGTCTGCTTTAATTTCGGGAGCAGTCAGTAACAAAGCTCCAGTGTGCACCATGACAGATCCACTGCGTGACTTCCGGTACTTTGCCTGATATCTGTTGCTCCAAATCTGTTGTCCTGGTTTCATCAAGGTTTGTTACAGTCCCTGTCGTCTACAAGTTGCCACCACATCCCCACACCCGAGCTCTTGCCCTAACACAAGATAAGATTTTTTTTTTTTTTTGTAAATAAGTTGACGTCAAAACCTTGAATTATTCTCTTCTTGAATTTATGAACCGAATAGTTGATGATGAAGTTTTAAAAGTTTTAAAATCCACTCACTTTTAATGCTAATCTTAAGTGCATGGTACAGTCCAGTTTTAATAATGAATTGTTGAATGAATAACGGAGACCCGTAAAAGGTTAATAATTTGGGTACAGAGTGCAGTTTCGTGTTACGTGTGTTACGGTTTGAGCATCAGTCTTGCTCCGAAGTCCCTGACTGGGTGCATGAGTAAGAGAACGAATAATTGAATTAATTAATACTTCATCGGAACAAATATTCCTTGATTGAATAAACCGAAGATCTGAATTTCTGAATGGGTATATGAGATTGAATTATTAAATTCATGACTGAAACAGTTGCTGATTAACGATACAAATAACTGAAACAGTACATGGGAAGGTAAGATACAGAGTCTTTAAAAAAAATTATTTGCTGATTGATTTTGTAATTGACTAAATTGCTAGAATTTATGTTCTCCCAACGGTGAATGTTGACAATGGCCTTATTCTTGGATGAGACTGTTTGTTGCTTGGGGGATACTTTCTGTGGTTGCGGATTTAAGGTAGTCACTGTCCTTTAAGTCGAAATCTCCAGTTTCAGAATCAGAGCGACTTGAAGAGAATTTTCATGGAACACTATGTGGTGAAAATTACACTTTGCCGTCTTCCACTGTGCCAAATATTTCACGGACTGCCGTGAAACACGACGCCAGCGCTGCACGTTTGACAGCAGACCGGCGGTTGGAGTCGGGCGACTCAGTGACATGTAAATGTAGCATACTTAAGGAACGTCAGAATTACAGCTCAGATTTTGCCAGTTGTAACAGAGCTGGTATGAAATGTGACTGTCTTCATCAATGCAACTCATTAATGTGCCTCTGTGGGAACGGGGTAGGGATCTGCAATTGAATTCAAATTGGCTTCTGAATTTTATTGAAAAAAAAATATTTTGCATTTAAATTTAAGTTTGTATACTCGTAAATAATCAACACATAAAATAATTAGCCAAAGAAATTTGGTTAGAATTTTTCCAGCGAAACGAATATCCGCGAGATATTAGGATGGAGAAAAATCACGACTCGCGGCTAAGTGGCTAGTTTGGTGTGGTAGTGCATTTTGAACGGCCTTTTGCCCAAGTACATGAATATTTATCAACAAAATGTCGTATTTCAGGAATTGTGTATCAGACATTTCCTTTTTTTTCTTCTTCTTTTTTTTCCTTTCCTTTATTTTCATTCGACATAAAGTAAGGTCTCATCGAGCGTGTCGTGAAGGCCGATTGAGCACGCAGACTCAGACTACCGTCCGAACAGCGTGAAAATATACTGTACGTTTGTCCAGGACACTCAATTTCTAGAGCACTATACCGTCACCTATATCTCGTTGCTAGGCAACCTTTTAATGCAGCAAGTGTTTACCTTGAGAAGCAGCGGCGATAGAAGTTGCGTGATGATACATTGTTCCGGTTTTACAAACAGAATGTAATAATAAAGAAGGGCTAATTTAGTGTTTGGGTCCTGCAAAGCTGTAAGCTTTGTGCATCACCTAAGCGGTTCATTTGAAAAGATTTGTTACAGACGACTGTCTTTTGGCAGGCACCCCAAAGTTACGGCAGCTCGTCGTGTGACGAGCCAGTGTAGGTCAGTCGGTATAGTAACCAGACTGCGGGCTGAAAGTCCGGCGATTTGTCGCTTGTTTCCCGGTACGGGCAGTAGATATTTCTCTTCTCCAAAATAGCCATACCGCCTCTTTAACTGTACCCAAACTCCCTGGCAGTGAGTGCCGAGATTTTTCCCTTGGGGCTAAAGTGGCTAAGAGCGTGAATCTAGCCACTCATTTCCATCAAATTCCAAGCTGGTGTTGACATATATCTCCACTCTCCCACATGTCTTTGTGGCCTGTATAGGGACAAGTTTATTTAATTTTTCTTCTTTTTATATATATATATATATATATATATATATATATATGCATGTATGTGTGTGTGTGTGTGTGTGTGTGTGTGTGTGTGTGTTTAAATGCATTATACTGCCTCAACTTTTTATTCATTGCTGTAGCAAGTAAAGTGACTTTTAGTTTCTGGAAACGGATTTGTGTCTAAATTAGATTATAAAAGGTTAACAATAACGCTGCTATGTTTCCGGAAAGTCATTTCCAAAGTTACAGAATATATAATTACAAATCGTAATATATATTTTAATTCCTTGTATTTAGTGTATATAATTACGATACGTTTATTTTCTTTCAGATATTATTAAAAAGTTTAATGGTGCAAAGTGACAAATGGCGTTGTTGTACCCTCAGGGGCTGTAATAACGCCACCTTCGGGAAGTGTGCAATAATCATAATGAAATAGGTAATGTAGGCATAAACGTATCATTGACCGTCTTTCGCGTGACTATAGTTGCTTGGAAAAGCAGTAAGTGGAACATATTTTGGGTGTATTCGTTGCTGTACTTATCCAACAATACGCCGTATTATATTTTCGTCTGTGGCCCGTCGGGATATACCATATTCTTCCACATTATGTCACTTCGGAGAAAGTTATTTCACATGAAATGCGTAATTGATTTGCTGTACAACTTTTGTCTGAAACATTTCTGCTTCTAAGAAGAATTCAACGAGATATTTTCATAAAAGTTAATAAGTTCATGTAAAGTGTTTGTTGTTGTTGTTGTTGTTGTTGTTGTCAGATCGTAATTGAACTTTCTTGGCGGGTTTTCGGAAAATACTCAAATATAAAATTTCATGAAAATCCTGCCAGTGGGAACCGACCATGTTCAATGCGGACAGACATGACGAAGCTAACAGTTGCTTATCGCAACTTAACCAATGCACCTAACAAAACCGACTGCTCGTATTAGAGATTTTACACTATTGAGCTATCTGTAGTGTAAATGTTTAATGACCCTTGCACTATATACCTTTGACGCAACGACTTCGTACCGCTGGAATTTGAAAGGCTAAATAGACTGAATATTTTTCAGTATTCACGTCAGATAAATCGTACGTGAGATATTTACGATAGGAAGAAAAACGAATTTGCAGTCTGCAATGTTGGTGTCAGACCGGACTTGCTGGCACGCCACTATATCTGTGTGCAGCAGTTGATAGATCACATGTCTGTCTGGTGTCTGACGTGCGGTCACCAGTTAATTCGCCTCACCCCTCCTAGCGTGACCTTTATGACATAAATCTGAATGATATGAATTAACCTATCCACTGTCGCGTAACTAGTCGCAAATACTCACTGAAAGAATTTCAAGTATTGGCTTTAGTTTAAGGTTTACTTTATCACAAACGCTGCAGATTAAATTCTTACCGGTTTATTCTTACGTCACGTTTGCGATATTACTTACTCAATGGAGCAGAGTCCTTTTTGAGACGCTAACCGGTTCTCAGCTATTCAAGACATTCCCCGCATTTTATGGAACCCGAATGTTTATTATCGCATTCACGTGTGGTGTCCATATCCTGAGCCAGCTGAATCCAGTCCATTACCCCACATCCCACTTCCTGAAGATCCATCTTAATATCATCCTCCCATCTACGCCTGGGTCTTCCAAGTGTGGTCTCTTTCCCTCAGGTTTCCCCACCAAAACCCTGTACACACATTTCCCCCGTACATGCTACATGCCTCGCCCATATTCTTCTCGATTTGATCATCCGAACAATATTGGGTGATGAGTACAGATCATTAATCTCCTCATTATGTAGTTTTCTCCAACCCCTGTCACCTCGTCCCACTAAGGTCCAAATATTCTCCTTAGCACACTATTCTCAAACACCCTCAGCCTACGTTCCTCCCTCAATGTGAGCGACTATAATATTATTATTATTATTATTAACTGCAATTGGGTTGTTACACGGTGGCAGTGGTTATTTTACATGTGTACAAAATATGAAATTGGTTACTACTAAATTTAATTCGGGAGGGCTGCATGAGAAGCATGTAGTGGCAAATTGGAATCTTGGGAACCATATCAGCATTTGCTTATAGACACAGGGAAACCAAAAAAAAAACCTGTGTCGAGGTGGCCGGTCGCGGGACCTTCCGAATACTGACTTTTAGCCAGCAGTCCATGTTTCACACCCATACAAAACAACAGGCAAAATTATAATTCTGTATATTTAACCTACTATTTTTGGATAGCAAATTGGAAGACAAAAGATACTGTATCAAATGATAACACACGTTGGTGACATTAAAGTTATTATTGTATAGTTTATGAGTTTGGTAAGAAAATTTGTAGGGAAAACGACAAGCTGTATCTGTTAACATATACCTCACTTGTTACGAGTAAATAATACGTTAGTGTCGTGGCTGAGTACTGCTAACAGCTGTCGGACCATATGCTGCACAAGTCAATAATTTTTGTCGGTATGGCACGAATTATGGTGGTATATTTTGCGGAATCTGCATACAAAATTGCGAAGTTTCAGTCTCCTGCAGTACTGCGTCGCCTCTACTTAGAAGTGGTTGCCAACGATTCGAAGGATTATAGTGGATTCAATTTCGGGTTCAAACTAATCTAGCAGACTGCGACCGCGCGACATTCCTGAAGGCTTGAATATTCAGTAACGTCGCTGTGAGAACCTCAGATTTCGAATATTATATATGTCACGCGCTTTTCGGACCCAAGTTTTGTTACCATGATGATATTCGAAATTCACCATACGGGAATACGAGTTGTTATATCAGCAAGTATATTTGTGGCTTTGGTCTAGGCCAAGGCTGACAAACGTATGGTACTCGTGACCAGAATTACAAGCGGAAAGACTTCCTTGGCACGCGGAATTCACTGCTGTCCCATTTTTTCTTTTGCCTGACAAGCGTCTCTATACTGTGAAGAGTGTGTGTGTGTGTGTATACGTATACACATATCTGACTGCTTGGAGGTTGTATGTGCATTGCCGTTGCTATCAAATAATACTGCGAGTGAAACATTTTTACACCTACCGAGAGCGGTGCGAAGTGTCCGATGGATATTCATCATTGTCGCGCCGGCATGGCGGTGGCTGGGTGAATACGTGGCATTGGACAATACGTCGTACAGTCTTCTTTTCAAACAGCAAGCAGTAGCAGCCCCAGTTACTTCCAGATTGTTTTTCTTATCGCATTCTTCGAGGAGGCATTTATTAGAAATATATAATTACACTATGCGTTAATTTTACGATTATAATTGTAATAAGCGTTAATAATAATAAAGAAATTATGATAATTATGGAAGGCTCCGAGACCTTATTTTACCCTTCAGAATTTCCGTGGACATGCGGAAGTGTTTATTCGAAATTTATAGACAATTTCGGCACGCGCCCTCAAAAAGGTTCACCAACCCTGAGCTAGACGATCGTGAGGCAGGTTTGATTTCCCCTAGTGGCAAGCATGTTTCCCTTTGCCATTGTATTCAGACTGGCTGTTACACGTAGTGCACTTTTCTCCCTCTTATAGCAGCCGGAGCCTGAAGCTTATCACTAAGTGTAATTTAGTACAGAGATTAAGAATCCGCGAAATTATACCACCAGTCCCTTTTACAGCAAGACGTCACCCTTAATTATTGAAAGAAAGCACACTCCCCTTTATGAACCCTTTGAAACCCAATGGTTACACTATGTACCACTAGCTTTAATATAAAATAATTCTACGCTCTGTCCACAAGGTGCATTGATATGTTGTTCCAGAACAAATAACTGTTATTGGCCTGTACAAGATTAATTGATTGTTTTTTTAATAATCCAAACTTTATTTGTTGTCTGCACGGTACGAACTGAATCTTTAAATATGTGTCGGGTTAATCTTATTCTTTAAAGTGCTTCTTTAAATTGTCACTTTTTGGGTCGTGGGATACCACCTGTGTCTTAGGTCCAGGTTTTCTCTTCAGCACCCTGTTCTCGATAAACATTCTGATATTCCTCGGTATCTCATCGCGGGCCCCAAAATTAATTCCCATTCCAGTCCATCTGGGAGTTTCCTTGAGCAAAGTTATAAGAAAAAAGAGTTTTCTCTTTGAGTACATTGAATTTTCGCTACCAGTATTTTTCCATTTTTTTAAATTTATTGTCCATCCTACACAACGGGATGGAAAACCCTCAATTTAGTATTTTCCCACCAAATCTCCTTATTTATTCACGTCTGTCATCGACACTGTGTAATTTTAGCAGTTAAATAGTTAAATCGAACACTCACAAACCCTCCATGACCTTTCTACCTTTAGAGTGAAAAGACAAATTTTCCTACACCCCAACAAAATAACAGCTAATATGAATGATGCTTTCAAATATCATTATTCTTTTGTATCCTGTGGTACATTAGTCTTATTTCTCGGAGAAGGTTTGGTTTCGTAAGCTGCGAAGTAATGCCAACCGTTCCACATAAAATTACCACAGTGGTGTCAATTATTCGCGGCCATATCCTTCCGTCTGAACTGCTGCTGCCGGAATAATCGTGATATATTATGGGTAAGTTGAATTATCTAGAAAATGTGAAATAATTGGCGTGGTGGTGAAGTACAGAAATTACATCAAGCTTTACAGCTTTGCCTAGTATGAAGTGGGATCGAAAATTTCTACCGGTTGTTGGCTTTGATTTATGATGTATGCATTAAAATGGCGTTGTTTTCGAGGATTTTGTGATAAAATTTTCAGTCCTGCCCCGGATATAGCAAATCAGAAGAGTAATACTGCTTAATCTCATCACATAAATCAAATTCTGCGTCCATTTTTCATTCATGTCCATGACCTTGTATTAGTTGGAAATGTTGGTCAGCTTCATATCATAATAATATTTCAAAATACACGTGTGATTATTTACGGTCTCGTTGAGGAGCCTGAGCCAGACCGTTGTCTTTTCATAAGTTGAAACAGACGAATTATGTGACAGAACAAACACATTAAAACGCAAAATATGTTTTTAAGACTGAGATGTGTCATCCCCGTTGTCTGTAGAAAAGACTAATAGTGAGGTAAATATCAGTCATGAAACCACAACTATGGTAGTATGGATTTATGACGGTATTTAATAGCAAAAAAATAACTACATGTTTCGGCCAATAGCGGCCATCTTCAGGTTATTACAATTTTGCTCAAAGAGTATCGTATATATGCCTATATTGCGAGGTGATGCTGAGATCTCATCATCGTTACGCGTTAAAATCAGTTTATTTAGTGTTTTTAAGATTCCATTAGATTCTTTTCGTCTAATCAGAAGTTATGTTATTTGTTTCGTCCATAATTCGCCATAAAAACTGAACGTCATATGGACGTCACACCGCTCAAATTTTGGTAAATATTATGGAGTGTTATATGTCGTGTTTTCAACGATTGTTTACTGAACAGTAACCGTTTAGTTTAAAACTACAAACATGATTTAGGATTGCCATTGTTAGTGTTACTAAAAATAGGACACGTATGCTATGCCTGTTAGCATAAATTTACGAATGTTGCGCGGACGATTTATCACTTTAACTCGTGTCGTACCCGGAATTTTGTGCAAACATTTATTGTAGTGGCAGGCTTTAATATCTTTTAATTTGAAGGTCATAATGGGTATAACTGGCTTCAGCGAAGAACGTGCATTTTATTATGACTTTTATCAAAAGACCGCAATATGTGGCATTTCTTTTGTATCCAACATTAAAATTTTAACTCCTACGATCTTGCGTGATTTCAGACGTCCACCGCGAAGTAGATGACAACTTCGCTCTTCTGGGTTATTATGCAGCGGGTAGTGGCATTTCTTACCGACGTTTCGGGAAGTTGTCCCGAAACGTCGGCTAGAAATTACCACTACCCGCTGTGTAATAACCCAGAAGACCGAAGTTCTCTGCTGTTCTATGATCTTATATTTGTACTGTTATTTACTCTCTTTAAAATCTTCAAGAATTAGCATATTATTTGTTTTTGAACAATTTTCTATTGACAACCATAAGAACTCTGATGGGACGTGGATGTTAGATTTTACTGCATTACCGTTGTTTAACGTACAGTCGCTCATATCTTTTTTTTTTTTTACCATCCGACGCACATCGTCGACCTATTAAACTCGACTGGATAACTGAAGAATAATAAACCAACTAGATGCCACTTGATATTTTATTGTACTTCTTATAGGCTCAACACGTTTCGGGCACTACTATGCCCATCATCAGGTGCTCGCGACTATGATGTTGATTACCACACTGGTCGTGTCGTTCTTGGTTTGCTGTAGGTTGGAGGTTAGGTGTGGTTATGCTGGAGTAGTGTCCGGGCTACAGCCTGCAGCCCGGACACTACTCCAGCCTAACTGCACCTAACCTCCAACATACAGCAAACCAAGAACGACACGACCAGTGTGGTAATCAACATTATAGTCGCGAGCACCTGATGATGGGCATGGTAGTGCCCGAAACGTGTTGAGCCTATAAGAAGTACAATAAAATATCAAGTGGCATCTAGTTGGTTTTATATTCTTCAGTTATCACAATGATGCACAATGATGCACGGTCCAATAAACATCAGATTCGACTGGATATGTTATTTTTCCGTAGCTGAATGTAATAAACCTCTTCCTTCGTTGCTGTGTGACATACGGCACCCTATATTGAGACAGGTGGTTACTAACCTTTAGGAAGAATGCACTGCCTGTTGCGTTAGGTTGGAGGTGGAGATGAAGGTGGCAGGTATCTCAAAACTCTGGGAATCACAACCCAGAATACCACAACAAGCTTATCATCATCACCTCTGTGAAAAGCCAAAATATTATACTTAACAAAAAAAAAATTCTGTGCATACGTCTGTTTATTGCGCCTTGTCGGAATGATAACAAGATACGAAATGTACTCGTGACGTAACACTGAGGAGCGTTTATATCTTTGCCTTCTGGACACTTCTCAGATGCACAAACAATTTATTTCCCTATGGGGTACGTTTTCAGGCACTTTCGCAAAATTTCGAAAAAAACGACTATTAGCTTCGTCATTTCTGTCCGTCCATCCGTCAGCGTGAAACAACTCCGCGACCACTAAATGGAATTTCACGAAATTTCATGTTTGAGCGTTTGTCTAAAATCGGTCGGAAAAATCAAAATTTTATTAAAATCTGACTAGCATAACATTGCTTATACTTGAATGTACATCGTTGTAGTGTTTAGGCGTTTTTCCTGTTGGGCAAGAACTATTCTGAAGTTTTTCCTGTTGGGCAAGAACTATTCTGAAGTTTTTCCTGTTGGGCAAGAACTATTCTGAAGTTTTTCACACTGTGCATTACATTCGCATCACCTTTCTTTTTAACCAACCCTTTGATGCGCAGTTCTACAACCTAAGTTATTCTTATTGAGTAGCTTCTCTGAAGAATACTTGTAGACTGTGCTTTGGTGCAAAGCTGCAGCATACCTAAGTGACTGGACTGTGTTTATATCCATTTGGCCGTGCCGGAAGTTCGACCAGTTATACGGTATACTGCCTAAGGATGATGCCTCGTGCGTCGAAACGCATTAGAGTAACTAATATATTGATGTTACTTAGCTTATAAAATTGTGCACTAATGGGCTATCGAAAAAGCCAATTAGGCAAGCGTTATTTACTAAGACATTGCTGTTGACAACAGTATCATATATAAGGAAGAACTGTGCACATTTTACGTACCGGTGCTTAAACAAATTATGTTGCAGTGAATTCGCGCCATTTTCGCATATTTATTCTATACAATTCATTGACAAAGGCGAATGTTTCTTCGCTTAATGCATTCTTTACGAGTACAGTGCAGTCACATATAGCATAATGCCTCATAAATCGTTAGGTCTTTCCTCTATTTTCATAAGTCTGATTGCAAAGTTTCTTTCGCCAAATCAGACACAGTTAGTCAAGTTTAAATTAAGCAGGAAATATGACTGAATGTTGGCACCTTCAAGGTGAGTCCCCTCGTTGTGTTGGTTAACCAAAGGTAAACAATTATGCCAGGGTATTACCTTCTTAACAGAACTATATTGTCAGGTGACATCGTATAGATCTACCAAAAAACATCTTCAGCACACACGCCCCCTATATCTTTGTAAACGAGATCTCACCCCCCCCCCCCCACGTACACCACACTAATGTTTGTACTGTACCATATCATATTATGTAGTTTTTTCCTCTGATACTGTAATCAACCCGACGATGGTCATAAGTGCCGAAACATGTAGATAATATATTTTATGTATCTGACAATATAGTTGTGTTAAGACGGTAATACCATGGCATAATTGTTTACCTTTGGAATGTTGGAACGTTTGTCTGCATTACCTGGCACACAAACCGCGTCCTTTTAAGTCATGTTGTTGTCGATCATTGATGGCTTGTCAAGTTCTGACTTTTGTCTCTTAAACGGAACGATTTTCGAAATAAATATATATGTATCTTATGTTAATTGGACCGTGCATCATCTTGATTGTTGAATAAGGAGAGACCAACTTGATGTCACTTGCTTTATTATTTCATTATTTATTGCTCAACATGTTTCGGATGTTAATACATCCATCCTCAGGAGCTTGCGACTTATTTGTTGAGTTATTTCATGGGTTGT
>Ga0131853_10014614_pt1 | contig 14389 bp, 10 predicted proteins | sample TergutLab28metaG_FD_92764 | JGI IMG/M metagenome (GOLD analysis project Ga0131853, IMG submission 92764) | Labiotermes labralis P1 segment gut microbial communities from Petit-Saut dam, French Guiana - Lab288 P1 (version 2) (version 2) | ecosystem: Host-associated > Arthropoda: Insects >... | reverse complement strand
TGTTCTTCAGTTAGTATTTCGTTTCTCTCTATGAATTCTGTCAGTCTATTGTACATCAATTTCTCTAGTAGTTTTGCAAATACCGGTAGTAATGAGATTGGTCTGTAGTTACTGACATCCCTCATGTCCCCTTTTTTGTGTACTGGTATCACTTTAGCTATCTCTAGCTTGTCTGGAAAAATCCCTGATTCCAGGGATGCGTTATAGATGTCGGTCAGGGGTGTTGTTAGTTGATCTATGCATTGTTTAATTACATACTCCGGTACATCATCCAGCCCTGCTGTTAGTTTATTTTTTAGGCTCCCCCCTACTTTGTTTAATTCGTTTTCTGTTACTCTTACTTCTTAATATCAATATTTGTGATAAAAAACAAACATTTATTTTATACAAACAATCAGATCCACAGTATTCATGCAAGATTTAAAACCAACTAACATCCACCCACAGCTAATCTAACAAAGTTCCAAAAGGAAGTGTACTACTTGGCAATTAAAATTTTTAACAACCTTCCTCACAATATCAAAGACTTAGTTAATGAGATAGTACTGTTTCAGAATATTTGAAAGAGGTTTTTACTTATAAATTCCTTTTATAATAGTAAAGAATATTTTAATTATCAGAGATATTCCATTGAAAACTGAATTGACTCTTGGTTTTAGGTGTTTTATTATTGTACTTTTATTTATAGCTAAGATTCTTCCAACACTATGTATATTATGTTAGATAGTATGTATGTGACACATGTCTATATCCATGGGATTGTATCCTAATTTGGATTTATAGAACGCAAATAAATTACACTACATTACATTACAATAATGCCAATGTATTCCATGAAGTAACTATATGAGAGCAAGTGATGTGTAAAATATACCTTTTAACAAAAACAATTACACGTTTCAGAAACCAAGATGAAGTATAAAACTAATAATAAAATAAGGAAGTAATGGATTATGTTAATAAATTGACATAAATTAAATTAATATTAATTATATCCCACCTTAATTATAAATAAACCGTTTAAGTACCATAATATGACAGTAAGTTATTTTGTAATCTGTTCTTTGTTTACATACTTTAGCAGAAACTTTTATCTAATTTATGGTATTCTGTGGAACAAAGTTTTGATCGTAGCATATTCGGTCAGTATAGGCTGTTCTTATTGATGTCTTGACCCAGAAGACTGCAATGTGACTCTCCACTGCTGTGAAATCTTCACTTTTCCAATTTTTTTAATCAAAAAAGTTTATATGTCATCTGTTTGGTCATGCCCACTTAGCAGATGTTTAAATGCCTGGCAGTAAATAAGTTGGGCAGGTCAGCATGGACAGTCTGTGGGTACTGAAATTTATAGACGTACCAAGCCTTACTGTTTAGAAAATGGTTCATGTGCTGGTGTTTATTAGCTCTCACTGTTTGTTTAGATTTGAAAACTGTGTTATGATTGAACTGTATTTTAAGACTTAGTTATCATTCCAATGTAAAATGGAGGATATATATATATTTTTTTTGTGTGTGGCTGGAGACTGTAAGCTCTTGACAGACTTGCTAATATCAGTTTGCCTGGTCGTTTTGTGTTATGCAAAGCTGATGGCAACTCTACTTTTAAAACATAATTTCTAGTCAGATGCAGTCACATGCAAATAATAAAATAACAATAATTCCTAAAACTAGTGTAGAAAGAGATAAATGTTCTAGCACAATAAACGTATAAGGGATATTTTCTGTGTCTTGGTTACCAAAGATGTTCTGTCATATGGAACCATACTCAAAAAATAAGATTGTTTTCCATGATTTGTCAGTGAAATACAAAAGACAGAACTTGTAAAGGTAGAAATAAATGTAATCAGAGTATTGTGCGTTCCATTTCATTTGCTTTTGACCCTGTGATCCTGTCACTCGGTTGCAATGTAGGATTTGTGGAAGAGTGATTAGACCCCTTAAGATCGAACTTTGGCACCTAACACAAGTAAGTACTATGCTTCATAATTTTTCATGGACATATTGTGCCATGGCTGAGTTGGTTGATCACCGACATCTCAGAGCAGAAGCTGGGGTTTGGTCTGACGGCAAGGTGTGGGACTACAGTGGACTCAGTGACACCAGCAAAGGTTTTTCTTCAAGTATTTCAGTTTTCCCCTATTGGTATCATTCCACCAATGCTCCATACTCATATTTCTTTCATCTAGCATTGTTGCTGTTTAGTCTTAGCAGCTGACAGAGCCATGGAATAAAATGCTAAATAAACCAAAGTGCTGCTGGTCGGAACTGATTGAGTCAGCAGCCAGTGGTTTATTCTGTTGTATGCCACCTGTTACGATGCAGGAGTATGTGATAAGCGTAAACAGAATGTGGTCTGATACGGGCTCCCACCTGGGTTTTATAAGCCCCATCTTGCATAAACTCAACCTTCCACTTTTATATAATCCATTTTTGTGTAACCTCTACACGTAGAATTATTTTCATACATTGACGTGTTTACTGTACCCACAATTATTGTTAAAGTTTTAGCACAATTCAACTTTGCCTGTTATCTCACTAGTACGGTCTTTTCGCTGAATGTGTCTTCTTTATCTACCCAAAAATTTATTTGCAGATAGGTTTTTTTTTTTTTTAATTTGCAGAAATGTCTGGGTGTTGTACTATTTCATACATCTTAAACCGTTTGCATATTTGAATGATGCTAAAATGCAAACACACACACACACACACACACACACACACGCAATATTCTCCTTTCCAAAAAAGACATACATATAGTATATATATATATATATATACGTGTGTGTCTGAGTCAGAGAGTAAAAACGTGTGAGTGACCACAATTTTTCAACATGATCGTCGTTGGGTAGTTGCAGGATTATCTATATTAATGTAAACAGTGACGTAAGAATGAATGTAATTGAGTCACCATTAATGTCAGAGATGCTGTGTTATAAATGTTTAACTATATGCAGCCAGCCACTCAAACGCACTTCTTGTTGTCAGAAAAAATGTACTGGCAGGCCTTCCAATAAGACTACTATGGCATCTGCTTGGAAAAAACCATTCAGATAATTTGCCTTCTCTATTTAAATGCTTGGTTGCTTGAGTTTAATTGCTTTAGCACTTTTTTTAAATTTCTCTAGATGCTCATGATATGACCACCACTACCCAATACAGAATGAATGTGGAATTTCATATTCTTTAGAAGCATGTGTGTGATTTAACCTACCTTTTTTCACTATAACAGGCATGATTTTAATTTTAAAAAATAAATAACAACAGCAAACTTGCGAGGCAGGAGTGGAAATAACACATTTTAATTTAAGGTATTGAAATGATATATCATAACATATATAAAAATGTGCAAATTACAGTCATAGGAAAATGTATGGTTTGAAATTTAATGATGATGAATGAATCTTGGGCATATGAAATTTGGTATGGAGATACATTATAAACATACCCACGATAATGTTACACAGTGTTTTGAAGAGAAGAATTACAAACGTGGCAACGACGCTAATTTTGTAGGTATGCCCGATAACGTAATTTTTATAGAAGGTGTAATATCGTGATACGCGAATTATGGGCGATCCTCCAGCATTGGGGTTGGGAGAGCGGCTAACAAGGCGCTGTAAAAGTTCAATGTGCTATTAAATGTTGTGGCAGGATTAAATCCACAAAGTCTGCAGCTTGAGGCACAGGTAACATAGCGAGCCTAGGGCGACAACACAACTGAAGAGTGGGCGAAGTCGTGTGCGCTTTGATCAGTATGTTTCTGCAGTCAGAGTTGTGGAGGTGCCTGTATTCGTCTGCTTACGTGGTAGCTGCAGTCACGTGGCGGATGTATGAGGCCACCCGTAAGGTTTGTGAGACTGGCACTGAAGGTTGTCATGGAGAATGACGGGGACTTTGTGGATGTAATCCTGCTATACAAAGGGGGCAGGAAAGTATGTACCATGTAGCAAGAGTATACAGTGCTTAGGGGTCCACATATATAGCAGAATCATGAGCTCATCACAACAAATTATTGTTTTTACAGTAACTGACAACCATCTACCTCTCGGGCGAATTTCAGCGTCATAGCATCAGGTCAACTTCGCACTAACCCGTTTCAGCGTTGCTACAAGTGGCATAATAATAGCACAAAACAAGTTTGGCTATAGCGCTCAAAACGTATTTTATGAGAACGTGTTTTGTTAGGTAACTTGTACAGGATACGGAAATGGTTATTACAAAGGGGTAGTTAAGCGGTGTATCCATTGCGGGGATTAAAATCGCACGTGAATGGTGTCAGGCAGGTGGGAAAGAAGAATAAATCAACTGTAGAATCCACACATCCTTCCAATTGAGCAGATAATTCTGTCAGCATTTATGAACATTCAAGAGTGCTGGTCTCCTGAAATATTGCAAAGAAAGTAAATTAGAATATCCGTGGATGTTAACGGAACTGATAAGTAGAGGGCTGTATACGCATTAATGCCAGTTATCTTGGGCCGAACAAACTTTTTGAAGTTTGAAGAGCAGTGAATTTAGTGATGAGTCGGGACAGTTGACGGGATTCAGGGAAAAGATTTAGAAATACAAAAACAAGATACTTGGTGTATGCCAAAGAGAAAACTCAGATCAAAGAAAGTGTTAGGAGGTGCAAGGCGAAGGAGCAAATGCATAACGTCTTCAGGACTTCTACCGCAGTATCACTACGAAAGGTAGGTTGTATGTTGATGTGGCTTATGACGAATGGCGGGAACCGACTTGGTAGTCTTTATGTAAAGCAGTGGTGAAAAATACTGTATTAAATACTAGTTAGGTCAATGAAACAATGACTTTTAATGGTAAAATCGTTCTTATAGTCTGCTCGATTGTTATAGTGGACAGCACAGGAATCGTGGGGTTTTGAAACAAGTGAAATGCAGTTGTAATGCAAACACTGCTTATGGTGATTTGCTAAAGTCCGGGGGTTTGCTTCGAATATCTGGAAGAAAACTTGACGTCTTGTGTATCTATTGGATCACGTGTCACTGGATGGTACCGTACTTAGACTTGGTGTGAATGATGCTGTAGAGGTAGTTGTAGGACTTTGCGTACATTTTGTGATAAATGTATTGTTTTTATTATATCACAAGTCTCCAATAAGTAAGTCTGAGCTAATTATGTTCATCCAGTCCGTTGAGAATTTGTTGTTGAAAAATGACCATGTAATCGGTGTCCAGAAATTTGCCCCATCTTATCAAATTCTGAACTTAATGTACCACTCGTACAAAGATCCGCGGGAACAGTATCACAAAGAATTCAAAATCCACTGCTGAAAGAGCCAAACAGAAGCATCTAAAGAAGGTATTAAACTCTTTAACTTGTACTGTAGGCCTATTGAAACTTTGGGTTTACTGTTAGATGCCTTGTTGGAGTGGTCCTGACTTGCACCCAAGTTGCAGAATAGAAAGTCTATGTCATATCATGTGCAAACACACACACACACACATCTATATACAAAGAGAACTCCCAATGTATTACTGTGTCAGATAGCAAGGCCAGGAAAATCTTAATTTGATGATCAGAAGGCTGAGCCAAACCAAAATCAGAGTGAGGCATTTTTGTAGGATGTTGCTGCTTGTTAGTAACATAATCTATCATAAATGAAGAATAATTTCTGAAGAATGTGATAGGGTAATATGAGGTCTAGGTTAATTGCAGTGACTATAGTTTCAAAACAATTATGTGTAACTTTGATGAAGCTGCACGGTATATACAAATTGACAGTTAACTAGAGGGCAGGAATATTACTTACGGAGATGATGAAATAATGAAAATGGTAGGGCAGCTTTGTGTCAGTTGTAGGCAGTTTGTGATAGCTTACAGAGAATTTGATGTCTGAAAACAGAAGTCTGTTTCTGCACATCTTACGATGCTTGTGACAGTTCCCAAAGTGAATTCCAGTGTTGACAGTCAAAGTTTAGTGGAATGACTCTTTGTTACTTTAGTGGGCTTTTCTACAAATTGCTCATTGATTTACTTTACTGTCCATCAGTTAATAGGGCCTCCTATTTGTAAATTCAGCCCTAATGGGTACTTGAAAATGTGGTTTCTGAGTGGAAGAAGGCTTGCAGAAGTGACTGTTTGTGGGGTGAAGGTAGAAGCAGAAGAATAAAAATGTGTTATACAGTTTGCTGTGGGATACCTTGTGGATTATCAGGGTATCTGTCTATTTTTAGATTGATAGTGCAGTTTATGAAAGTACAGCACTGGCAGTTCCACTGTAGGCTGAAACATGAAATTTTTATCCAAAAGATATAGAAAATGAACAGTAATATTTTCATAATTTTAAAACATTTGCTGCTGCGGTACTCCAAAATGAGTAATGACTGTCTGTTTTACTATGTAAAATTACTTTTTAAGTCAGAACTTAATAAGCTTTCAAATGTGTGTGGCAATGCACTTTTTGAACCAGCATTGTAATAAATCCATTTATAGTACATGTTCTCCATTCCCTGGCATTTTCAACTGATGATCAAGATCAACATAATTCTGAAAGCCAATTGCAGTCCTGAAAAAAAAAATGATAGGGCTACCATGTAGTGAATAATTACCATGTGATGAACGTTTCATGTTGCGAAAATTAACAGCACAAGGTTGGAATAGCAAAGCATCATGCCAAAACAACAGAAAGGTTTGATATTTAATATCAATAACTTTAAGCAAGATACACAAACTAAAGCATACAATAGTGGATAACATTTTCTTGAACAGAGAAATCAGATGCTAAGAACCAGTGAAAAATTTCCAGCTTCAGAAATTCTGGCAACTGGAAGAGGCAATTCATGTTACAAAATGAAGATAATATTGAAGTAACTTTGTTTTTGGAAGGCACAAAATGGGTAGAAAATAGACAAAAATGATGCAGCAGTAACTGTCATTGTCAGTTATGGAGTGGTAAAAACTAAGACAGTAAATGAAGAATGCAATAAAGAATGATTATGCTGAAAATATGGTGGAAGTATTGTACAAAACAAAGAAAACAATGGTATGTGAGAAGTTTAAGGAGGTATTACCAAGTCCTCTGATAATCGAGCAGCAAAAACAAAACCAAATATCAAAATAAACAATGACAATAATTTCCTTCATGAGACAGGCATCCCTATGGCTGCTCATCCATCAGTACTGAGTGACAGGGAATGGTCTGCCACTCCTTATGGTAGAGAACTTAATGTAGATCTTCTGCATTGGAGGGACAGGTACATGGAAGCAAAGGGTGATGTTCAGGCAGCAGAAGAAATTGGTCTTACACAGAGTCAAAGTGGGATTACAGCAAAGCACATAGCAAGAATTGGAAGTGGGGATCATGGGAATCCAAAAGTACTGCATCCTCAACAAAATCCACCAGAGCTAGAATGTCTCTTGAGCTCTATCAATGATAAGTTGGCAGGAGGATTTGGATTTCAGGGTCACCCGTCCAACTATAAGGTTGATGGGAAGAAAGGACTGGATATGACTCCTGAAAAAGTATATCACAATAGAAATACATAATTGCTTTTATTTCGGCCATTTAAAAGAGACTATGCACATTCATAATTCATTACTTTACTGAACATTTTATTACTAATAGAGAAGTAGTAAATTCTTTGACATGTACTGGGTACCCAAAGCACTAGTGTGAATTTGCGTACATTTCAAAGTTCTTATAAAGTAGAATACAATATGAAACAAAGTTGAGTATTTTAAGAAGTGAAAAATAAATAAGATTTTGAAAATAAAAACAAATATTAGAAACTCTAAAAATTATTTTAATTTTTCTATGTATATTAAATGTTTCATTTACATTACACATTTTTTTTTCACCAACACAGTTTAGTTTAAAATTTAAGGTTATTAAACTGGCAACTCTGATTTTATTACCATACTAACTTTGTGTATGAACAGTGTTGGCCCTTTTTACAACAAATCTTTACATCTAAATTGAATTCAGTTTAAAAAAAAGGAATATATTCTTTATGCCATATGCAAGAGGGAAGACATGTTTGAACATACATTTTCTCCAATTTTGTATTCATGGATATCAACATGTCCTAGACCGTTGTTCCCATTGTGCTGCACAGTTGAATATAGTGTGTTACCCTGTGGCACAAAAACTGGATTGTAGTTACCAGTTTGACCTAACTGATGTAAACTGGCTTCAGTACACACCCAACAGTAGCGAATCCTACTCTGGAGGTCAGTTCAAAAAGAAGGGTACACAATATATTATTGCAAAGGTCTGTTAGACCTTAACTCTAGATCAGGACTTACCACTGAATCCCGAGTAAAACAGTGCAAATTACATCAATTTGAGACTTGCTGCTTATTTTGGGCAAACATGTGCTTTTTGTAAATTTAATTAAATTTCCTTATTTTAGAACCACATATTACATAAACAAACCTGTATCAGGAGGTCATGTCTTTTGGTTTCTTTAAACTTTAAAAACTGCTCATTGATTACAATTCAATTTAGTACCTAGGGATTCTACCCTAGAAATTACCAATAGAATATGATTTCAGTCCTTCCATATCGGTCCAACGTAATCTCCACATTACACAACACCCAAACATATCATCAAATTATGTGCAAACCACTCTTTTTACAAATATTATCTCATCATATACAGTATAGAGAGTGGAAAGGATTTTACACACAAGCTGTCCATAGTGATTCCTTGTTAAAATAGCTGGCCAGTAAGCAGTGGGCTGTGGTAGTATGAAGAGACTGAAACCTGGATCATTAACGTTTTGTATGAGTACAGATTTAATAATATGACCAGATCATATAAAACAAGATGGAAAGACAGATATTGGTGTTTAAACCTGAAAACTAATGGACGACAGATTCCAAAAGTATGGCTGTATATTTTAGGTAAAATGAAGTGGTTAACTGAAACCAGGCCCTGCCTATGCTGTAAAATATTTCCATGGACAGGTGGCTTTATACCATTTTCACAAATCCATAATTGAGCTGTGAAAATAACGCATGTACAGCACAGACAGTTCACCCTGTAACAGTCCATGAAGGACCAAGTGGGGAGTAGCGGTATACATTTACCCCTTCATAACCTCAATGCTAGATGGGAATAGTAGGTTAAGGCCATGCCCCAGCTGCTTTTCCTTCCGGAAGGTGGGCAAGTCCAAGGGCTGGTCTGGAAGGGGTGCAGAAAATCTCGCCTCCACTAGGATTTGATCCCTGGACTGTCCAGCCCATAACAAATTGTTATACCAAATATGCTGTCCCGGCTCACCATGAAGAGGGACACAACATGAAAGAAATACTTGGATTTCATACAATATCGGATAATGTACTAAGTCATTATGGCATAATTATAACATTCTAACGAAGTACTTTTAATTTTTACTTTGATATGCAATGGAAGAATAAGATGTATGAAAAAAACCATAAAAATTTAGATCTGATCTTATCAGTTCATAAAAAGCATTTAGTTTTATGTAAACCCTGTTTATTATACTTTGTAGATACAACATAATAATATCTTAACATATCGTAACATATGCTGTAGGTGTGATCTTTAATTTTAATAAATTATGGTGTATACAGTTTTTTATTAATAACATTGTTGGCATGAAACACAAGGGATGACCCACATTAAGTACCACTGCTGAGAAGTGTGGCCTTGTTTGAGGCTGAGGTGTCTCTCAAAAACTAAAGTTCTCAGGACATGTATGGTATATATAACATCTTCAGCTTTATTTTTAATGTGGAATCATACTATGCATAACTTTTTTTTAAATTAGCATAGTAGAGCAACAGATGCACATTTGTAAAATATGCTTTTTCATATATTACTTATTATCAACATGTTTTTGTCGCTATTGTGACCATCATCAGTGTACCTTCAGAAGGATACTGATTAAAAAACCACTACCATATTTATACGTAAAACATGTACGTAATAAATAATACATGATAAAGCATATTTTACCAGTGTGCACTTTTTGATCTTCTATGTAACTTTAAATATTCCTTTAATGCACAAATATGGGCCATATTAAATAAGCACAATTTGTGCGTGAATTTCTTTATATCCTTATAGTCTTTGTATAATTTTTTTTCTCTGGAGTTATCACTAACGCCATTTGAAACATTTTTTAATATGGTTAATATAGAAATACATAATAAAACGTTTTATGGCACAGTGAAGTGTGAAACTTTTAGTGTTATTAATTTTGCGACAGATTTGTGTCTGCAACAAGACAACAGCAAGAGGGTCCTCAGAGTAACAATGATAACATTTGGAAACTTACTGCAAACGTACGTTGTTACAAAATATTCTTGCATTTTCTTCATAGCCCTTGGGGCTAAGCTTGAAAAGGAGAAGGGTAAGATTGTTTTTCTTCACGAAAATATCCTTTGAGAATCATGTTATGTGTCATTTTTTGAATACACGAAATAATGGTCTGAAGGTCCTATATATTGGTCTCAGATACTTCTCAGGATGTACAACAACGTCTTCCAAAACTCCTGGGTTCAAGTCCGACTGAGGATTTCCTAGTAATCCTCCCCCTCCTCCTCCCAGGATAGAATCTAGTAGGCCTCCTCCGAGGACAGATCCCAGCAGACCTCCTCCTCCAAAGTGGCTTCCAATACCACCACTGCCTCCAAGACTGTGACAGTCTAGGGCATTTGCTCCCGTGTAGCCCCCGGACAATGGGAAGGGTGATCCCTGTATCTGTTGTACCTGAAGAAACAAAAGCGTACGAGCTTCTGGGTCGAGGTCTTCACGTCCCGTGGCAAGCAGACTGCATAGTCTTCTCAACTTCTTTTTCCTGATCTTCTCTGCTGTGCGGGAATCCTCAGCTTCGATCTGTGGTTTGCCACTAACATATCCTAAGAGGACCTGATTTATCAGCAACAGCAGAAGAATAACGACCTGCAGAAATCAGAGAAATATTTTTATTCATGTAAAAGACAAATTGACTAGACTACAGGCGGGAGGACCGGCAGACCAGTTCTGGGGTCCACCCAGGGGATGTCTCCGGTGGTAAAACAGTCGGGGCGTGAAGCTGACCACTGAACTCTATCTAGTGTCGAAGTTAAGAATAAGTGGAGCTACACCTACACTCCCTACATATACTTTCATAGCATGCATAGGGATAATGCTACTCTTACAGTATTTAATTAGACACGCTTCACAAATACCCAGGAATTTTACGGATTTTTTTAAAGATAAGAGAAATCCGAAGAAATGCCTCGGAGAATAAGACTGTAAAGTCAGAAATGTATAAAACGTTGCCCATGACGGAATCCAATATCAGACGTTAGAAGGGCTGCTAGAGGTGCTGAACGTTTGGGATTTGTTACAAGACAGTTGGTTTGTTGCATGATGTGGAACTCTGGAGCATAATTTTCAGGTGAGACATCCCAGTTGTGTTGATAAATAGCAATATAAGTATATAAAATATATAGTCTAACACAACTGAATTGAGTTGTGTTAGACTATACACTTTACGTTATAGACCTATATTGCTATTTGGATGATAAGGAATAACAAGCGGGGATGGGGTGTAGATGGAATTGGCTTGTGGATTGCCTGAAAGGCAGATTTTTTAAATTAGTGTTATTGAACATCCAGATCGGGTATACCTGACATTTGGTTGTAGGGGCCGGAGCAGTATAGTCGGTATAGTGATTTTGTATGGGCTGGATGGTCGAACACGGTAGGGACACGATATTTTGCATTCTTTATACCTGTCCAGACCGGACCCGAGGTCCACCCAGTTTCCTTTGCAATGGGTAATAGAACTCTTTTTCTGAACGTACAGCCTGAAACAGACCGCCCAATACCATTGATTGCCGAGGTGAGCCATGCCTGTACTTCACCTTTGTACTAATCATGACACGTGACGGTATGACCTTCACCTTACGAGATTTGGCTCTATCAGAAACAAGAACAGGACTTACATTATGCAATTTTAGGCATGAACAAATTGCAGTGAATTGCAAAGGCGTTAGCAAGATTACTTGTCCGTTTTAAGACTAAACCAGTTAGACATCCGCCTTGGGCTTTTGTTTGGAGAAAATGAAATTTCAATTATTCCGAGATCTGAACCAGGAACGCTTGGATTAAAAGTCGTAGGGAAAAGTCGTGAACTGTTTATGTGTGCGTGAGATTCAGGCAAATGACCAACGAAATAAGTGCAGAGATTTAAATTCAGGATGTGTCTAATCCTATTTCACGCCGTTTTTATCGATTCTATCGAAAGATATCACCTGCGATTTTCCTGCCTTTCCACACGAGCCTGAAAAACTGCCTTCAGACAGATTATGGCTAGTTTCATCACGCATTTCCATTTTACGTGATATAATTATCCATCCAAGTTAATGGATTCTTTTTTTTTTTTTTGCATGGTGACACAGCCCTTACTGGACCAGGGCCTCCTCGTTGTCAAGGCTTCACATCTCTCTCTCTCTTAAACACACACACACACGCGCGCGCGCGCGCACACACACACACACACTCTAGGACCGTTGTGGACGAGTGATCAGCTCCTCAAAGAGATATCTACCTGACAACTCACAACAGACAGACACCCATGCCCCCGGCGCGATTCGAACCCACAATCCCAGCAAGCGAGCGGCCGCAAAACCACGCCCTAGACCGCGCGGCCACTGGGATCGGCTTCAAGTGATTGGATAGGTTCCTTGTTCATTGTTTATGCCTAGATAATTTAACAACAAGTTTTCAAATTCGGTGGTCATGCGACATCGAATAACATGGCAAGATAAATGGGAATGGTGACTGAATAAGAATTTGGAAGGAAGTGTCTCTACCTGCTTGAAGGATTACTGTCCCACAATCGCCTAAATAAACTGGAAAAAAGTAAGGATATCTGATGACTGTGACTTACATTAAATCTATATGCTAAGACGGTCAGAAGTTTCAAGAAGCAGATATACACGACAGTACCTAATTAAGAGTAAATAAAAAAGCTGCATTTAGTTGTCAGTGAAGTGAGGGAGTAATGCAGAAAAGTGCATATCATGGGGCTCCACAATTTAAACAATCCATGTTACTGTAAATGCTACCCCTCTACTGGCCTGGACAGGCTCTTAGGGCTCCAGAAGGTTGAAGCGCCCAGATTTCAAGACAGTCGGCACATGAAGGTGGTAAGGTTGTCAGCCCTACGCACCAGCCACCTTTACCTGAAGAAGAAATCCCAATTACTTATTTCTGTCAGAAGCTGAATGGAGCCCACGGCCATAGTTGAACTAAAAGAATTATGTCTATGAAAAATGACCCCATCGAGAATGAAGCCGCGACCGCCGGCTTGTAGCGCAGTGCCTCAACCAACTGCGCTACTGCGTGTTTGTCAAGGTACATAACCAAAATATATATTTTTAAATCCACCAAATGATTGCTGTGCAAGAAATATTACACGTAAATATCAAGGAGGCTGAAAACTGCAGTCCAGTCATCTGCTTCGCTGCGGAAGCCTGAAATCTCGCATTAAGGAGGCTGGTTTGGACCGGGCATGTGTCTCATATGGGGGAGAACAAAAGTACGTACAGAGTCTTTGTAGTGGAAACACTATACATACCGATATACCACAAGCACGACATATTGATTGCCGAGCAACAAGTCACTGACAGAAACCCACTATACGATCTCGCCCGCAGCTGACGTGACCTACAAAGCATCCCCTAATACAGTTCCAATCTGCACAGTGCACGATCCACACGCATAACAGAGTAAGTCCAATTTGTTGCTTATATTTGATAGTTTTTTATGTTGATCTTCTTAATCTTAATTTTACTCTAAATATTAACGACGGCCCCTTCATTGCAGACTGAATAAATTATGCAGCCACAATACTGATAACTTCAAATAACGATATGTAACCGATATAAACATTGTAACTTTGGCGAAGCACAGGCTGGGAGCTCCCTGATGATGGTTTGTGTAAACCGAAACATGTTGGAGCAACTATTATAATTTTAAATGATTTTAGTAGTTTAAAAATTTTATAAGAATTGTGTGCATTAGTTGGACAAATAACCACTGCCACCGGGTAACAACCCAATTGCAGTAAATAAATAAATAAATAAATAAATATATAAAGAACTTAATACGTACGGAGTTTTGGTGGGGAAACTCGAAAGAAAAGTCCCATTTGTAAGACTCTGGTGTAGAAAATAGAATAATACAAAATGAATCTTACAGGAGCTAGCTGAGGGGGTGTGGACTGCGGTAATGTGGCTCAGATAAGCAGAAATGACTGGTTTTGTAAACACAGCAATATATGATAGTTGAATAAAGAGAGACCAACTTGATGTCACTTGCTTTATTATTTCATTATTTACTGCTCAACATGTTTCGGATGTTAATACATCCATCCTCAGGAGCTTGCGACTTATTTGATGAGT
>Ga0131853_10014611_pt1 | contig 14390 bp, 12 predicted proteins | sample TergutLab28metaG_FD_92764 | JGI IMG/M metagenome (GOLD analysis project Ga0131853, IMG submission 92764) | Labiotermes labralis P1 segment gut microbial communities from Petit-Saut dam, French Guiana - Lab288 P1 (version 2) (version 2) | ecosystem: Host-associated > Arthropoda: Insects >... | reverse complement strand
GGGGGTGGCGGTGTGGGTGTGGGGGTTGTGCGGGTGGTGGGGGGTTTTCCAGGGTTTTTTTTTTTTTTTGGGGGGGGGGGTTGTCGAGTGGCCACAAATTACCGGCTGAATAATGGAGTTTGTGTTCGGTATCATTCTTTTTTTTTTTATCGATCACAGATGTCTGTTTCATGATATCTTCGCATGGGTGTTAATAATTTTGTCAGATTTTTTTACGTCGGTTTGTTGTTTACAACGTAACTTTGTGCATAATGGACGACAGGCGCAATTCAATTTCACGGGCGGGCGGACCGCCGGTATTCAGTGGCCGACTCCACGAAGTTGGCCGCACCAGTTCGATAATTACGCAGGGGAGTTCAGCGCTCTCGTCGGGATGTTTGCGGATTGAAAGTATGCCCTTCCTTGTCTCTTGACATTCTCCGTATCCACTTCTCCCCTCATATACCTCCCACTCTCGGACAATTCAGAACTTTACGATGGAGTGCAGTTTTGATTATGTTTGTCTTTCTGGAAGATACCGGTTACCATAAAGATCTGTTCAGAACTGAGCGCGCCAAGAGTAAATCGAAAGTAGACTCGCTGTTTCAAACATTCCAGACAATTGCTAGTAACATGTGAACAGAATTATGTCAGTGTTTCTACGTCTGTGTGCGCGCGCGTGTGTAATGGGTGGTGTGCCTTTAATGTAAATGCCCAGGTTTTGTACGCGCTGTATGCACAGCGTGCGCGCACACAGGGTGTACATAAAGCCCTTGTGCAGTAATAACTTCGAACGTGCACATGATAGACCCACACTGTAAACACCACACAAAACGTTAATTCCTACAGTTTTTAGGCACTGTAGGTCAGATCGTTAATCTTCAACATAACCTCCATAACTGCAATTTTGGAGCACATAGTTCGAACCGATATTCTGACTCATTGAAAACATTCTGCAGCTGCTGCTCACTGATTTCATTTGTGATCCCGACATTTAAATATATAAATATATTTTTAGTTCATCCAAAGAACGAGGTTTCAATGAATACACAACTGTTTTTTTTAATTACCGCATAAAAAGTAGACCATTGGGTTTACGTACACCCTGTATATACATCATCAGTACATGCACATTACAAGCACACAACCAAACAAGTGAGCAGTGTCTCGAATGTCCTTTTTTAGAAACTGAACGGGATTTTGTGACACATCAAAAAAAAAAACATGCCATTATGTCGAGTGAGGTTTGTTAGGGAAGAATGTAGCCCATTTTGAGATATACGTATGTTCACACGTGTGTAGAGTACCTGAAGAATAACTCTGAATGTCTCTCTGCGTATCTGCCTTAGATGAATCAGCACATCAGATTACAAGCCTAGACAGAATTCTTGACCCCCTAGGGAATCCCCTGTTCGGCCCACAGTTTGAGGTGCATGCTGTCCGGTTGATGTCATCGCTTGTTTCATGGACGGAGATGAACCCACCATGTAGTTCCTTTGTCCTGCTTTTAGCACATAAATTGCTGCCATTGAGGATCCCTCTTACCATCGAGGTGTGGCATGGCGTATTGCAGATACTCGGCCGCCTTCACCGAACCTGTGAACTGCCTAACTGTACTTATTTGCTGAACTTTTTTTTTAAACTTTCGAGAGTTCCAGTACGTCTGGTCCACTTTCTTACCCAGTTAGTCAAACATCAGTAACTTTGAGGAAGCTGCACATTCCGCATGTGGCAGTCCCACCCACCTGTTGTGCATTTGCCGAGACCCTTGTGTGAAGGTGTTCGCATTTTCTATATTGTCTGGTTTATCACTGTGTTGTTGCCTAAGCTCCCTTCGTACATGTATGCGTGTTACTTTGTTCAGCAGTAAATAACACCAGTTTACAAATTTACTGAAGCAGCCATTTTGTTTGGACTTTGTAGGTAGGTTTCACCCTTTTTATAGGCCACGAAGGCCCTTAGGGTGAGTAGAGGTATAGCTCTACTGTTTTCTAGGATCTTCGGCACTAGATTGGGGGGGGGGGGTCACCCTCACGCCTCGGCCGCCTCTACCCCCGGGAAAGACCCGGTACCCATTGTACAAGAGGCTGAGTGGGAACCAGGGCCGATCTGGACAGGTGCGGAAAATCTCGCCCCCACCGGGATTCGATCCGCGGACCGTCCAGCCCGTAGCCAGTCGCTTTGCCGACTGAGCTACCGGCGTTTGGACTTTGTCCGTCGAGTAATTTTTTAATGAAGTACTGAGTTTCTGAAGTCGGCTGTGCTTCCGTCTTCAGGTAAAGGAAAACACCTAGCCTGGTGTAGACTCCAGTTGAAATGTGATGGCACACGGTGACGCACGGGAGGGGAAGTGAAAGGGAAACTGGCGAATGGAGTGGGTAGCCAGTACTCTTCACACTATCTCGGAACATGGTGTATTCACCATTACTACCGCTGAGGCGCACACCTCGGCTGCCAGTAGTCGACTGAACTGACGCCCCCACCGATTTAAATGGACTTGTCCGTTTCTTCGAAAGACGAAATCTGGTTTCTGCGTGTGTGCCATCGCATTTCAGCTGGCCTGTGCCCCTTAGAAACAGCTGTTCTCAGCGCTGGACTTTGGTCGGTTGGCAGTGGCTGAGAATGCCTGTTTGTGAGGTGCCCAGCAGGTTATGTGTTTTTCTTTACCTGAAGACGGAAGCACTTTCTTAACGCAGTACTGCATTAAAAATTACACGATGTATGAAGTCCATATAAGGCAGATTGTTTCAGGAAGTCGCACACCGTCGTCAGAGCGCTATAAATTAGAAGTTTGCAGTTGTTGTGTAGAAGCCATTGGATTCTTAGTGTTCCGAAAAGTTATGTAGTCCAGTGCAGAAGGGTTGAGGGACAGTGTGTTGGCGCAGCGCTAAGAAGTATGCGAGATGTTTGTCAATCTCACGGCTTAACATGGGCTGTTTGCCCCCCCCCCTTCCAGTGGTCTGATGACTATGCTCAGGATAGGGACAGCTGGCGGACACGTGTGAATGCGGTAATAAACCTTCGGGTTCTATAAAATTTTGGGAATTTCTAGACAAGCTGAGAACCGGTTAAATTCTCAAGAAGGACTCTGCTGCACGGAGTAAGTAAAGTAAGTCTGATGACCGGTGTAAACCGCATGTGTCTCTACTCTCTGTTCCTGATATTGGATCTGATTGGCTTTCCCTCATTATTTTCTGGCACTCCTTATGGAGGTCAAAGGCCATTGTTTGTCAGTTTAGCTGTTTGGCTGTCACTCTGTCCATCTATGTATCTGTTTGTGGGCATGCTATCCAGCCCGGCCGTCCGTCCGTCCGTCCGTCCTGACAGATGAAACTGTGCCCATGTCAGAAGCTTTTGCGTTGCTAACCGTGCAGTTCCGATGTGTAGCTCAGTCTTAAATATGTGTTTAGAATTTGGAAGTGTTAAAAGGTACTGGTAGATAGTTATTGAGACACAGTTTTACGTTGAAACGTGTTGAATGGGGTTCATAACTGTGATGTGTTGTTTGTTAGCAGAACTGGTACTGGCGACGCCCGAACTCAAGATCTTGCCCTCACAGCCAATTCTGAACCGCCCCATCAGTCAGAGCATGTTGCTGTCGTGCCGGGTGGAAGTTGAGAACAAGAACCTGGTGACCAACCTCCAGTGGCATGATCCCAGTGGCAGGGTCATTGGGGACAACAGTGACAGGTAAGTGCATTACAGACTGATAAACCGTGGGTGGAACAGCCCAACCCGTGACATGGCCTTGGCGCTATTGATGTCATGTTTGGAACTTCCTAATGCTGAGTTGCATGACCATCAAATGGCATTTGTTTATCCCAACTTTGTAATGTTGAGTTGTTGACCATCAGATGGTATTTGTGTATCCCCTTATTTACCTTCAAAATTCGAGGAAGTGTCTCCTGGTAGTCAGGAATACCATGGCTTGACTTTTGAGAGACGGGATTCTTTTCATCGTCGGCTTGACTTGCCGTGGTCCCAACAACTTTGTTGGTCATTTCTTAATTTACTACGTGAAACATTGTTATGTAGCTGATGAAATGAGCATTTGTATTTTGGTTTTCAGGTACAGTGTAGAGACAGGTATTCACACAGAGCAAATGCCAGGTGGTTTGGGCCTCCTCATCCCCATACTACAAGAGAGACATGCAGGAAACTACACTTGCACTGCAAATTATGCCAACACAGAAACGCTGTCCAAGGTGGTGCTTATCAAAACGTTTGGTGAGTCCTGCACATCAAAATCAGACTCAGGGGTGACAACTTCTTTTTCAGAAACGACTCAAAATGACCACCTGGTAAAATAGTGGTGTTGCGTGAATTAAATTACATACACCGTCAATCATAACTCTTTTTCTTTTCAGTTTTTTAATATTTAACACGATGCACTTTTGCCTGCATGGCCATCATCAGGTATAAGTATTACAAATCGTAAAACACTTTGGGAAAGGTTAGTTACAATGGTAAGATCAACAGCAGAATGAAATCTCATTCTTTCAGTGAAATAGGCTAAAAAGTTCATGTTTATTGATATAATTCATGTTTGTATACATAAATTTGTGTATTATTAACGTATATAAAATATTACGTTGGAAAATGTTGTAGCCAGTACTGCTATTGGAATGTTGTGAACAACAAGTTGCTGTGATTACTGGTATTACAGAATTTCTAGTACTTTGAATTTACTTCCTTTCTTGAGTGATGATTCTGGAATTAGTATTAAAGGATGAAGTAATTTGTTATTGTTTTCGTTTCTTTAAAGATGAAAATTTTTCTGTGGAGTTAAGATGTGATGCTTTTCCTGTGGTATTTAGAATCTTTTTGGTATTATCAGTATTGTGTGTAAGTTTTTAAAAGGTGTATTGAGAAGTTCTCTACCCCCCTTTTTGAATTTTATAATATTAAATTACTTCTTTTCAGATTAATACCTATAAGACCAGGACATATTCAGGTTAGCATTAAAATCAAAAAAATATTCAACTGTTAGAATCTTGACATTTTACTTCGTCGTATATGTGCTGACAGTGTCTGTAGTAATAATTATTAAACATAAATGACTTTATTTATAATATTAATTCCAGAACTGTAATAGAAGAAAGCACATAACTTAAAACCATGCAAATCAATTCACAGATTTCTTGCAAGAAATTTTTTTTTTTTTTGTGGAAACATATACCAGTAATCAAAACAACGTGATATACACAGGTTTTCGATAGGAGTAGTGGCTACAGAATTTTCTAAAATAACATTTTATGTATTTTAATGATAGCTAAATACGTGTATACAAACATGAATTACATTGATAAACATGAACTTAGTAAAATCCCATTTTCATTTTAAAAAATAAGATCTCATTCTGCTGTTGATCTTAATGTTGCAATTACCCTCTCTCAAAGTGTTTTATGGTTTGTAATACCTGATGATGGCCATGCAGCCCGAAATATATTGTGTTTAATATTTTATACATATTTAAAAAAACTCAGTTGTGATTGGCGGTACATTTCTTAATTTAATGTTTATGTATCACAACAGGATGTACAAGCTGAAGTTTAAAAATGGTGTTGCATTTTGAGGGGTTTCATGTTTTGTTAAATCAGTGTAGTGATTACTTGGAATTTTTCAGTGCCTGCTGAATGATTAGACATACTTTCTTTTGCAGCAATTATTGTAATTTTGGTGTCATTGGAAATCTTATGTGTGAGTGGTGGATGCAGTTTCATATTTAATTCCATATGCAGTTCAGTCTTACAAATAATTGGAACATAATTTAATTATACATAAGATCATTTTTTTAAGATGTGCTTTTGAACACTTCAACAGATACCTCATACCAAAGTAAATTCGATATTCCAGGGTTAAAACTATCACTTTTGTAATTCATTTATTTAGGAATATTGTGAGATTTTTTAACAACAAAATCAAGTTTCTTAAATTGGAGCATTAAAAAGAGTATGAATTTGATATGATTCAGTTGCCATAACGTGGGAGGATGCCCCAGAAGAGCAGTACCCAATCCTCAACTCAGATTACAAGGTACGGTGTAAGGTGGCAGCTAACCCAGCTCCTATAGTTAACTGGCTGCAGAATGGTGAGCAGATACCACCTGGTGGGCGCTACATTGTTGAACCAGATGGTTTGATCATTGTAAAAGCAAGAGAGGCTGACGATGGCACATACACATGTCGTGCTATTGTAGTCGATACCGGGGAACTCTCAGAGAGAAACATTCGTGTGGAGGTAAGTGTAACTCTGAAAGCATTTCTTGTGTTGTCGTTCACTGCTGTTTGTATGTGAGTGTTACCTGTTACCTGTTAATCAAATGGGCAGCTTGAGTTCCCTGTCGTTTGTTCAGAAATGAATATTACTTTTCATAGTGTTTCATGGAAAGAACCCATTCTGCAGTAAGTGTAATATTAAACTACATCTTGGACATTATGTTAAGATACATTGTAGCTGACAGTGAGATACATTTGCAACCTCTTGAGATGGCAGGCATGAATTTTGCCCTCTGTAATAGCAGACTGTATGTTTCTGTCAATACAAGTTTTAATATAAACAGGTAAACACTGTAGTAAGGTTGCCACATGTCAGTTCCCCCCCCCCCCCATCGTTTAGTCTGGACACACATATTAGTTAATGAACCATGTACTATAAGCCCATTTATCATAGCATTAACATTTTGGTTCTTAAAGGTTCACACACCACCTTCATTTGAAAAGATGAATTCGTCAGTGAAATTAGTGGAAACTGAAACCAAATCAGTGACGTGCAAGGCAAATGGAAAACCTTTACCAACTTATTCATGGATCAAAGCATCTACTCGGGAAGATTTAACAACTGCAGACCGTTTCTCTGTGGAAAGGAACACAGGAGTGCTCACTATCCGCGATATTTCCAAGGATGATGACGCAGAGTATAAGTGTGTTGCTACAAATGCTGCAGGAAAGGCTGAGCATTTTGTGAAGATCGATGTCATTTTGAAGCCTCGTATTGTTGCATACAGGAATATTTCCATTCCCACTGGTCAAGATGCCAGGCTTTCCTGTAGTGCCTTTGGTAGACCTATACCTTCAGTTACCTTCAGGTAAGGAATAGCCCTAGCAGATACTTAACATAGGAAAACAAAGACTGACTTGCATTCAGTCAAAACCTGTTTGTGTATCATTTGTTGTCATGTTTATTCTTCAACCAGTGTAGTGATTGGCTGCAGGCCAAACAACCACTGCTTGATCCTAACTTTTCCTCCAAATCAGCCCTTGGACCCACCCCCACACCTGTCCAGTAGGGGAGTAAGGACTTGTTCTCAGAGGGTAAAGCCAAATGCTTCCAGAAAGGGTTTAATTTTTAAATTTCAACTGTGTTGTAATCTTTCTAAATCTTATACAATTCTAGTAGTTGTTTTGACATGAAGAGAAAGAACCTTCACAACATTCGAACATGTTTATTCTGTAGGGAATTTTTTGGTTTTATTAAAAAAAGCCTGAAACAGCAACATATGTGTCTGTCTGTCTGTCAGAAGTGTACTGTGAAGCAAGGCACAAGGACAGAAAACTGAAACTGGTGAAAGTACAGCATTTCATATGGACAAGAAAAGAAAATCTAAGAGGGAGATAAATTTTATAAGCCTGTGTGTTACAAAGGAGAGTCTAAAATTTTAGCATCATAGAGAAACTCGTTCGAGCAGTTGGTGCTGTAAGGGCAAAACTCCAGGATGTGGGAACACTATTGTCAAGGTTCTACTGAAATATCATTTTTTTGGGGTGGGGGTTTGGAATATAACAAAATCAGACAAGTTGCTCTTGGTGTAAGAAACCAGATAGTCACATACCTATAGACTGATAGGCTGTAGCTGTGTATAGATATGCGAAGCAAGAAATGATGGACCTGCGTTGTACATTTTCTCCTTATGCATCCAGAAAATATCATAAAGATCACTGCTGTATTGGATGAGGTTTGGCTGTGTGTTTGTGTGGACCTGCATTTGCAAGTGATGTGCATATGTATGGGTGTGTACATATGTATGTATATAATTAGGTTCGGTTAGATGGGTTAGATATTTATGTATTTACTTTTTATTTTACTTTATTTTCCTTATTTGCTTTTATTATATATTTGTTTATTTATTTATGTGCTGTTCACTTACAGACACACTCACACGCACACACATGCTATGTAACATCACAGACCATCCCAACACACACACACTGCACTGTTTTTTTTATTTCTTACGGTCAGTAGTAACATGACAGATACAGAAACGTGGGAAGTGAGCTTTGTGCTGTCACTAGGGAAAACCCAAATGAAAGCTTGTAACCCAGTATCAACTCCTCATATTCTAACTGAGGTATACCCATTTCATTGCATCATCATTGCTGGGGGGAAACATTTACTACTGAGTGCAAATCTTATGAATAGCTATGCTTGTAGTGAATAAAATCTTTTCTTTACAGTTTTCTTTTATTACCATTATCAGCATAAGGAGAGTGACTGTAAATTTGAATAATATGCGTACATGATTTAATACTGTAATATTATTCACGATCTGAAATAAATTTATATATTTCTTCCAGTAGGAAAGTAGGCTTCATGAACTGTGGCTGCCATTGTTCTGTAGTATCATGAACATGTAATATTCATTATTTCTGGACAATAAAACTTAACAGAACAGAGTCTGGTGTTGTATCAGTTGCTGTGTGCAATGTGGTCTGCTCTAATTTCCCACAGATACTGTTGCAAATTAAGTACTGTGTGTTTTTATTGAAGATGCCATCATTTACATTTCTTAATGTACTTTCAGAAAGTTAACATCTCCTGACCGTTACGTGACTGGAACACAGAGTGATGATCGCATTGTAGTGGAGAATAACAGTGATAACGAGAGAAGCGAAATGATTGGTACCCTTTCAATTACAAATATCCACCGCACTGATGATGGCCTGTATGAATGTATTGCGACAAATGAGGCAAGTTGTTGTGTTATAATTTATGTTTCTTGTTTAAGTTTATGCATATGAGATAAAGGCGATGCCATTCATGCTGTCCAAGGTCCTTTAAACTTTAAATATCCACTGTGTTTGAGAGACACAGCAGTGGTGTCACTAGCTGACCCACCGTGTGATAAATGATGCACCCTAACACAGTGTTAGGATTAAAATTGGGTCTGCAGGAGACAGCTGTCTTGTAATGCCTCCAGGAAGGTTAAATCTGTTGTTACTAAAATGTTTTGGCATTAATGTGAAACTGTGTTGGTCTGTGGTAGCATTTAAAAAAGACTGGCTCTATAATGGACATTTTTTGTTGTCTGTTTTTTGCTTTGGAAGCACACTGGTTCAGAAGCTGGCTCTGTTTCTGTTGTTTGGTAGACAAAATATGTGCTGTGTTTAGATAAAGGAGATTGAATGGCCCAGAGTTTGTAATTAATGCTATCTAACGAACCCAATAGAATATGTTTCGTACAAGGGGGTTTAACGAACCCAATAGAATATGTTTCGTACAAGGGGGTTTAACGAACCCAATAGAATATGTTTCGTACAAGGGGGTTTAATGAACCCAATAGAATATGTTTCGTACAAGGGGGTTTAACGAACCCAATAGAACATGTTTTGTACAAGAGAGTTTAACGAACCCAATGGAATATGTTTCGTACAAGGGGGTTTAACGAACCCAATAGAATATGTTTCGTACAAGGGGGTTAACAAACCGAATAGAATATGTATCGTACAAGGGGTTTAATGAACCCAATAGAATATGTTTCGTACAAGGGGGTTTAACAAACCCAATAGAATATGTTTCGTACAAGGGGGTTAACGAACCCAATAGAATATGTTTCGTACAAGGGGGTTTAACGAACCCAGTAGAATAGGTTTCGTACAAGGGGGTTTAACGAACCCAATAGATTATGTTTCGTACAGGGGGTTTCAAAAAGTAAGGCAGCAGGGGCTGTGATGTCAAGAACTGTATTCTGACTTTAATGCATACATGGCATATCAGACCTCCATGTAGTCACCATTGACATTTAAGCATTTGTTTGAATATTGCAACAAAGCTTGTATCCCATTGTAGAAGAAATTAGTGTCTAGTGTCTTTTGCAAGGAGGTGACAGCTTGATGATGTGGGCACCTGTTGCAAATGGCTTGCCTGTAAGATTCGTCATAAGGTTTCCCCAAAGAGATGGGAATCATTGTGACCCATACTGCTACCTGGACTTGTGACTAGTTGCAACGCTGTGGATGGGAGGTTATGGGCCACCCTCCCTCCAGTCCCAGCCTCTTTCAAGACTGTTACAATAAATAAGTCATTTCCTTATTTCATTGAGGTTTATTTTAAGAGAATCTCAGTGAGGAATGTAAGTCTTACCTGATTGTTCTCAGGGAGGTGTGGCCTTCAAGAATGGTCATCTGACAGTAGAGTTTAAGCCTTCTTTTGCAAATACACCAATGCAAGAAGCTTGGAGTTGGCAGAACAAGCCCATTAACATCACGTGTCTGGCAGAAGCAATACCTAATGCATCCATCTCATGGCGTCTCAATGACATTGAACTTAATGAAAAGTATATTGATAACAATCTTAAGAAATTTGGTGAAGGGCCTCTGAGCTCACTGCAGGTAAGTCAGATGTATTTAAATAAGGTTGTTCATAGTATTATTAAGGACATAACAGATACAGGCATGGGCTAAATTTGTAACTTCCGGTGTAGGGTTGAGGTTGAACGTAGGAATGGAATTTTGGGTTCTAGAATAGCTAGGGAATTTCTTGACCAACTTAGTTCCTGTTAGTCTTTGAAGAACTTGTACCTGTTGATTCAGTTTTGTTGCAACAGATTGTTTCATTGTCATGGATACAAAGTCTTTGTACAGGACTGCTTTCTTTATCAGTCTACCTCGCTACAGATACTTCTTTTAGTCACCATGGAAATCAGTTACATAAACATTTGAAGGTAACCTGCCCTTTTTTGAAAATAATGTAACATATTTCCAGACCTGTAGAGACATGCAGTAAATGTGGCAGTACTGTATGCTAGCCTAAAATTACAGGAATATTTAATTGATATGCTGAAGCTCAGAAAAAAGAAAGTGAATTACCTAATTTGAAGAGAAGTTTTGTGTCTTCTTGGATATGAGGCCTACATTCTTCATTATTTAACTAGCTTCATTTTCTCCACTGTTACTCTATGGGTGTTTCATACATAGCCTGTAGCACACATTGTTTTAAATGCCAGGTTTCTGATACTGTCTAAAGCTCTTTTCAGTGTAAATTTCCACTAAAGGATATTGTTTTCTCTTTTGGACATAAAGGGTGTACATTTAATCGAACAACTTTGTCCCATTGATCTGTTAAAAGTTAAAGCACACTATTTCTCATAGCAACACATTACATATTCATTAATTCCATAAAAGTAACAATTGTTATTTGAGGTTTGTATAGATGCATGAGAAACAATTTTCAAAGCCTTTGGGTACCACAGAGCACAGTTTGGGGAGCACTACATAATGTAATTTATTCATGTTCCAATTTTTAAACTTTTTCATGAAAATTACTTTTATTTTTTGAAAATGTTTGAATGTTGTTTGTTGGTTTGTAGTAGGTATAAGGGTGAGCATAGAACAGTTCATGAGTTGTTTGTTAGAGGACATTTCCATTACTCATTGATTTCATGCACTGTATCGTACTGAATATGTTACACGACATGTTTACCCAAATGTAACCTTAACGTTGTTTGTGCACTTAAATGTAAAGGATGCATTAAATGCTGTATTTACCATGATAGAAGCCACAGATGTTTTCCCTTTTTATCATCTGAAAAATATGTCTCCTTACATATGTGCACAAAATTAAAACATTTCCTGTTCAGGTATTTTCAAGCAAGTTGCAGATTGTGAGGGGGTGTACATTATATGTGAAGCCACTTGTGTTAGGACAAATACAGTATGGCAAGATATGACAGTAATGAAGTAATTTTGTGTTTCAGGTTTTGCCTCTTGATAGGAAGTACTATGGTCGCTACACCTGTAAGGCAGTGAATCCACATGGATCAGCAGAGCATTTGATTATCCTGAAAGAGGCTAAACCTCCTTCAGATATCTTACAGGCCAAGCTAAAGGTCATCACTGGTAAGTAATAACTTTGTGGTGCCTAATATGGCAGTAAAATTACAAGTAACATCTGAGGATACATTACACCTGTGTCTGTTACTGCAGTACAGGTGTTCAAAAGAATAGTCTATAATGTGTCCGTGCTCTCTGTCTCAGAATTTCTCAAAATTGAGGCATTTATTACCTACAGTTTAGTCAATTAACAAGTGATGATGCAGAGGTCAAAATATTTTTTCCTATGTTTATTTCCTGTAGGTGTCATGTGACATCCTTACATAGATTGTAGCAGTAGGCTAAGAAAGTTCAGTAAATATGGTTTTGGCTGTTTCTGTGTGAACCAGTATAGAATAGTCAGTAGTGACTAGGCTGTGGTCTAGTCCAGTGAGGAATCATAGTTCAGTTCCTTTATATTCTGTTCTCCAAAGTGTCAGTACTGCTGTGGGGCTAACCCTGCTGCTTATTCAGTGCATACTAGGAGCCCTTTCCCTGCAGTTGGAGTGGCTGGGGCATGAACCTGACCACTCACCTTTATCTTGTGCTGTGGTTAATAATGAGCAATACTATATTTTCGCCTCCCCAGTATGCCTGCATGGTGTGCAGAGGGAAGGCTTTACGCTTTGCTATGTCTGTTGTCAGTGAAGAGTTGAAATACTGGCAACTTTGTGTTGCAGCTACCACAATAACATTCTCCTTCGCGGGACCAGCTGACAATGGAGGTCAGTCCGTAAGACAGTATGCTGTGCAGTACAAGGAGGAGCGAAAGGATTGGAATAATGCAAGAAACAAGACATGGCCAGTTGGTATGTATCCTTTGTGCAATAAAGTTTGGTTCAGTTTGATGATATAAGTGTACAGGTGTGGTAGGAACCTAATAGTATTGTTTTCTTAAGTTTTTACTCTTATTCTGTAATTTTTGTAAAGAGAGAGGCAGGCTTATGTTAGCAGATCTTGGTGGCTGTCCCCCACAATAACCATCAAACTAGGAGACATGTTCATAAAAGACATAGACATTGTACTGTTGGAAGCTGCTGTATATTTGCAGTTTAAAACATCCTTAACTGATAACCACTGTGATGGCTGTTTGATCTTTGTATATGGAAGCATTGCAAGCTTGACTTACTGTGGAATTCTGTTGATATCGTAACAGATCTTGGAAAAAGTGTAACTTCATGGAGGCCATATGTTGATAAAATATGAAACAGTGTGACAGACACACAAAATGTGCGTATGGAGTTCTGTATGTTATAGTCAAATTTCACTACAGTATGTGAAATTGTGTGAAATTTGATATGGACATAGGTTGTAAACATACCTATGCCTATAAATATATATGGAAGTTTTTTTGTTAAAAGTAGCAAAATGTGATGACCTTTGTGCAGATTCACCATACATCTTGGAAGGGTTAGAACCACAAACAACGTACCACTTCAGATTTGCTGCTCGGAATGAAGTGGGTTTTGGAAATTGGGCAGCCCCAGAACATCATACAATGCCCAAGAGATCCTACCCAGAAGAGCCCCAAATTCTTTCAAACTCTGGAGAAGACGGTGTGGTCATGTCACCTTACTCGGATAAGTATGAACTGACATGGAAGATACCTGCTGACAACGGTGAACCCATTGATCAGTATACCATCAAGTACTGCCTAGTAAGTGGACATAGACCATGTAGTTGATGGAACTCCGTATGTGAACTGTTGAACATGTTGTCCTTTCATTGTATTTGTACTGGGTAAATTTAAGAAGGTCCATTGGATAGTCCTCCGAAACATCCCCTTTAATCTCTTGTGCTTCCCAGTACCGCAGTCTTCTTTTTATTCCCTCCTAGATGTCTAGCCATTGTGTGACTTTCATGAATGTGACAACAGAACTTTCTTTTGTGCACCATATTCAGTAATGCTGTCTAGTTCTGTTTTGCTCATTTCTTACACATATCATGCTTCCACATGAAACTTTGGTGTGTATTTTCATATACAATCAGTGAATTTTAGTGAAATTAAGTACTAAGGATATTAAGTAAAAATTACTGAACAAATGAAGTTCAAATTGAACTTGGTTTTATTTTTTAAATAGGTCATTGTATTTGAAAGTTGTCCATTCCGTGCATTTTTTGGATCAGTGTACTCAGTTTATTGCAACAACCAGATATACAGCATTAATTATATATAGATATTAAAGACGTATCTCTGACCTTTTTCACTAGTAGTGTGCAAGGTTCTTCGGTCTGTATTCTGGCTCTGTATTCTGTCTACTGCAGACAGAAGAACCTTGTAAATAATAGGTTATAATGGGCAGTTGGTTTTAAAAGTGTCATTTT
>Ga0131853_10014609_pt1 | contig 14391 bp, 15 predicted proteins | sample TergutLab28metaG_FD_92764 | JGI IMG/M metagenome (GOLD analysis project Ga0131853, IMG submission 92764) | Labiotermes labralis P1 segment gut microbial communities from Petit-Saut dam, French Guiana - Lab288 P1 (version 2) (version 2) | ecosystem: Host-associated > Arthropoda: Insects >... | reverse complement strand
TGGAAACAACTACATGTTTCGGCCTGTATTGGCCATCATCAGGTTGTCTAGGGAACTTAAGGGCTAGCTATATGCATGCGCGCGCGCGTGGTGTAGAGATCCCTACATACGCATAGTTTGACAGACCGAATCAAAACAGGGGTCAGATAAAAAACTATGAAACATAACAGGTACAGGTAGTAATACAAAATACATGAAATATAAACTAGACAATAACTCTAATTTTTGGAATGGGGGGTGGGGTGACTACATACCTTCTCCTAGTTTCACACACACACAATGGGGATGACACACTTCCTAGAACAAGATGCTACTTATTGTTTTATTATACTTATGATAGGCTCAACATGTTTCGGGCACTACTATGCCCATCATCAGGAGCTCACAACTATAGTGCTGGTTACTCACATTGGCCATCCCGTTCTGTAAAGATGCACGAGGTGGCGTTAATGTAAATTACGGTCTTTATAATTTACATCATCGCCACCTCATCCATCTTTATAGAACCGGAGGGCCAATGCGGTAATCAGCACTATAGTCGTGAGCTCCTGATGATGGGCATAGTAGTGCCCGAAACATGTTGAGCCTATCATAAGTATAATAAAACAATAAGTAGCATCTTGTTGGTTCTTATTCTTCAGTATCGAACACATATATTTTAATCGTCAAAAGTGATTAATGAATGATTTCAGTGATTATCAGTTGGTTGATTTTTTTTTGCCCGTCCTGAACCATTTCCATATCAAGCACATTATATTTCACTTAGGGGCAACGTTCTTATCTGATCCGGACTGAGATGTCGTTTGTGAAGTTTAATGGATGTAAAGTGAATCTTTCAACAGAAAAACTTATAAATGGGACAACGTAAATAAAAAAAAATGGGAAAATAAGGATCACAGAAATAAAGAAGACCATCAAAACATAAGACCTTTCACACAGCCAAATATGGGCAACAAATTGAAGATAATTCCCCTCGCGACGCCGCTGGAGTGAATATTTTCACCCATAGCACAGTAATAATTGAATGCCTTTCTAATAGGGACCGCAAGTCACACTACATTTACAGACCCAATATTAACCCTCAAGACAGAGTGGCCATTATTTTATTTGACAAATATCGTCTGTCACATCCCGTAGGCTCGATTATCGTATTAACATAGCTACTCAACCAACAGCCCATACGCGCGGCGGAATAGCCGTGTGAAGTGACAAACAGGACCCTGTGTAAATAGCACACTGGCAGGTTCGGTCCGTACTTCGCTTACACAGTCGATGCATTAAGCACAGAATAAACAGCTATATATTGCCAATACAGGATTCACACAGTGGCCTATGTTACAAGGCAAACTGTGTTTTCTATGAGATACGAAATGAATCTTGATACACAGTGCAGATAAATTTCAGCCATCAAAGGGTTAAATATCGTTCCTTTAGAGCGAAACGCTCTTAGAAGACAAAACTTGCCAGAAGTTAAAAGAGGACGATTCGGGGAACGTAACGAGTTTAGCGATAAACTGACATTCATTCACACAGCCATGGAGCCGTATTCAGGGCGCTAATTCCGTCACATATTTCTTGCGTCTCACTGTGCAGCAGTGTAATCACGCGACTTCTATTTGGCGGTCCTCGCACGTTCAACTGTTCTATAGCCCGAGAAACTAGCTGAATGGATTACTTCTCGGGGGCTAAAGCGTCCCTGTTCCACAACATTTGCTTACTAACAGCAATGTTACCATCCCCAGCCCTCTGCCATCCTAAGCTCAGAACACGAGAACAGTTTGCCAACAGAAAGGAGGTCTTAATTGCAACCAAGTACGAACTTAACCTCGTGTGAGTGAGTGTGTGTGTGTGTGGACAAACTGCAAACAAGACTCTTGTCTCCACGAAGTAATGTGCCATTTTCCAGTCATATAGCAGCTACTTTAAGGAAGTACTGCTACTTTCATCAAATACGTCGTACATTAGACAACAAGAGTTTAAACGCAAATATATCTGCAAATTAAAACATCACACAACGAGAACAGGATTATTTTCTAACATTAAAGTTGAAGCTATTAGTAGCTTGGAGAGGCCCCTGGAGTTCCACAAGTTTGAGGCTCCCAGATTTACAGATAGTCGGCACATGAAAGTGGTAAGGTTTTCAGTCCTACGCACCGACCGCCTTTAACCCCCAGCAAGTGTTCCTGGTACTCATTTCTCTTAGACGCTGAGTCGACCCCACGGCCATAGTGTGGCCTGGAGGATTAATTCAACGAAAAATTTCCCAATGACTGCGAAAGGAATCGAACGCGCAACATTCCGGTTTACAGTTTCCTACATTAAACGTCTCAAAAAAATTTCCAGTTCAAATGACATTGTTTATTTTCGTCTAATTAAAATGAATCATATGTTTGCAAATAGTTGCAAGAAATTTGTGCAGGTGTACCGACTGTAATCTGTTCACTTTGGACACGCGTCAGACTGGCGAAAGTTCCTGACTGTTGTCAACGTATTCAAGTCTCTCAACCAGATGCTGCGGCTTCCGTAATCACTGAATATGTGTGTGTGTGTGTGTGTGTGTCTTACATATCTGTACGATAATAATAGGCGCAGGCGGTAGTCAGATTTAAGTCACAGTGACACACTGTTCAGATTTAGACTGTCAGTGGACCGTAAAAACTCAAGAGGTTGTACGTCGACTCATTCACCACGGAGGCCCGAATTCGATACGAAGACAACTCATGTAGGATTCTAGTGGACAAACTGATAAACACTTCGGCTCTCCCCTGTCATTATTATTCCATCAATGCTATATAACCTTAAGAGCTAGCGCCGTTAAAAAAACACCACCAAATTAGACCCTGTTTTTGACGCAATTTCCTTTAGATTACAAATGCATTATTGTCAAGTTTTGAAAGTCAAGTGTTTTTAGGCTTATATAAAGGGAAATACGCCCCCTCCCCCCCCCCCAAAAAAAGGTAAAACAACATAAACTCAGGTATGACCATTTTTTCCTAACAAAATATAGGCCTAAAAGTTTCAACTCAGTTAACCGAACTACAACAGATGCTAGTGTGAAGCCGGAATGTAGCACAAGTAAAGGGACCGGTCGACCTCAAAACAGAAACGTAGCCTAAAGTGCTGATAAGTCCTTAGCCCGACCAGGAAAGAAACAAGCTCGGAAGCATGCCAGGGAAGCGCGCGATTTTAACAACATCGAAGACGCGAGCTGTCATCAAGTTTTTTTTTCCTGCAAGGCAAGGCGCCGAAGAAATCCACGCCATTCTGACAGAAACATTAGCTTGTTTCCTTCGTGGTCGGGCTAAGAACTTATCAGCACCTCTGTATAATACTGATGAACTGGTAACTGCAGTAAATATACCGTTAAGTATAATGAATTGATCATCATACTGCACGACTCTCCTGCGTTCGTATTCCTAACTCTTAGGCGTGATTAAAAAATTGCGAAAAGCGACTATGAGCTTCATCATGTCTGTCTCTCTATGTGTCCGGACGGGACAACTCGGCGCCTACTGAAAGAATTTGAGATTTTTTTTCGAAAATCTGTCCAAAAAAATTTAAGTTTCGTTCAAATCAGACAAGAACAGCGGTACGTTAAGACCTACTTACTTACTTACTTACTTACTTACTTACTTACTCCATGGTGCAGAGTCCTTCTTGAGAAGCTAACTGGTTTGCAGCTACTCAAGAAATTCCTCGCATTTTATGGAACCCGAAGGTTCATTACCACACTCACGAGCGTCCGCCACCTGTCTCTATCCTGGGTCAACCCAATCCAGTCAATATACCCACATCCCACCTCCTGGAGATCCATCATAATATTATCCACCCATCTACGCCTAGGTCTCCCCAGTGGAAGACCTACTTACACTTACATTTAATATCTTGCCTAATTATTCTTCGAATGGGTAACGTTTCAGGCAAATTTGTAGACAAAATCAAAACACACATTTTGCGTTCAATAACTTATTACCGAAAATCGTAATGTTATTGAGATAATACGGAAAAATATGGTAAATCCGGACAGACCACTGATGACAATATAAATCGGCACATGCGCTTTGCATGCTGTGTAACTAAGGCTAACAGTTATACGCTCAGAATGTTTAATAATTTTTGCTTTTCCACGGCAAAAAGGGTTACGCGAACAAGACTCAATGTTACATTATACTTGTAGCCCTTTGCTACCTGCCCTGTACACCCCTTATGGGTAAGTGTTGTTATAATATTCATCCAAACAGGAAATATGTACTTTAACAAAAAAAATTGCCACATAAAGGATATAACAGTGCAGTTCTAAGGTAAATTCTGTGGCTCTACGCAATTATCAATTCTCAGATGATAGTAGTAAATTGGAGTGCAACTGTGTGTTAATGCAATACACGTAAAGTGTCGGTCGCATTGTCAATTACAAATAAATTTAAAGACATACGCACGCATATAATCCTAAGCTACTGACGAAATAAACGTAATACAGTTCCTGTTCATATGGAACGTATCCACGTTACTGCTACGTCTAACAACCGTTGTAAATTTAACAGCCTGCGTGAGGAATTGTCTTGTACAGTTAAGTTAAATTACCTGACTGAACGGAATGAAACATAGTTACAGACAATCAAATAATAGAAACGCATTTCAACATCATGGTCTTCAATATTCGTGCACTCTTCTGCTCTGAAGATGGAGGCACGATGTTTCTTTGAGAAGTAAGTAAACACCAACCAAGTAAAATCAATTTATCAACCAAAGAATGCACATATAATTTCACATAAACAACTTTTAAAACATTTTAAAACACTCCTACATGTTTCGATCTTGTCAGATCATCATCAGGGAGCTTTGTTCCATGCTAAAGTTATGTTGCAGTATTCACAATTCAATTCGTATTTGCAAACGAGGTGTTGTGGCAGCATATCATGTTGCGTAGGAATAAGGAGCAGTGGCTCGGTGTGCTTCGTACGAAACACACCGAGCCACTGCTCCACAACACATTCCTTATCTTATCGAGAAATGTACTCTTATACGGGATTCCGAAGTTTCATCGCCACCCAGTATAACTCCTGCTGATATTTCTCACTAGGCCTATACATATTTTTTCTGCGGTGCAACAGCTCAAATCGGGTCTAGACTGCCTCACTATTAATGTTCCTATATCACACACAATTAGACGCACACATCCGGCAGGACTCCTCTGAACCTACACAACACACAACGGATGAACGTCCATATCCTCGGCGGGATTCAAACCCATGGTCCAAGAGATCAAGCGGTTCTTGACCTACGCCTTATAAAGCACGGCCACTGATATCAGCATGCACATTCGGTTCACTTTATTGTGACTTGGTGCTGGCTGACCTACTCCCCTAGACTGAAATGTACAAGCCACGTATTATACACAGACGGACATAAGCCTTTTAGCGGAAAAAATACTCTCGTAGTGTAGAAAATGTTCAGGTATAAATCAGTTAAAACATGCATGAGACAGGTTCACGCGTTGTATCGGACTCAGCTACTCCAGAAATTTACAACGTATCTTAGGGCATATTTTACTGCCCAGTTAACTGACTTTTGGCCTACTCTATATATAATCATTTTATACAGGCTATAGCTGCATACCTAATATGCGTGTCGTTTGTTACTGAATTATTTCATTTCACAGTATAGTTTCGAAGCCATCCATTATGTAGCCATCTGCTATAAAGCTGTGGGCCCATGTATAAGAAAAATTATGATTATACGCGGTCGATGTACCCTCCATTTATTTCTTGGCTAAACAATTTATTGGAGTGAATTCTACATTTATCTTTTATCTGGAGACAGTAGAGTAAATTACAGTTTGAAATGTAACTTCACATTCATTTCCAACACTACTGGTACACCAATTTTCTTTCCATCAACAAAAATACATTTGTAATGAAAAACGAAATGAGTATTGTTTCCGAACAATTAGTATTGTTAATGACAAAATTGGGAAACAAAAAGAGAGGACGGAAAGAAAAATTGAAGCTGTTGTGGTGCACGATTGGAATAGAATGCAATGGCAATATTGATTTCGTATTCAATTGAAGATTAAGTATAGGATTACTTTCCCTAGCCAGTGGGTACGAACAGCAGGAATGCGGAGGTATTCCTATTAACTTATACTGTGTAACCGGTTAATACAGCTATACGAACAGAACACAACTCACAAACTTACCGATGCTGCTGTTATTTCGGCCCACATGATAACAAACAAAAAATACCACCTACTCTTCTGTAGTCCAAAATCCCTTAGTGCGCGGCAGTTAAACAAAACAGATTGTAATCCAATTTCCACCCTCAGTGGAAAGAGTTATTTTCTAGACACAGAACACAATAGAACAATGGAATGAGCCGTATGTTGCAGCTAGGGTATTCGCTGTTTGATGTACAAGGGTTAAAATGCAACTTCCACTTACGGGATAAAGCAAAACACGATGGAATCAATGTCTAGAAACAAAAACAGCAGCGTTGAACAGAACATTGTATTATGTGGACAGCAAATAACAGAAAAACCCCGTGCCATTATCACTGTCCACTACAACAGCACACACGCAATTATCCAGCAAAACCTCTTCATGGTACATTGCAATGCTATATTATGTTCTACGAACAACAGGAAATTGTTACATTATTTTTAATCATTACTATTAATTCTCATGTTTCGTTGTGCACGTTACAAACCCCTGAAACGATCTGTATGGGTTTTAGCACGGGACATTTATATTTCCTGTAGCAAATCAAACCGTATAATTTGGAGTCGGAGAGCAACAACTGGAAATAGTTCGAAAACTACGGCTGCATCTCTTTGATCACGTGGACCTGTTTTAAAGCGGAGTTTGTGTTACAGCTTTAGATACAAATACAGCTATAGTTTACAGCACATGAAGCGGGATATCCTGCGAGGCTTCATGTAATGTTAAAATGTAATGTGAACCGTGCTACTGATTTACTGTTACTGGTGCAGCTAAACTTCCTTCCTTCCGAACACACACTCACACACACAAACCAATTCGATGGGCAGAGTGTTGAAATGAAAAAGAAAATTGGCTGGAATTATTCTTGACTAGTTTAACAACACTGCATCAAATTACAGTATTCGGCAAAGCAGTAATCACCAAATTCTTCTGACTGGTACACCAATAAAACAGCAATGCATCTTTTCAGAAACAGAGTCATCTTTCTCATATTGTACAAGTAATAATAATAATAATAATAATAATAATAATCTCAGGAGACAGAAATGTGAGTAAAAAAGAAGCCGAGAAAATTCTAAAACATAGTGACCTTACAATAGAAATACTGCGCATGTGGAATGTAAAATAAAAGGTTATACCAGTAATAAGAGGGGCCACTGGGACTATTTCAAAGTCATTCAGAAAATACGTGAGCAACATACCAGGAAAACATGAAGTCAAGGAACTCTAGAAAACAGCCATATTGTGCACTGCACACATACTTCGGAAAGTACTAATGTAAAAGTAGGTTCAACACTTAAACTAACGATAAAAGCACCATGAATAGTAACAACAGAATAGCTGCAACACTGCATTCCCTAGGGACACAGTTTGTCTCAGGAATATAAGTATAAATACCCCGCATAAAGGAGATGATGATGATATAGCCGTACTTATTACATGTAGCAATTCCCAACAGTCACAACCTTCACAGCACAATCACCGAGAAGTTCCAGAAGTATACAGACTTGTAAAAAAGAGCTTATAGAATATGGCAACTGCAAACGCCCTATACAATACCACTAGCGCTATCCACAGCGGATAGTATCGCCAGCGACGGTGTAATGCAGAAAACGGTAACACTTCATACACGCAGAACAGTGCATACGGAGTTCTTGGTCAGTTAGACCAGCACTGTTTCTGAGAACCAGCTGTAAAGTAAGGAAAGTAGATGATGATAATAATAATAATAATTCTCTAAATGTAATTATTCCTAACCAGTGCAGGTGTAATATTTTTCTTGATTTGGTATTACTTACTTACTCCATGGAGCAGAGTCCTTGGGAAACTAACCGATTCTCAGCTAGTCAAGAAATTCCCCGCATTTCGCGGAACCCGAAAGTTCATCACCGCATTCACAAATGTCCGCCACCTGTCCGTGTCCTGAGCCAGATCGATCCAGTCCATGCCCCCAACACCCACTTCCTGAAGATCCATCCTAATCTCATCTTGAATGGTTACACAAACTTGTACACCATGTGTGGTACTGAAACTGTCTGTTGACACTTTCGTCTTTGGTTCAAAACAATGTTTCGGAGAAACTTGCTACAGTCAGCTTTGGAGGCTACATAGAGGCAGAATATTTCTCGGAAATTTGGTATCCTGTTTTCACACTAAAACTGTCACAGGCCTGACATCAATGATCACAATGTATATCTTCACAGCTATTCAAACTACAAATCTCATATCAAATAACATTTGTCATTAACATGTTCAGATGTGGTCAGATTTCTGGACAGCTGTTACTGTGCGGAAGAAAGTGGGGGGGGGGGGGAAATGCCCAGCGTAAGAAGCGCCAAACTTTTATATCCGTTTCAAAAACAACGTCGTAAAAATCGCCAGAATTTTCGGTTTCGTTTAAACGAATGAGCAAAGTGGACTGCCAGAAACGTCCAACAAATTAATTCATAGGTAGAAGAGAGGCTAACTTTAAGGGCGATCGAGCACTGCGATGAAACGTAAAATATTTATGTATGTCCATTCCGAGAGCAACAGAAACAGCACAGCACTACACATATATCTATAAGGGAACCGTTAGAAAAAATCAGAAACAGAGTAAAACCAAGACAATTTACTGACACGAAGCAACTGGAAAAAGTTTTAACACAAATAATCAATCAATTAACAACGGATCGCTAACAATAAAACGCTCTGTAACAAAGTGGTCATAGCGTAACAGTAGATCTATCACAAACAATACAAAAAGATCGAATTGCAACTTAAATTGACACATAAATTCTCATATTGACTGTTACGTTTGTGCGTATATTGTAACAAGAAAAAGAATTACAAATAAGAGAAAATATTTCAAATTCAATTTGAATTAGAATCAGATAATGAGAGGACCTGGTTAATGGTAACAGGTCGTATCGAAATTAGATGAAAAAAAATATTGTTCCTAATTGCGTCAAATATATTTTATTGTATACCATGCACTGAATGAGTTCAGACAGGAAATAAATATACCAATGTAACCATGAATTTTTTATAAATTGAAACTAAGTAGGCATATACAATCCAGACAAAAAGTATAGAACATTTTCGAATATGAGAAGGGTCTTCTTTAGATCGAAAAATTTTTGCAAATGAAGCACATGTTAAAATCTATACTATTTTTTAGACCCCGTTGAATAAGAGACTACAAAACCACAAAGGGCCGGTGTGCACTCATTAACCACTGCACATAAATTCACATTTTATTCATCGTAAACGAACACACACATAAGAAAAGTGGAATTATACAAGTGATACGTACAGTACAGTCAGTACACAGACGGTATATGTACAGGTAATTGGAGTAACACCGCGGCATGCAGGTTGAAGAGGATAAAAGAGGTAGGATCAAGATAAATAGCTCAAATAAATGAATGGCTTAAATACACTGAAGGCTCAAAGAAATGAAAGCAGAAAGGAAGAAAGAAAGAAGTGAATATATGCTGTATCAAGATCTGCGACTCATCGAGGCACCAGTCAGTAGTCAAGTCTGAAAACACTGTGATTTTATCCTTTTCACCCTTACAGCCTCTTCTGAAGGCGTGATCAGCACGTCGCAGAGGCCACTACCTACACAGCATCCAACTAACACAAGGGAAAAACACCCACGCCCTTAGCGGGATTCGAACCGACGAACCCCTTAGTCAATCGGATCCAGACTCACGCCTCGACGGTGCTGCCACAGGGATCGGCCTTTCACAATGTGATCATTAGAATACAAACGTCATCACTTACGCCTGTCGGTGGAAATGGATACGAGGAATGAAAAACAGTGTAAGTTAGTTTCGGCTGAACAATTGGCAGATTTCGCAAGTTAAACAAGTGCACTCTGGTTTCTGCACTGCAATATCTGCTATTATCTGCATTTCAATATTATCGTGAATCAACTAACTGCAGCTGTCCATATTGTTCAGCGGCTAAACCGAGTTCATGTGTCACATGAAACACACTTGTGCTTAATACCAAGAGAAAGTAAAAATTGAAACCTTAACCACAACGACGCCAGTAGAAATCTTTGTTGATGAAACTGTTTAATAATAATTTCAAAGCGTTAGTTCTAATTCGTATGTCACATTGGCAAACAAAAATTCTTCAAACCACGTAAACTAAATAAATCATTCATGATCATTAGACTTAAACATACGTCAGGATAAGAATTTCTTCGAATTAGTAGCCAGTCGAACAACTTCGGAGCCATAAAACCTTTGCCATTAGCGCATCTAGGTGACCCGCATGGACTGCTAACCACAAGCTGTGATACTTGAATAATAAATCAATATAAAATGGTTTTTATTTCGTCGAAACACAACAACAGAATAAAAGAATAAACATTCTAGCATGGCTACATGTTTCAGTCCCTTCCTAGACCATCCTCAGGCCAATATTTTCCAGTACAAGGTACAATCGGCGGGCCTGCAGATGGTCTAGGAAAGACCGAAATATGTAGCCATACTAAGATGCTGATTTTTGTATGCTATTTTTGTATTACGACAGAATAAAAGCCATTTGATACTGAGCATTAAAAACACAACGTGATGCCTCCTATTACAAAAACTGATAATAAAAGTTGAAAAGACCTAGAGATACATCTGCATATACAAACATGTGCATGTGACCTGTAGGTGATCAGTGCCTTTTAATTATAATAATAGTGAGAAAAGACTGAAAATGTGATGCAGATACGAGTAATTTCTAAAAAAACATGGTAACAAACGAAGTTCGGCTTCTCTATTTTACACGCACACATTAATACGTCCTTAATTAAAGGGGTGTTCGAAAATTTGTTAACCGATCCCGGTGGCCGTGCGGTCTAAACCGTAGTTCTGCGGTCCCTCGATTGCTGGGATCGCGGGTTCGAATGTCGCTGAGTGCTTTTATGTTCGTCTCTTGTGTCTGTTGTGTGTTGTGCACGTAACGGGTTCTGCTACGAAATTACCACTCGTTCAGAGGAGTCCATTCGGTTGTGTGAGGCAGCCTAGGCCCGCCTTGCATTGTTGAGCCGCAAACAAAGAATATATTAGTTAAACTGAAAACCATATTTCTGACATTTGTAAAAGCGCCGGGTCATTGTAATCGGTATAGTGACTAGGCTAGGATGGATTACCCATTGAATCATTGTTTGATTTCGGGTATGGTGCAAGATATTTGTCTCCCCCAAAATTTCCAGACCAGCTCTGAGACCCAACTAGCTTCCTGTTCAAATGAGGGTCATTGTAATCGGTACAGTGACTAGGCTAGAATGGATGATCCACTGAATCGTTGTTTGATTTCGGGTATTGTGCAAGATATGTCTCCCCCAAAATTTCCAGACCAACTCCGGGGCCCAACTAGTCTCCTACTCAAAAGGAATCAGGAGATCTTTCCCAGAAGGTAAAGCAGCCAGGGCATAAAACCTACCACTCACCTCTACCTAATGTTTTCATGTCTTGCACACGGCCACCTTCATATTCATGTGTTTTTATATTTTACCTTCGTAAAGAGACATCTCGTGGTGTTGACTAGCTTGGACGAAAAACATAGACGATATAATAAAATTTGCCAGCTGTGAGAATTTGCTGTCTTTTGATGATATGATATATACAACTGACATATTACCGTAACTGTAGGGAGTCAAACGTAAAAATATGTAAAATAAATTTGAAACGGCAAGGTAATATGACCTAGAGCTGGATAAAAAGTCTAACAGATCCGCCGACGCACAATCCCTCTTTCGCTCACTGATGCTGATATTTTCATAATTTCATTCCCATTTACCACAAAAAAGCTCAGACTCGCTTACTGGCATTATACACGTTCTTCCATTTCAAATGTAACCAACATACGCTTTTATTGCATATAAAAAAATGTAGATAGAGTCAAAGCATTTATGAAGTACCCCGGATTCCATTTAAACTTCATAAATGTGCTACACACATATCTGAAAACAAGATTGCACTTATTCCCTCGTTTATACCCGGATTTATTACTCAAAGACCTTACATTTCAAGTTCCCAGAAAATTGTACGTCTGTATTCGCGACTGTAAACACGGTTCTTCAGTGACCGTTACCAATTTTATGACAAAACACAAAACCTGGGTTACGTTGTGCAGGAAATAAATCGTACATACAGGGTATACACAAAAGAATGGTGCGGTTTCAAAAGTTAACAAGAAATTTATTTCTCACCTTACACGGGCACAACATACACCGTCAGCAGCAGCAACTGTCCAAGTTTCTCATGCGCTACCAGCAGTTCGCTTCTCATGCTTACTGCGGGGCCGCGGGGCCAGTTTCCAAGATGGCGTCATAGCAGGAGAAGGCTTTCCGTGTGCTCCGTTTTGAGGTGTCCACAGATCTGTGCTTACAGTGCAGCGTGAGTTTCGTGCACGGTTTAGAAAAGACGCACCTGGCGTATGAGAAACTTGGACAGTTGCTGCTGACGGTGTACGTTGTGCCTGTGTAGGGTGAGAAATAAATTCCTTGTTAACTTATGAAACCGCGCCATTCTTCTGTGTATACTCTGTATAAAGCAAGAACCTTGTTTTTTTTTTTTCGTTTGGCGTGTTGTCTAATAAACCACTACGATTAAAGATAATGCGAGACTCTTATTGCTAAAGAAACAAATTCAGAAAACACTCTTTTACAGCCATTCTGTTGCTATATAGCATTAAAGCAAATCCTGGCTCTGGCTTGCAAATTGATTCCTTAAAATACATGATTCCTCTTTAACAAAACAAAACTTCGTGTTAAGTCTTAGTTTCTAACAGCGGAAACTACTAAGTTTAGGATCAAATCGGTTTGTTAGTTTCTGAATGTAGGCCTACTTATTCTTTTTAATGGAATTTAGAAATCAAAATACATTGTCTCATTGTTTTTACTTATATAATCATGCATTTTATTTGGTTGTGCAGCTTGGGTAGCCTTATTTAACTTACTGTTAACCATCAGTAAAACACATGAAGTTAACGTAACTGATTTAAACGGACTCCAAGCAGGAGATATGAGATATTAATCTAGGCAGCGTGTTTCCATTGTGTTTCACTACTAGTTACTAGTAAAACTTCTGGTTACTAGCTCCTCGAAATTGTAACATAACTTCCCACTGATTTGCTATGGGGTTTCTAGAGTCAACGGGCGTCAGGATGGTTAAAAGCTTCCGAAATACACGTGGACTCTTTTATTTACTTATTTATTTATCTTATTTATTTTTCCCCATGGCTCGAGAGATCCTAGCGGACCAGGGCCTCCTCCTTGTCGCGGCTTCAGCATCACACTCAGGCACATCACACCCGGTAGGACACCTCTGGACGAGTGATCAGCCCGTCGTAGAGACGACAACCTAGTAGTGTACAACACTCACAAGTGACAAGATACGTACGACTTTGGAGGGATTCGAAACTGCAATCCCATCATGCTAGCGAACGGCCGCAGACCCACGCAATAGACCGCGCGGCCACTGGGACCGGCGGACACTTTTTATAGCACTGAGTAAACTAAACTTTCTTAGGAAGCTGGCAGACTACATTTCCTCGACTTTATGGCACCAGAAGTTTCATTATATTCTTCCTGATCTTTGAGAATGGGATAGATAGCCTGTCGCGCAATGTCAGTAACCAGCTGCCAAAGTAAGCCAAGTAACTTCCCAGAAGAGTGAAGGCTTTCTTTAGCTTCTTGTCCGTGTATGTGCGGCCATTTCATCTTACCGTACCTGATCGAACCTAAAATATTCGGTGAACAGAGAAAATTATGAATTCCAACCAAGGGCACCGATTGCATTAACAAGCGTCTTTCAAGAAAGCAACGCAAGGCCTCTCTCTCTCAATCACTAACCTCCAATACCTCTCTCTCTCTCTCACACTCACACACACACACACACGCACAAACCTTGAAGCAAATATTATTACTTAGTTCAAGCAAGGCATATTTTTTATTGTCGGGAATTTTGCCATTCTGTCGTTCGTGTCCCTGGAAAGTAACGACAGTCTTGGTTAAGACAGCAACAGTAAAATGTACGCGTAAGTGGGATCAGAATGCGTGCTTTTTTTTAACAGCTCCGCTCAACCCTTCGTGTGGCTTAGGAAACTTCGGCAAAATCTGGACTGCATTTGGGCAACATGCAACTGAATATACAGGATAAAGGATGAACAAGTATGCCATAAAAAT
>Ga0131853_10014607_pt1 | contig 14393 bp, 13 predicted proteins | sample TergutLab28metaG_FD_92764 | JGI IMG/M metagenome (GOLD analysis project Ga0131853, IMG submission 92764) | Labiotermes labralis P1 segment gut microbial communities from Petit-Saut dam, French Guiana - Lab288 P1 (version 2) (version 2) | ecosystem: Host-associated > Arthropoda: Insects >... | reverse complement strand
GCCGGCGTCTGGCCGTGGCGCTCAAAGCCGACTGGCTTGCAACTTACGAGCGTCATCGCACGCCGGGTGCATACGACCCGGCACCGGAAGCGGCAGGCCATCGCGGACTCAAGAATCTCGCGCTGTCGTATCTGGGCGAACTCGACGATCCGACCGACGCCGTGCGCCTTGCCAACGCGCAATACGACGAGGCGAACAACATGACCGACCGCGCGGCGGCTCTCTCGGTGTTGCTGAACGCTGCGGGCGGCAAGTTCGCGGAGCGCGCGCTCGCGGACTTCTATACGCGCTTCGAGCGCGAACCGCTCGTCATCGACAAGTGGTTCGCCCTGCAGGCCACGCAACGCGGCAGCGCGCAACGCCGCGTGATCGAAACGGTGCGCACGCTGATGCAGCATCCCGCGTTCAACCTGAAGAATCCGAACCGTGCGCGCTCGCTGATTTTCAGCTTCTGCGCGGTGAATCCCGCGCAGTTCCACGCCGCCGATGGCTCGGGCTACGCATTCTGGGTCGAGCAGGTGCTCGCGCTCGACGCGCTCAATCCGCAAGTCGCCGCGCGCCTCGCGCGCGGTCTCGAACTATGGCGCCGCTATACGCCCGCACTGCGCGAGCCGATGCGCGCGGCACTCGAACAGGTCGCGGCACAGGCGAAATCGCGTGACGTGCGCGAGATCGTCGAGAAAGCGCTCGCGTAACCCCGCGCCGGCCCCGTCCGGCCAGAACCGGGCCAGACGGGGTCGAGCAGGTAGAATTGCGCTATCCCCCGTGTTTTCGGAGTTACTGCAATGGCATTGCACCGTCGTACCACCCTCACGAAGTACCTGATCGAGCAGCAACGCGAGAACCACAACCTTCCGGCCGACCTGCGCCTCCTGATCGAAGTCGTCGCGCGCGCGTGCAAGGCGATCAGCTACAACGTCAGCAAGGGCGCACTCGGCGACGCGCTCGGCACTGCCGGCAGCGAGAACGTCCAGGGCGAAGTGCAGAAGAACCTCGACATCCTGTCGAACGAAATCCTGCTCGACGCCAATGAGTGGGGCGGCAACCTCGCAGCCATGGCATCGGAAGAAATGGAAACGTTCTTCCCGATCCCGGCCAACTACCCGAAGGGCGAATACCTGCTCGTGTTCGACCCGCTCGACGGTTCGTCGAACATCGACGTGAACGTCTCGATCGGCACGATCTTCTCGGTGCTGCGCTGCCCGGACGGCCAGCAGGCCACCGAGGAATCGTTCCTGCAGCCGGGCACGCAACAGGTCGCCGCCGGCTACGCCGTGTACGGCCCGCAGACGGTGCTCGTGCTCACGACCGGCCACGGCGTGAACTGCTTCACGCTCGACCGCGAACTGGGTTCGTGGGTGCTCACGCAGAGCAACATGCGCATCCCCGAAGACACGCGCGAATACGCGATCAACGCATCGAATGCGCGCCACTGGTACGAGCCGGTTCAGCAGTACGTCGGCGAGCTGAATGCGGGCAAGGACGGTCCGCGCGGCGAGAACTTCAACATGCGCTGGATTGCGTCGATGGTCGCCGACGTGCACCGCATCCTGAGCCGCGGCGGCATCTTCATGTACCCGGCCGATCGCCGCGATCCGTCGAAGCCCGGCAAGCTGCGCCTCATGTACGAAGCGAACCCGATGGCATTCATCGTCGAACAGGCAGGCGGCGCCGCGACCAACGGCAACCAGCGCATTCTCGACGTCCAGCCGAAGGCGCTGCACGAGCGTGTTGCCGTGTTCCTCGGCTCGAAGAACGAAGTCGACCGCGTGACCCGCTATCACCGCGATCATCACGAGGCGAAAAAATGAAAAAAGACGCGGGAAGGACTTGCGCCCTGGCTCAATACTTCCTATAATCTTTCTTCTCTGATGCCGGAATAGCTCAGACGGTAGAGCAGCGCATTCGTAATGCGAAGGTCGGGGGTTCGATTCCTCTTTCCGGCACCAACAGGTTTCAAGCAAAAAGCCCAGTCCTTGCGACTGGGCTTTTTGCTTTGTACCGCCGCATTTACGCCCCGGCGACGCCCGGAAAGTTCGTCAGCGTACACACCCCTCATCAGCGACGGGAACCATCCGGTTCGCCGCGCGCTCTCATTTGTGTGCATCGCACAAATTCATCGGACGCAAAGGGTTACGCCCCGCTCACAGTTCAACGTGACGGGATCGCCTTTTGCGAGGTCGACAGCCACTCATCGACAGCGGAAGGACAGCAGGAACGCGGAAAGAAGCAGTGGAGAGGGAGCTACGACGCTCGCATGCCTGAAGCCGTGCGAGGAAAGGAAGGGCATCCGATTAATTATATTCCCCGATGTTGCAGGTGCGTGACACTGTGCGGATAAAGCAACAGGAAATGCGGGAAAGCACTGTTGCCATCATGCGCACTAGCGCAGTTCAAGGGCCGAGTCGGATAATCGTCTTACACAGCTTTACACGGGATCGGAAGCACTGAAGCGGCAACTCCGATCGACAGGAGAAAAGATCATGGACGCCAAACCACCACGCACCCCAACCCCGGATCAGGTCTTCAGCCCCGACCCGGACCCGGTGGCCGTCGAATTTCTCGGCGATGAACTGCCTGCGCACGTCCGGGCTTTTCTTGACGAGCAACGCAAGGCTCACGAGCAGAAGTAACGTAGCGCGCTTACGCGCGAATACGGGGCGAAGCGCGCGGGGTGAAGGGCGTACACGGGGCACGCCCTTCAAGTCACTGACGCAAACATGGCACGCGATGCTGTCGCGCCGGCAAGCCGCATCTCAGGCGGCACAACGGGCCGCGTCGCGCGGATTGCTGCGTGACGACGACGGGCCACATCGGTTCGATTAGCCGCTATTCTTTGCTGTTTGCGTTCTGACTCGCCCATTCCCCCGACATGAAATCCATCGTTCGCGCGAGCACCTGCTGCGCCGCCGCTTTGCTGCTCGCCCTGCCCTTTACGGCTACGCCCGCGCGTGCCGATGGCAGCGACACGGCACTGACCAATCTGATTGCACTCGTCGCACAGCGCCTGGCTCTGGCCGAGCCCGCGGCCCAATGGAAGTGGGAGCACCACAAGCCCGTCTCCGATGCGCCGCGCGAAGCCGCGGTGCTCAACGATGCGCGCAAGCGTGCATCGACGGCCGGCGTCGATCCGGAATTCGCCCGCGCATTCTTCCGCGATCAGATCGACGCGAGCACGCAGGTGCAGACCGCGCTGTTTGCAACATGGCGCGCATCTCAGGCACCTGCGGCGCCTGCGCCCGATCTCGCTACCGTGACGCGTCCGCAACTCGACCGGCTCGCCGGCCAACTCGTCACAGCGCTCGCGCGCGTCGAACCCATGCGCACGAGCGATGACTGCCCCATCCGCGTGGCAAACGCGCTCGCAAACTGGAAGGAATTGACGCGCTACGACTCCACTCGCACCGAGGCGATGAAGCATGCACTGGGTCACATCTGCGAAACGGGCGGTGTCGGCTCGACCGCCTGACGATCCGCGAGCGTCACAGTTCGGCTTAGACGACGCTCGCGATCTGCGCGACGCCCGCAGCGTCCAGCGGCAACACGCGCAGTCCCCGCTCCATACGCGCCTGCAAGATACGCCACGTGCCGAGTTCGAACGACGGCTCGCCCGCCGCCCGGACGAGCGTTGCCGCCTCCGCCACGCTGGCTGCCGCGCCGAGGTAGCACCACCGGTCGATCAGATGCAAGGTGCACGAGGCGGCCGCCGCATCGCGCTCCTCGACCAGGACCGCGCTCTCGAACGGCCACGGCGCCGAATCCGGATCGTGCTTCGTCACGCGCGGTACACGGTTGAACGCCGGCCGCAGCGTCGCGATCCACTGCGCCTCGACGAGCAGCGCGCCGATTTCACCGCCCGTCGCGCGCCATTCGACACGCCGGACCTGTTGAGCCATGCGCTGCTCGCGCGATGAACGCCGCTCGCCGGACAGATGCGCCCTCACGCGCTGACGCACCCGCACGCTTCGCCCCACGTATAGCGGCGCGTCGTTTTCGCCGTAGAAGGCGTACACCCCGTGGCCGGCCGGCGCGGTATCGATCAGTTCATCGGTGATCTCGCCCGCGAGTACGTGACGGCGCGTCATCCTGTCGATCTGCGCATCGAGCGTCTCTTGCGGCACGAGCTTCGGCAACTGCTGCCAGAACTGCCAGATCAGGTCGGCATCGGCGAGCGCGCGGTGACGATCGGAAGGCACGAGCGCGTGACGCGCGACCAGCGCATCCAGTCCATGGCGTTTTTCGGACGGAAAAAGCGCGCGCGACAGACGCACGGTGCAAAGCACATCCGGGTTGAACGAGATCCCAACGCGCTCGAACTCCGCACGCAGAAAGCCGCGATCGAACGCCGCATTGTGGGCGATAAACAGCTTGCCTTCCAGGCGCTTGAACAGCGCGGGGGCAATGTCATCGAAGGTGGGCGCGCCCTGCACCATCCCGTTGGTGATGCCGGTGAGCTGCTGGATAAAGGGCGGGATGGGCCGCTGCGGATCCACCAGCGTACTCCAGCGCGTGACCTCGCCCGCCGCCACCTCGACCACCCCCACCTCAGTGATCCGGTCCTCGCCAGCCGAGCCACCCGTCGTTTCGAGGTCCACAAAAACAAGGGTTGGATCGGCTGTCGGCGCGCCGAGATTCAGGGGGGTGTCGAGCATGATGAAGCGGCATTACGGAATGGAGGAAACAGGCGAAGTATGCCCTGTTCGTGCGCGGTTTGCCTGGCTCAGCCTGGTTTGACGGCTCCGGCAGCGAATATTTTCTCTTTAGAGTCTCGCCGACGGCTCCGCATAAGGTGTTTTACCGATTGCGTAAATATATATGGCGTGTCCGATTATATTGAGATGGAATCGATGCACTGAAAACAAAAAGCCCTGGTATTACCAGGGCTCTCGTCACATGACGCGTCTTTGGCGCCGAGACTTTACAGCGGCTGGATGTTCGCAGCCTGCTTGCCCTTCGGACCGACCTTGACGTCGAACGAGACGCGCTGATTCTCCTTGAGCGACTTGAAACCCTCCACGCGGACCTCCGAGAAGTGCGCGAACAGATCTTCGCCGCCCGCGTCCGACGTGATGAAGCCAAAACCCTTCGCATCATTGAACCATTTGACGATACCGGTTTCCATGTTTCCCTTTCCCTCAAAATTTAATGACACAGGCATTAAGCTTGCGCCGAATCTTACTGATTCTGTTTCATCACGTCAGAAGCGCAACGATGAAAATCGCGCACCCCATAAAATCAGTGTCGATGTTATAAATTGGATTCCCATGACCCGTCAAGGGATTTTTTTCGAAAGTTCCCTTTGCACTTAAAATAAATCAGCACGCATCATTTTCACATCGAATAAATAATGTATGGTCGATGAATGAAATAACCTCCTGCGTCATTTTTACCCGCGGAGTTGTCATATAAATCTCACGGGGAAAATTTCCCGAAATGTAACAAATAGTGTCAAACGTAAGTGTTTTTCCCGGTTGTTGAAGTAATACATTCGATCCAGGATTCATATATCTACGCGTCTGGAGGATGTCATCATGCTGACCAATGTCTTACGTTGGCTGAAATGGCTTGTGCAGACGGAGAAAGCCACGGCTGGCGCCCCGGGAGAGTACGAGGCATACGGCTCGTGGCATGGCGATCACTGGCAGAACCTGCTTTGCTCGCCCATGGATGCACGACATTATGTAATGGAAGACTGGTGTGCGGAGCCCGATTTGCAGTCGCCCGACGCACAAGCCTGATAACACTCACGGGAAAAAAGCGCCGCATTAGGTATGCGTAATAATCGCTTACCGGCGCCTTTTCCCCGCTTTCCAGAAATGATTTTGTGTCGCAGTTGCGCAACGCCATTCAACGGACAGTTTGCCGCACTTTCTATCTGACACCGCTCAAAGCCTTTTACCAGAAGGGCTTGACGCCATCCGCCGCACAATTTCCGTTCGCGCAATACTTTGTTGCAGTAAACGGAATGGCCCCACCCCGAAAGCCATCTTTACACTCTGCCTGTCTGGAAACCGACTTCGTCGGATAAATACGTATCGCGTGATTGCGTTTTCGCGGCCCTTCGCGTGATCGGTTTCCACAAGCCTGGGTTCCCATAAAGACCCATACTGTTCTCGGAGTTACAAAGATGAAAAAGACACTCATGGTCGTGGCCCTTTCGGGCGCATTTGCAACGGCTGCGCACGCACAAAGCAGCGTTACGCTGTACGGCCTGATCGACGGTGGTCTCACCTACACGAACAACCAGGCAGGCCACAGCGCATTTCAGATGCGCAGCGGCGCGGTCAACGGCAGCCGTTTCGGCCTGCGCGGTTCGGAAGACCTCGGCGGCGGTCTGAAGGCGATCTTCACGTTGGAGAACGGTTTCAACATCAATAACGGCGCGCTCGGCCAATCGGGCCGCATGTTCGGCCGTCAGGCATTCGTCGGTCTGGCAAGCGACCAGTTCGGCGCCGTGACCCTCGGTCGCCAGTACGACAGCGTCGTCGACTACCTGGCACCGCTGTCGATCACCGGCGGCCAGTACGGCGGCACGACGGCAGCCCACCCGTTCGACAACGACAACCTGAACAACTCGGTTCGTCTGAACAATACGGTCAAGTATTCGAGCACGAACTACAACGGCTTCAAGTTCGGCGGCACGTACTCGTTCTCGAACAGCAGCCAGTTCGCGAACAACCGCGCATACAGCTTCGGCGCATCGTATAACTACGGCGGCCTGAACGTTGCCGGCGGCTACCTGCAACTGAACAACGATCTGGCATCGGCCACGTTCGCGGGCAACGCGGCAGCGCTGGCCGGCACCGGCGGCGCTGGCGCGCAGACCGGCGAATGGACGTTCGCAGCAGGCACGCAGCGCACGTTCGGCGGCGGCCTGAACTACACGTTCGGCCCGGCAACGGCTGGCTTCGTGTACACGCAGACCAACCTGAGCAACGCAGCAGGCGGCGGCATCTCGGCAGCCCAGTCGGGCACGCCGGGCGGTATCGCCTTTGCCGGCAACAGCGCACGCTTCCAGAACTTTGAAGGTAACGTCCGCTACGCCCTGACCCCGGCCATGAGCCTGGCTGGCGCGTACACGTACACCCGCGCAAGCCTGGGCGGCGGCGTGAACCCGAACTACAACTCGGTTTCGCTGCAGTCGGATTACCTGCTCTCGAAGCGCACCGACGTCTACCTGCAAGGCAACTGGCAACACGTGTCGTCCAACCCGGGCGGCATTGGCGCGAACCTGAACGGCCTCGGCGCGGATTCCGCATCGACGACGCAAAACCAGGTCGCCGTGACGGTCGGTATGCGTCACCGCTTCTAAAGAAGCACCGGCTCGCTGTCGGGCTGATTGTTAGGCCGACAGCAGTTGAAAAAGGCGCCGTTCGCGGCGCCTTTTTTCATGCCCGGCATTTATGCCTGGAAGAAGCCGCGCCGTACGTTACTCGCCAGGTGCCGGATAGCGCACTTCGAGCACGTCGATCGGCGCCGGACCGGCCGGCGTGTGCAACGTCACCTGATCGCCGATCCTGGCCTTGATGAGCGCCCGCGCCACGGGTGAAATCCAGCTCACGTGCCCACGGTCGAGATCGACCTCGTCGATACCGACGATCGTCACCGTATGCACTTCGCCGTCCTCAGTGCCATAGTCGACCGTTGCGCCAAAAAACACCTGATCGGTGTTCTCCTGGCGGCTGCTGTCCACGACCTCGGCCAGATCGAGCCGCTTCGCCAGGAAGCGGATGCGGCGGTCGATTTCCCGCAGACGCCGCTTGCCGTAGATGTAATCGCCATTCTCCGAGCGATCGCCGTTCGACGCGGCCCACGAAACGAGCCTGACGACCTCCGGACGATCCTCGTCGATCAGATGCAGCAGTTCGCTGCGCATGCGCTGGTAGCCCGCAGGCGTCATGTAGTTCTTCGCGCCCGCGGGGATTTCGGGCAGGCCGGCGTCGAGATCGTCATCGTCGTCGCCGGTGGATTCTTTGACAAAAGCCTTGTTCATGGTGGATCACTACTGTGCGTATAACCTGTGTTCAGGTTACACGAAGCAGGCCGCGGGACAAATCACGATAGAGGTCTTCCCTTTTCACGAAGCCCTGCTATAATCTCATTTCTGTGTGCGGCTGTAGCTCAGTTGGATAGAGTACTTGGCTACGAACCAAGGGGTCGTGGGTTCGAATCCTGCCAGCCGCGCCACCTTATTCAGAGGGGCTTTCCTCGCGTCATACGAAGAAAGCCCTTTCGTTTCAGAGATGTCAGTAGTACCGTTTTAGCGTGCGGCTGTAGCTCAGTTGGATAGAGTACTTGGCTACGAACCAAGGGGTCGTGGGTTCGAATCCTGCCAGCCGCGCCACCTCTCGAAGGGCCTTCCTGATCAGTCAGGTAGGCCCTTTGTCTTTTCGGCGAGCCTTTCTGTTACCTTCCGCCTGCCGCGTCAGCGCGGCGACGTGCCGATGTCGCCGATCCGCGCGTCCGGATGCGGCAGGTCCTCGACGTTGCCCACCGCGCTGGGCTCGCTCACGGGCTCGGCGTCGAGGCCGTTGAGCACCTGCGGCTGGCGCACCATCTCAGGCACCGCCGCCCCGAAGCGGCTCATCACGAATGCCCGCAGCAGCGCCTCACGGGCCGTCTCCCCTCGCGCCTGAACCGGTCCCGCACCACCTACGAATTCGGCCGTGCACTGCGCAGCCTCCTCTTCCCGGCTTTCGTGCGAGTCGATGCGCTGCACGCGGTCGAGCACCGCCCCCGCCGCCTCCCACGACACCGTCGGCAAGAAGCGTCCGTCCCACGGCCGGCCCCGATCGTTGCCGCGCACGGCGACCTTGGTGCCACTGTCGATGAAATAGATTTCGCGGACGAAGTCATACAGGCTGCGCGCGACCCAGTAATCGAGCGTCATGCCGGTCAGATCTGCTACGTTCATCGCAACTCCCTCGTGTCGAATCGGCTTTTGACATTGCCGCGAGGGCCGTCAAGCCGCAAGAGGTACGCCGCCGCACACGCGATAGGCGATGCGCGGCGGCGGGTGCGGGGCACCCGGTTCAGTAGTCGGCGCGCTCTCGCTCGATGCGCATGCCGCCATCGTGACGATGATGCCCGTCGTCGCTCGGACGTTCGCGCACGATGCGCATCACATCCGGATTCGTGCGCACGCGGCGCATCACGTTGGCGAGGTGCACGCGATCGCTCACCTGGATCACGAAGCGCAGCAGGTTCGACTCCTGCGCCAGATCGTCGTCCATGGCGATGTGCACGATGTTCGCGTCGGCGGACGTGATGTCGGCGGCCACGCGCGCGAATACGCCCTTGGTATTCTTCACGAGCACCTTCACGGCGACATCGAACAGACGCCCCGGCTGCGGCGCCCAGGCCACGTCGATCCAGCGGCCCGGATCGCGCCGGTGGATGCGCTGCGCGACGCGGCAGTCGGTCGTATGGATTGCCATGCCGAGCCCGATGCCGATGTAGCCCATGATGTCGTCGCCCGGAATCGGACGGCAGCAGGCCGACAACTGCACCGACATGCCCTCGGTACCCGTGATGACGACGGGCGGCGCATGAGGCGCGTTCGGATCGCGCGGCGCATGCGGATGCTCGTCGTCATCGGCGTCCTGGCCGCTGATGAGCACCTCGATGCGCTTGGCCATGACCGCCGCCACGCGCCGGCCAAGGCCGATATCCGCGAAGATCTCCTGGCGGTCCTTGTTGCCGGTCCACTGGACGAGCCTCTCCCAGACCTCGGGCGTGACTTCGGAGAGCTGATAGCCGTAGCCCTTGAGCGCCTGATCGACCAGCCGCTCGCCGAGCTGCACCGACTCCGTGAGACGCATCGTCTTCAGATAGTGACGGATCGCCGAGCGCGCCTTGCCGGTACGCACGAAGCCGAGCCACGCGGGATTCGGTTTCGAGTACGGCGCGGTAATGACTTCGACGATGTCGCCGCTCTTCAGCTCGGTGCGCAGCGGCAGCAGCTCGTTGTTGATCTTCACGGCCACGCACTGGTTGCCGAGATCGCTGTGGATCGAATACGCGAAGTCGAGCGCGGTGGCGCCGCGCGGCAACGCCATGATCTTCGACTTCGGCGTGAAGACGTAGACGGCGTCCGGGAACAGGTCGATCTTGACGTGCTCGAGGAACTCGCTCGAATCGCCGACTTCGCTCTGGATGTCGAGCAGCGACTTGAGCCACTGGTGCGCACGCTTCTGGACGTCGTTCAGATCGGCGCCGCCGTTCTTGTAGAGCCAGTGCGCGGCCACGCCCGCTTCGGCGATCTCGTGCATCTTGCGCGTACGCACCTGGAACTCGATCGGCGCGCCGAACGGGCCGACCAGCGTCGTATGCAGGGACTGATAGCCGTTCACCTTCGGAATGGCGATGTAGTCCTTGAACTTGCCCGGCACCGGCTTGTAGAGCGCATGGAGCGCGCCGATGCAGGTATAGCATTCGAGCGCCGACTCGACGACGACGCGAAAACCATAAACGTCGAGCACCTGCGAAAACGACAGTTGCTTGTCGCGCATCTTTTTATAGATGCTGTAGATGGTTTTCTCGCGGCCGGTGACTTCGGCGTCGAGCTTCGCATCGGTGATCGCACGCTGCACCGATTCGAGAATCTTCCCGACCACTTCGCGGCGATTGCCGCGCGCCGCCTTCACCGCCTTTTCGAGCGTGGCGTAGCGGTTCGGGTTGAAGTTCGCAAAGCTCAGATCCTGCAGCTCGCGGTAGGTATTGTTCAGACCCAGCCGGTGCGCGATCGGCGCGTAAATATCGATCGTTTCGCGCGCGACGCGGCGGCGCTTTTCCGGCGGCACGGCGCCGAGCGTGCGCATGTTGTGCAGCCGGTCCGCGAGCTTCACGAGGATCACGCGCACGTCGCGCGCCATCGCGAGCAGCATCTTGCGGAAGTTCTCCGCCTGCGCTTCCTCGCGATTGCGAAACTCCATCTTGTCGAGCTTGGACAACCCGTCGACCAGTTCCGCGACCTTCGCGCCGAAACGCTCGGCGATCTCGGCCTTGGTCACGCCCTGGTCCTCGATCACGTCGTGCAGCAGCGCGGCCATGATCGACTGGGCGTCGAGTTTCCAGCCGGCGCAGATTTCCGCGACGGCGACAGGATGGGTGATGTAAGGTTCGCCGCTCTGGCGATACTGCCCGAGGTGGGCTTCGTCGCTGAAGTGGAACGCCGCTTTGACTTCCTTGATTTCCTCGGGACTGAGGTACGCGGAAAGCGCAGCGGTCAGATTGGCGATGGAGACGACCCCGTGCTTGCGGGGCTGCTCCGGGGTAGCGGTCGGGCCGAACAGATGGCGAAACGACTGTTCGAGAACCGCGTCGATGTAATTGCGCGCAGGGCTCGCAGTCTCGCTCATCGCGTCGGCTTCCTGGTCCACTTCCGTGGCCGGCGAGGGCGTGGTGCTCATGTTCCCCTCCGTATCAGGTTGGCGTTGACGTCAAGGCAATTGCGGGCGCTGCGCGGGTACTACGGGTAAGGACAACACTACGCTGGCAGGTATGCGGTTGAAGGCGCTATCGGACAGCGGGAGGTTGTCAGACCGGCACTTTTTTCAGCATTTCCAGGCCGACCTGGCCTGCCGCGATCTCGCGCAGCGCGGCAACAGTCGGCTTGTCGCGGCTTTCGATCTTCGGCGTGTGACCTTGTGCGAGCTGGCGTGCGCGATACGTTGCGGCGAGTGCCAGTTCGAAGCGGTTCGGAATCTGTTTCAGACAGTCTTCGACGGTGATGCGGGCCATGTCGGTTTCCTTCTCATTCTCAGCAGGGTTTTATTCTACCTTATGTGCCCGAGGACCCGGGCTGCGACTGGTGCTGTGCGTGCTGCTGCGGCTGATGAATGCCGAGCTGCATGAACAGTTCCGAGTGGCGCGCGTACTGCGAAGTGAAGCGCAGACGCGTAGCGGCAACAACGTTGCGAAGCTCCTGCAGCGCCGTGTCGAAGTTCTCGTTGATCACGACGTACTCGGCCTCGCTCGCGTGCGCCATCTCGCTGCCTGCTGCAAGCAGGCGTCGCGTGATGACGTTCGGCTCGTCTTCGCCGCGCTTTCGCAGGCGTTCGGCGAGCGCATCGAGCGACGGCGGCAGGATGAAAATTCCCACTGCGTTGCGAAACTGTTTCTTCACCTGCTGGGCGCCCTGCCAGTCGATTTCGAGCAGCACGTCATGGCCGATCTTCATCTGATCTTCGATCCACACACGCGACGTCGCGTAGTAGTTGCCATGCACTTCCGCGCTTTCGAGAAACTCGCCTTCGCCGTGGCGCTTGAGGAAATCCTCGACGCTCGTGAAGTGATAGTGTTCGCCATCACGCTCTTTCGAACGCGGCGCGCGCGTCGTGTACGAGATCGACAGACGGATCGCGTTGTCGGCGGCGAGCAGCGCGTTCACGAGCGTCGACTTGCCCGCGCCCGACGGCGCCACCACCATGAAAAGATTGCCCGGATAAACGCCCGCGTACGGATTGTGCGGCTTCGTTTCGCTGGTATGAGCGGTCATGTTCGTGACTTCCTTTATTCCAGATTCTGCACCTGCTCGCGCATCTGTTCGATGAGGAGCTTGAGCGTCATCGATGCATCGGCGAGTTCCTTCGCCGCCGCCTTCGAACCGAGCGTATTCGCCTCGCGGTTGAGCTCCTGCATCATGAAGTCGAGCCGCTTGCCGACGCGGCCGCCCTTCTCGATCACATGACGCGTTTCGTTCAGATGCGCGGTGAGACGCGACAGTTCTTCGGCGATGTCGATGCGGATGCCGTACATCGTCACTTCCTGGCGGATGCGCTCGTTGATTTCCTCGCGCGACACACCGCCGATCGTGCCGTTGCCGTTCGCTTCGGGCGCAGCGATGCCGAGCGCTTCCTGCAGCCGCTCGACGATCTTCTGCTGGTGCTTGACGATCAGATCGGGCACGAGCGGCGTGATGCGCGCGACGATCGCTTCCATTTCGGTGACGTTCGCGAACAGCATGTTCGCGAGCTGCGCGCCTTCGCGCGCGCGCACGTCGATGAGATCGGCGATGGCCTGCTTGCCGCAGCCGAGCACCGCGTCGCGCAGCACCTCGGGCGCCACGCCGCTCTCGGCCAGCACGCCGGGCCAGCGCAGGATCTCGCCCGTGCGCAGACGGCCCGACTCGGGGAACGCTTCGAGCACCGCGCTCTCGAGCGCGGCGAGCTGGACAAGCGCCTCGCGGTTCAGCGAGCCGGCATTCGCGCCCTGCTCGCTGCGCTGGATATTGATGCGGATGTCGACCTTGCCGCGCGAGAGCTTCGTCATCAGCATTTCGCGCAACGTGGGCTCGCACACGCGCACGTCTTCGGGCATGCGGAAATTCAGATCGAGAAACCGCGAATTGACCGTACGCAGTTCGACGGACACGCTCGCGCCGCCCGTGCCCGATGCCGCTACAAGCTCGCGCGTGGCGCTTGCGTAGCCAGTCATGCTGTAAATCATGGTTCGTCTCGCGATAAGGCCGTGGCTCGCACGCGCAACGCGCGCGCGACACGGCGCAAGGATTGAGGCGCCCGGCGCATTGGGAATGGCGCGGGGCACGGAGACTGCATTATCCCATTTTTGGGGAGGCCGACGGCCGAGGGGCCCGTGGCGGTAAAATCGTGGTTTCCCTTCCCGATCCGTGCCCGCCCGCACGACTCCAACGATGAACGAGAACCTCAAGCGCCCGAGCCAGCGCGCCGCCAACCAGCTTCGCGACGTCCGCATCACCCGCAACTATACGAAGTACGCCGAAGGTTCGGTGCTCGTCGAGTTCGGCGATACCAAGGTGCTGTGCACCGCCAGCGTCGTCGAAAGCGTGCCGCCGTTCCTGCGCGACAAGGGCCAGGGCTGGCTCACGGCCGAATACGGCATGCTGCCGCGCGCCACCCACACGCGCAGCGACCGCGAAGCCGCGCGCGGCAAGCAGACCGGACGCACCCAGGAAATCCAGCGCCTGATCGGCCGCGCGCTGCGCGCCGTGTTCGACCTGGAGACGCTCGGCGCACGCACGCTCAATATCGACTGCGATGTGATCCAGGCCGACGGCGGCACGCGTACCGCCAGCATCACGGGCGCGTTCGTTGCCGCCCACGACGCGGTGTCGAAACTGCTCGCGATGGGCCGCATCGAAAGCTCGCCGATCACCGATTACGTCGCCGCCATTTCGGTCGGCATGTACGAAGGCGTGCCGGTGCTCGACCTCGACTACGACGAGGACTCGCAGTGCGATACCGACATGAACGTCGTGATGACCGGCGCGGGCGGACTCGTCGAAGTGCAGGGCACCGCCGAGGGCACGCCGTTCTCGCGCGATGAAATGAACGCGCTGCTGGACCTCGCGCAGAACGGCATCCGCACGCTCATCGAAAAGCAGAAGGCCGCGCTGGAGACCTCGCATGGCT
>Ga0131853_10014606_pt1 | contig 14393 bp, 8 predicted proteins | sample TergutLab28metaG_FD_92764 | JGI IMG/M metagenome (GOLD analysis project Ga0131853, IMG submission 92764) | Labiotermes labralis P1 segment gut microbial communities from Petit-Saut dam, French Guiana - Lab288 P1 (version 2) (version 2) | ecosystem: Host-associated > Arthropoda: Insects >... | reverse complement strand
TGTCAAGTTCGTTTTTAAAAAAAATTTTTGGGGTTCCTTTTTTTTTGCAAGGTGTTTTTGGGGGGGGGGGGGGCGGGGGGGTGTTCACGGGTTTATTGGCGTTGGTTGGGGGGGGGGGGGGACGTTCCAGGGTTCGAGGCGCGGGTGGGGGCAAGAAACTTTTCGCATCTCCAAAACTTGCAGATCGGCCCTGAAGCTTCACAGGCTCTTATTCAGTGGAACCTGGTCATTTCCCTGTGGTAAAGTTAAGTGAAGTTAACCCTTGATCTCCGTCTGTTGCCGAGGATAAGAATAGGGGAAGCTATACCTTTACCTTTCTTATGCCTTCATGGTGTAAACAAGGAAACTTTACCTCTGTTAACTGACTAGCATATTGCAATTGGGTATTGTTAATTATAGGATTATAGGCTGTACTGGTCTTACGTCAAGGAGTTGAAATGGAAAATGGATGTACAAATATAATATTTTTTACCTAGATATCAGATTGAGGTCATTGGACGGTTTTTACTTTTCGCTTGCTAGAGCCCTGTTAAGATTATCACTGATACACAGACAACCAACATGAGGTTAGGCGTTGTGTGTGGAGGTGTCTGGACGCTTTGCAGAAAATAATTATGGCTTCGTGTGAGAACCGAACCCGGTTGTTCGGAATGCAGATAGGTAGTTAACTAATTGAGTAACCCCCAGTTACAATTTTCAGACCGTGAGTTGTGTTTGAACACAACACTGCTTGTTACGGGAGTCTGTGCAATCACACGTACCGTACCGCAAAACTAAGCCTGACATTCCCCGAAGTAATATTTAAAGGGCCAGTTCTTGCTGCATTGAAGACAAACGCTGTTCTTCCAATACACAGAACAATCGGTTAATGTTTTTGAAGAAAATAAACGTTATTTAATGAAATGATTGCCGTTTGTTTTAAGAATCATTTGCGAAACATATTCTGTCTGGAAAAAACGAGTTTTGGGGGTGTTTTGCAGTGGTACAGAGAGGAGCCAAGTCCATTAGGCGTTTTTGGTTTAGTTGATCATTTAACTCTAATTCCTACACTGAGCAGGAGAACGTAGTAAAGTCAGGAGAGCGTTTTATTTCTTTCTACAGAAAATGTGTTGTAATATATTTGACAGGTCGCATGAAATGTTAGAGATGTAATAAATGGAGATATTTATGAGATCTTTTGAAGTGAGAAGGCTTTATACATCTAGCAAGATATTAAGTGTCGACTGCACGGAAGAGGCCGCTGAAATTATACATTCGCTTTTCTCTAAGCAAGTAAAACTTTCAAATGATAAGAGAGCTTTATATAACCTCTTGTTTTTTGTAATTTCATCACATGTATTAAGAAGAACAAAAAATTGAGCAGTTGATTCATCTAGATTTCTTTATTTTCTGATAAAAGGAACAGTATGAGTAGGTGTTCTGGAATGGTTTTTGTTTGACATGTTTTGTGTCAGTAATTGAACTTATAAATTATATGAAAATTCTGTTGTTTTAAGTTTATAATTTAGAATAAAGTTTAGGTACAGTATAATTGAGAACAGGTATAGACCAGCTTAGCAGCTACCAGTATGCCGGCAAGAACCATTCTCCGTGAAATTATTTAGTTGTACCTTACCTTAATGTGCTTTATCGTCTGTCTCTTTGTGACATTTTATTTGAAACTAAACTACTGAGAAACCGTATTGTTAAATTTTAAATTTGATGCTTACACTGAAAGATGTCAGATTTTCAAACTTGTTTTAAGATACAAACAAAAAATATGCATTCATAAAATGAACACATGTTTATGCGCATTTCTTTAGCTTACGTTTGACATGAAGTTTGGAATAAAACTTTTTAAAACAAACATTATAGATTACACACATGTTATGTTCCATGTTATATTTATATGAAGTCTTACGAAGTTCGAGGTTTTTAGACAAAATCGACTCCCCGAAATTTGAGTTTTTCGCTGTCTTGATGATGAGGATTCTAATCGTCTGGCTATTTTACGTTGAGTAGCAATGTCATACACTCCCGAAGTTTCGAGTAAATGCACGGATTTTGTCTTCAACGGTTGAAGAGGAATCCTCAAGCTCAAATTATGAAATCGGCCATCGAAATTTCGGGAACCAATAACACTGCTAATTATTGTGAAAACACGGAAGACCAGAGTCCTCAAGAGCGATTTCTTTGATATATAATTTCGTAACACGTAACACGTTGGATTGACTTTGACCAAATTTCATACTCGAGGGAGTAGAACAAATTTATCGACGATGATCTCTTGGCCTGTATATCTAACCTAGTATCAGCACCTAAACCGCTGGGCAGCTCTCTAACATTAATTATTTTCACTAGCGCTCAGGATAGTGAAGGTAGTGGGCACTTGTGAATGCGTTAATGAACCTTCAGGTTCTACAAAATGCGGGGAATTTCGTGACTAGCTGAGAACCGGTTAGCTTCTCAAGAAGGACTCTGCTCCATGCAGTAAGTAAGTAAGTAAGTAAGTAAGTAAGTAAGTAAGTAAGTAAGTAAGCAAGCAAGCGAGTGAGTGAGTGAGTGAGTGAGTGAGTGAGTGAGTGAGTGAGTGAGTGAGTGAGTGAGTGAGTGAGTGAGTGAGTGAGTGAGCAAGTAAGTAAGTAAAGTAAGTGAGTGAGTGAATGATTATTTTCAGCTAGCATTGTCTGTAAAATCTTGTCTCAGCCGTTTGAACGTATGACAAATTGTACGTTACTTACGATCATGAATGAGATTGTTTGTGTGCGCAATAAATGAAACTTTCTAAAAAGGCTGTAAGTAACATAATAAAGCGCATAGAACGCCGATGGGAATTTTGTGAGCTGCATTATACAGGTAACATTTTACAGTTTTATTTTTTTTTGTGGTGGCGGACATCCTTATTTTTTGGTTCTGTGTTAAAACATTTTTGTTGTTGTCTTTTGCAGTTTCTGTATACACGTTTGTGCGTACAGACAAAGGGGCATGCCTAGCGGAATATGTTGCCATATGCGAAAATACTAATGGCTTCGGTTTTTAGAGGTTTCGGATTCGAATACCGCCTGTAGGCGTGGTAGTTGTGTATTTTTCCATTTCCCTGCTTTCGTCTGAAAAATGCTGCAAGGCAGGATCTGTGTGCTGCCGTATTTGTCATGATCAAATAAAATTAATTAACTTTTACATTTATATGAAGAGGACAAGGAATCAGACAGGCGTGAAATAATACCTCTTTTACTATAATTTAACCGACGGAAAAATCAAGGCAGACACAGTACCCACCAGGCCAATAAAGAACAAAGTATAGAAAGAGAGTAAGAATAAAAATTGTAAGAATGATGATAAAAGAAAACGAATACTTGAGTATTACTAGAACTTTTTTTATGATAAGGTAGTATCTGTTCATGTAAGTAATTCTCTGAAATGTATGAAATCCTTACAGAACCGTTTAATCTTAATGGTAAGGTTTTTAAATACAGTGTTCAAAGTTACTTAGGTCGAAGAAGAATAACGGGGGTGCATACTTGGAATTTTGCATCACGAGGAATTGATACGCATCGTTTGGTACTAAAATGCAGGGTGTTTCAGGAGGAATAGTAAATATTTTAGGAAGTAGTAGTATGGGCTGTTCCAAGTAAATAAGTTCATATAAACATGTGTCCAATTTTCAATGGGTGTGAAGATGCAGCTGTTCGGAGTTGGCGCGTACAGTTCAAATTTTTGTCTGTGGTGATGGGTGAAAAGCGAAGTCTACAAAGAAAAAGTAAACGCAAAAGACGAATTGGTCGCTCGCATTATGAATAGTGATGCCCTCATAAAGCAAGAACGCGAAGACCACCTCAGGAGAGCTACACGTACTATTGCCAAGAGGGTTTAAAAGTGCATTGAAGTCGATGGTGGGATTTTTGAACACGTACTTTGAACTTTTAAAATTTGTTTAAATCATTTACGTAGCCAATAAATGCAATAAATAAGTCATTTGTCTTTCCTTCATACCTTTTGTAAGGCTTTTTATGCGTAACATTCAAACAGCTGTATCTCCACACCCATTGAAAATTGAACAAAGGTTTATATGAACTTATTTATTCGGAACAGTCCATAAAACCACCTCCTAAAGTATTTACTATTTCTCCTGAAATACCCTGTATAAGAGGGAGACATATGTTTGGGGTGTAATTGCTATAAAGGAGACAATAAATACGTCCTGGGTTTTGTGAGGATGCCTCCTGGGAATCATCTAAATGGAACTCAAAGAAGCAGATGATTAGAAATTATGATGGTACTTACTGAGACAGGTTGTAAGGTTGGTACGCCTAAAGGGATGTCGGTGGCATTACTATTATATTCTAAGGGAACTCTTCTGCGGCGTTGTAAGCAAAGCGCCAGTGGCTGTCACTCTATGGAAAAGATACGTATTGCGTCGAAGCATGTTGATTTTGAAGATGGCGAAAACGTCCCAAGATATTTTTATAATTATGGATTTAAAATTTGTGTGTTAGCTTACAGATAGAGAATTAGTTACGCATGGCTTGCAGATAATTGGATTTTTTATCTGTCTAGGCTAATTGAAAAATCTAAAGTCCCCCTCGCAGATGGCCGAGTTGTCTGCAGTTCCTAGAAAGGCAGATATTCCCTCACTTCTTCAGAGTTCCACCATCTTTATTAAATTAAAGGAGTGCACGGCTATGCAAGATGGCTCCAGCAGTAACCCCTTTTGACTTGTATTCGGTAGGTGCTCAGACTCTCGACCGGAACGCGGATTCTCTCTCTCTCCTTCCAGGTAGATTCCGGGCTTCGTTACGGCCGCTTCATCCCCGATATTTGCCCGTTAATTCCTTCTCTAACACTCTTATCCTTCTGCGCTCTATATTCCGAGCTGTTGGCAGCGTTGTTGCGTAAGACAAATATGTGCGAGGGGCGGTACGAAACTAGTGTCTTCAATTTGTCGTCAGAAAAATCTAATTACATAAATAACCTACAGTTTTTCAGCATAACATAACACAGGTTTATTTTAATTCAGTTCGTTACATTTATATGTGTGCTACATGTTTCGGCCTGTACTTAGGCCATCCTCAGGCATGTCAATACAAAAACCTTACAGAGAAAGATATAGTAAGAGTCTAATGAGGCCCCTATTTTTAGTCAGTAATTTTCGAAGTTAAAATATAAAATCTAAAAGTATAAGACTTAAATAATTTAAAGAATATGTATGCAAAGACTTTACTAGATTTTTTGGTCCTCGTGTTTTGTAGTAAGATTTCGTAATAAAATCCCACGAACACCACCTTTAAATTACGATACATCAATATGCCATAATACAATAATACAATAATATTAGCAGAGCATGCAACGTACAAATCTTATTGTTTGTTAATTAATGTGTGGACAACAATTATAAATATCCTGGCCCACAATTTGCAAACAGAATTCAAAGAAGAGTTGTATTTAAGAATACTCTACATGAAACCATGCCGCACCAATTACAGTACACCAAATCATACATGAATTTTAATACGAACTCTTACTACAGCACACGTGGACCAAAATTTAATAAAGTCTTTGCATATACATTTTAAAAATTATTTAAGTATTTTACTTTTATATTTTATATTTTAGTATAAAAAGGTGACTCTAAAATAGGGGCCCCTTAGATTCTTACTGTGTCTTCCTTTGTAAGGTTTTTGTATTGACATGACTGAGGATGGCCTAAGTACAGGTCGAAACATGTAGCACACATATAAAGGCAACAAACTGAATTAAAATAAACCTGTGTTGTGTTATGCTGAATGAGTTTAGTTTATTTAGTAATAAACACAAAGGAATGGCTTTCATTTAGGTAACTATAATTAAGTTTATAATGAAATTTACATATATTGTGGATACATTTTTACCGACCAATAAATAAATGACAAGGCAGTATTTCCTACAATACGAAGACTGCATAAAATAATTATTCCAGTATCTTAAGCATTAGGACGTGCGAAAGTAGCAGGCCTGTGGCTTTGAGTATGCACACATTCTTTAATAAGGAACAAGACGTAAATGACTGCCTCGTTTTATACTTCAGCTTTCTTAACGTACTTGGAAGCAGAGGTCGAATGCTTAAGTGGTTAATTTGATGATTGTTGGGCCGTACTTCATTGTAATGACTGAAGGAGCAGTGTCCGGGCTGCAGGCTGCAGCCCGGACACTGCTCCAGGCTAACCGCGCCTAACCTCCAACCTACAGCAAACCAAGAACGAAATGACCAATGTGGTAACCAACATTATAGTCGTTAGCTCCTGATGATGGACTAGTAGTGCCCGAAACATGTTGAGCCTATAAGAAGTACAATAAAATAATAAGTGGCATCTAGTTGGTTCTTATTCTTCAGCTTAACTGGTTAGTTTTCTGGCATACTAGGCGCTTATTGATTCAAATCAGGTTAAGTCGAATGGAGAGTAAATAATGTAACGTTCTGCAAAGGCGGGTTCCAGCTTCACAAGACACGAATCGTGCAATGTTCTAAGGCTATACAGGAATTCTGTGCAGAACAAATGGCTCTGTCATTGCAGCAAATTACGGAGTCAGATTTAATTCGACCCGGCGAGAAATGACCCGCTTATTAGTTCAGCATCCTTAAGCTACACAGTTACTCGGGTCGCACTAGTAAAGACTATATTCGCAATCTGTAGGATAAAATATCTCGCAATAAATGTGCCGTGTTTTACGCACAGTGAATGGTTTGAGACGAGCAATATTCATGACACAGAACTGGGACATTGCGAACTGGCTGCATGTAATGAACCGCTTGGTGTAGAGTCTCTCTCAATAGCCGGTCGTCGCGCAACAAAGCTGAAGAATTCTCATTTTTTCATGTACTATACCAGATTTAATGTCTTTAGAAGAGCCCACGGCTAGTCCGTATTGCCAGCGAAATGAATCCAGAATACTGTTGTCTGGAATGTAACAATGTTGTCTATAATTAGTACTTTTTTTTATCAAATCACACGACATTGCATCCCAGGAAGACGTATTTTTGACAGTGGATGCCATGAGTACTTCAAACATCACAAACGAATCCAACCCACAGCTTCATATTTTGTGCCTAGGAGACCCATTTTAACCCGATATCCCAGCTACGCATGAGTCTCTTCAATGTGTCTTTTACCTTTGAATTTCCGGCCACAACTTTGTATCCCTCTAAACTCTCTTCATTTTACGACCGACATGTTACTATTCAGCTTTGTCTAGGGTCATGTTTCTTCCTGTCTATTATCAAATATTATTCTCCACACTCTTTATTCTAACACAGTCTTCATTATTCACGCAATTTGAGGCCAGTTTTCTCGCCCATTAGTTGAAAGGCTCATTCGTAATCCTTAACTGAAATTCGGTGCTTACGACGAAATAAATTTCTTTGAAAGACGCGGTAAGTTCTTTACGCGTTACGTACTCTTTGGACAGGCATATAGCCCGATTCTTCATATACACAAAATTTGTACTAATCAATGACTATGGCTTCATTTTACCGTAAAACAAGTAATGTCAGTGCCATGAAATGTATTCATGTTGTGGAAGTACTGTAAAAAACACGAATTTCCTTCTACTAGGGTTTCCGTGAAGTGAACTTGTATGTTGTGAGGCGGACTGACTTAAGGAAGGGCCTCCCGATGTTTCGCACGCTTGCAATAAAATCTCAAAGTAAGAATAATTTAGATACACTTTTTATTGCGTTTTGAACGTGTTTCAGTTCTCCAACACCTGGCTCCTCGTGTGTCACTCATTGTGCGCATGTGCTCGCGTTAAGTTACAGAACACAAAAGTTCCTCTCCAGGAATAACCTGAAATTCATGACTTCCTCACTAGAGGTCTTTATAGACTCCGCAGTCAGCGAAAAAAAGGGTATGAATTTTGTAAACGTTTACGTGTTGTGAAGTAAATGGAAGGTAAAATTCTGTGTTGGATGAAATAAGTTTGTAAATTGCAAGTGTAACCGTAGCCACGACGAACATGTAAATAACCTGAGCATAAACTCGAGAAATTTTCGTTTGTCCTATTTACGCCATATGAACAAAGGTCTTTGAAGGGTACTATAGATTCCTTGTAGTCTTATTTCGTAGTATAGATTCGTTCCTCCACATTTCCTGTTCATGAACCGTGTGGTTCCGAAGAACTGACAGTTGATTATTTCATACTTCTTTGTGATTATGATACCTAAGATACCGCGCAGACCGATTATTCATGCAGACCACACGTTTTGCCACACATTCCTTTTAAATTATTTTTTTACGGTTCGATTTATATTCATTTACACGAAACTCTTCCTAACCCTGTGTTTTCCGTATTCGAAATTTCGCTGTACCAATTTAACATGATATTCGACACGACTGTGTGACAGTCTGCCGATCGTTGTGACAGCTTATTTATCGAAGGAACGTTTTAGACCTATATTATTTCCTTGTATCCCTATCAGTTTTCCAAAACGCTCGTTTATGTACGTTTATCTCTCTAGAATTGTGTATATATTTATCTGTTCCTTTCTATGTGTATGCTCATCCCATGTTGTCCTTATACGAACATCATTGGATGAACTGTTTCAATCAGGAAGCTTCCCGTTATCTGGTATCATCTTGCTCACTTATTTCCAAACAGTGTTCCGAGCACTTCCTTTTTGAAGCCTCTAATTCATACTGATCCCTGTTTCGAAATATTACTTAGGAAATAAAAAGTCCTTTGTGATTTTAGATTCTCACGACAGTATAAGAAGATACATTCTCCTGGGATGTGTACGCCATGTAGTCTGGTGTATAGATACAGTTTTATGTGAAAGGCACTACTACGCAAGGAGGAACAAGTCTAAGCGACTGTGGATATAAGGTCTGCGAAACGTACTGATGACCACTGAAAATGTACCGAATGTAATGGCATTTTTATATTTACGACATCGCGATTTCAAATATATCCATTCAACATTTATGTTGCTTCTGTTTAAAAGCTATTAAATCTCGACTTATTAACACCAAGCATGCCTCTATAAATCCAGGAAAGAGTTTTATACCTTTCGATTGGTAGGTGAGTTTGTATTTTTATGTTTAGAGCTCGCCAGTGCGTGTGAAACGTACTCATTCCGCTTTTGTATAGCTTCTGTTTAGAAGGTTTAATTCTCGACTTCGTAACACCAAGTACGTATGTATAAATCTAGGAGAGGAGTTTGATACCTCCCGATTCGTAAGTAAATTTATATAAAGGTTTTTTTTACACGTAGCTATCATGTTTATTTTGTGTAGCCAATTTTAATTTATAATGTCTGTATCTTTCTAGAAATGTTCCATTTAACGTGAATGCTCATGTACTTTGCCATCCCCACTTCTGGAATTTGTGTATTTCGTCAAAACGTGTTGTATCTAGTTGTTAAAGGAATTACACATGTTTTGCGAATTTTTTCTGTCAGGGTAAGGCTGTTATGGGCATCGCATATTCGTATTGTCGGAGTAATTTTGGTCAGAGTTAACACACCGTCGGCATAACAACCGAAACTGTTCATTTAATTCAATTGTAATAGAGTTGATGGCAGAACCGCTTACCGTGTAGTGCCGCTACCATCAGTCATTCCCGTACCAGGTGACGTTTCATTGCCCTGCACTTCACACGCAACGTCCAGAAGATGGATAATAAAGCTGTAATGGCCTATGTTTGGAAGCACTTTATTTGCTGAAAGGACTCTGCTGTGAGTCCACTAGACACCGCTTCGTAAAACGAAGTTGTGACGTGTAAATCTTTGACTCGAGTTGTTTTCCTGATTTTTTTTTGTTTCCCCCCCAGCCGTTTCAAAAAAACGTTGTAGCGCTGACCTGTAACTTTCCCCCTCCCCCCGCATTACTTGTGACGACGACGACGACGACGACGACGATGATGATGATAATAATAATTCAATTTAATTCTTGTTTAGTAATGTACGAAATCTACAAGAAAATGGTCAGTTACAGAAGCAGAACAACATACAGACACAGACACAGACCCGCTGTACACTTTGTCTAACGTCACAATACGATACACCATGTAGTTCAATGTCTACTTCCAGTTCAGTTCTCATTATCCCCGCATACAAGAAACACCACCACAGGGTAAGTCCATCACATACAATACAATTTAACCTCTCTGATCACATTTCGTTGACCTTACATATTTTATATTCATTGCAGGATTACACCTTTAAGACAGTCCAAATTGTATATGCAGCCACCCAGCAAACAAGTTCCACGTATTGTAATTGTAACACTTGACAGCTTACAGCACTTTATAGAGTGTATTTTATCATCAACTATAAACATTTTAATTTACTGAATATATTGAGTTTTATAATCTTAATGAATTATGTAACTTTAGCAAAATAGAAGTATAAGACTCTGTGAAGGTGATGCGGATGCATTTAAATATGTAGGAGGTCTTTACTTACGACATATAATATATTGTGTGTGTGTTGGTCCGGTTAACAAACTACAAGATGCACGGTACATACATCAAAGTACATCAAAATACGGACAGAGATTAACAAAAGACAATGAAAACAAATGAAACATACAACAAATACACAGAAACAAAACAATTCAAACGAAACGAAACAGTATGGTAGGAAAATCAATATATAGTACTAAGCCAAAAGCCTTAAGTCGGAAGAAACAATTTGATATAAAAAGACACGGATTATCGCAGAATTTGCTTTGTAGAAGAAATAGTTTTCCTAAAGATGTAGAAGACATTGCACGAATGGTTAACAGCCGAAGCATATCTATCTTACGGAGAGTTATTGCAAGTAGCAGTAAACAGGGAAGAGTTTCTACAATGACGAGGAAGAACTCGATTACCAGTAGTATCCAAAAGAGACCGGCAACGTTTTAAACCTGAATAAAAGGGAATAAGAAATAGTGCATCAGAATAGTCTTCCGTTGTGCAAAGTATGAAGCTTTAGATATTTAAGAAAATTCCTGTAAGTAACATGATCATAAGTAAAGAAAGAAAAATGACACAGGGCTATAAACTTCCGCTGAATGCGTGTCAGCTTTTTGGCGTCAGTAGACGGTATAGAATTCCATACAAATGGGCATACTCGTGTTTGGATCTGACTACACTTAAGTACAGTTTTCATGAACTCTCGAGAGTAGAAAAGGAGTAAGTTGTAGTGCGTATTAAGACCAACATCCTCACGGATTGGGAGAAAATATAGTCAGGCGTGTGCGTGGAAGTGAAGTTTTGAATCGAGTTGTACCCCAAGGCTTTGATAGTGTCCGTACGGCTACTACTACTGTTACTACTACTAGTACTAATAATAACAATAACAACGACGACGACGACGACAGTAGAAATGCAATGCATGTGGGATGTGAAAGCAAAAGTGACACCAGTAATAACAGGGGCGACTGGAACCACTTCACAATCACTTATACAATACCTGAGCAACATACCAGGAAAGCACGAAATTAAGGAATGCAAAAAACAACCGCATTGGGCGCTGCACACATACTACGGAAGTGATAATGTAAAACTACAAAACATATTTCACGGTCGAAATACAATTACATGCAGCACAGATTGTAAATACAGAACAGATGCAGCACAATATAGGCCTAGAAACATGGTTTGATTCAGGTATGTAATTTTAAATACGCTGCATAAAGGTGATAAATGCTGCTGCTACTACTACTACTACTACTACTACTACTACTACTACTAGTTACTGTTACTAATACTACTGCCGCTACTACCGATACTACTACTACTACTACTACTACTACTACTACTACTACTACTACTACTAATAATAATAATAATAACGCTGCATGACGGGAATCTGAGAAGTATGAAAAATGGCTGTAAGTGCTTCTCGGCACTCATTTTTTTTAATTATATGGACTTTACCCCCTTTCCCCTCATGAGATCTCACCATTCATTATGACACCGTTCATCTCATTTCCAAGTTCCATTTCCAAGAAGCACATGTTATAATTCTTCATTAGTATCCATCGTTGCGTACCATTATCCAGTCTCAATTGTGCGACTCCGCTTGGCTTCTGACCAACAGGTATCTGGTAACCTGTTGATTGGTGGCAGGGGTGAGGAAGAGAATACGTTGGTGTATTGTCTTGGAGGTACGGTTGGCTCGCGCCTGCGTCCCTTCCCACAGTACTTCATGATTAAGGAGGCTTGGCCAGCGGATTCAGTGATCTGGTTGATTAACGCGAGTTTTCTCGATAGCACCGCCCTGAGCGAACATTTGCGTTTATGTGTAGCGCTGTCACGAAGCCCCACCGTACTTGCTGATGCTTACAGTTTAGAATGCTGAGTAATTTTACTTGAATATACATGGAGGTGTATCCTTTTCTGGTGGACGAGAGAGATCATTGTAAAGCTTCTTCTGGACAAACAGAGGGACTGTTAGAACGCAGGTCAGTGCGACTAATTTTGTTGTTATTGAACAATAGGTTGTAAGATCTTCGGTACATCTAGTTCGTATTGGTGAAGTAAGAAATGCGTACAGAATTTTAGTCGCGAAAGATAATATACAGTTGGGAAGTAAGCATTTATGGCAAAATTCTGTCAAAATGGAAGTTTGAGGAATAGAGAAATTTGTATCTTTTTCACAGCTGCGATTGGCAAGATTATGGTATTCTGGAATGTGTTGCTCTGTGATTTGGTAGATGGATACTTAAGTTGCGGAGTAACCTGTTGTAACCTGAAGATGGTGGTAGTTGGTGTACATTTAACTAAGCTACACGCGGTTACGTTACAAAGATGGACATAGTCTTAGATATATGGTTTGTGGCGATGTTGGTGTGGTGGTCGGTTAATGTGAAAACAATAATGAGCCTCTCTAATGTCGTAAAGACGGAACTTTCTTCTCATACGACTACAGTCTGCTGCCTTACAGTCTGTCTGTTTCATCATTGATTCCTGACAGAAAATCTAATGTGAGGAATGCGTTATTTCCATTAAAGTTTCCATGTATGTGTGTAAGATGTATGTGATTTTGGACACAGCAAACCGACAGCTGTAAATTAGGTCCTTTTCTGTTCTAAAAAGGAAGTGACTCTTGCAACTGTTAGTGCACAGAGGTACTGTTCATATAATCCACGCGCTTTCATTTACTGGAGTCGAATAAAAGCGATGGTCAATCTATTATTGTATCTCGGTTGAACACCAGAGTTCACTGATGCTGGGGCAAAGAAGAACAATGTGTTTTAGCTATATTTCTCTGTTAGTCTCTCAAAGTATTTATTTTGTCAAATATTATGGAATGTGTTTTTAAAAGTACACATAGCACTGAAATAATATTTTTACCGTCCACTGCATAGGTTGTGTTTTGTTTTGCTTGGTGTCTGCCATTGGTAGAAGGGCAAAGGACAGAGTGGAAATGCGTGCTCATTCACTGACAGTGTGAAAAGGATTTCAGATCAAACTCATTCAGTGTAATGGTTTTCACTCTTTACTGCTATCATCGAAACATTCCGGAAATGTACGCAGTGACAATGCAGTAGTAGTGGATTCAGGAATGTGGTCGTACATTCTCAGGTATATTCGCAGAACGGCTTTTTAATGGAGTCCTCTGCAGAGCCACGATTTATTTAAAACCTGTGATATTTTCAGTCAGTTACTAACAAAAATATCACTAACAGAGTGAATTTCACTGGCAGCGGGTTCGTGTGACTAGAGGACAGTCAGGAGCGAACTGCACCACGAGTGTTTAGATGAAGAGGTTTTGCATCTTGTTGTGTGAAGAAGTAAGTTTGTCTCTGTGGTTAAACACGCCGTGGTAAGACTTACGGAGGAGCAGTGATGTAGCTTCGCTAATTGGCTTTCTCGAAATAGATGAAAGTGAATAGTCAGCTTCAAACTCTGCCTGTTTTAGCTGTTGGGGGAAGGGCCTCGTATACTTAGTGAACGCTAGGCTGGCTACGCCCCGGAGACAATCTAAGCCATGTGGAAGTAAAAAAAAAAGAAAACAACTTTTCTCTTGCCCGGAATCTGTCTTTTCGTCCATTACCCTTCTCTATAATTTTGATATCTGATATATTTGTTAACTGCAGTTGGTGTGACACCCAGTGGCGGTAGTGCAGTACACATTTGCACGCAAACAATACATAGAACAACACAATTCACAAAAAAGAACGATACAATTAACAACATAATTGGGAAGAGAGCTATCCTGGCAGCCCCTGTTGTCGTGGGTGTGAAAGTTTATGTTTCCCTCTGAGGAAAAACGTGAGGTCGAGCGTATTTGAGAATGAGGAATTCAGAATATTGGGGGGAGGGGGAGGGATGGAGAAAAAAAGGGGTTTAGATGAGGGGGGGGGGGGGGGGAAAGAATGGGGGACATATTGAACAACTTCACGATCGCTGTGTTATTAGAGTAGCGAGTTAATAGGTGATGAGAATAGTGA
>Ga0131853_10014605_pt1 | contig 14394 bp, 22 predicted proteins | sample TergutLab28metaG_FD_92764 | JGI IMG/M metagenome (GOLD analysis project Ga0131853, IMG submission 92764) | Labiotermes labralis P1 segment gut microbial communities from Petit-Saut dam, French Guiana - Lab288 P1 (version 2) (version 2) | ecosystem: Host-associated > Arthropoda: Insects >... | reverse complement strand
CCTGAGCTGATACATTTGTGACAATCCTAAACGATAGGCATCGCCAACGATCAGCGTATTCGCATTTGGAATATCAATCCCCGTCTCAATAATCGTCGTACAGACCAAAACATCAAACTGGCGATCTTCAAAATCTTGCATCGTATCTTCTAGCGCATCACGCGACATCTTCCCATGTGCATACCCAATTCTCGCATCTGGCACCAGCTTTTGAATCTTGTTGACATGAGAAAGCAAACTAGTCACGCGATTGTGCAAATAAAATACTTGCCCACCACGAGCTAGTTCTCGCTCAATCGCATCACGAATCACACTATCATGCGCCTCTAAGACATAAGTTTGCACAGGGTACCGATTCTCAGGTGGTGTCTCGATCATCGAAATACTACGCAAACCAATCATTGACATCTGCATCGTTCTTGGGATCGGTGTTGCTGTCAAAGTCAACACATCGACATCGGTTTTCAATTTTTTAATCGCTTCCTTATGCTCAACACCAAAGCGCTGCTCTTCATCAACAATCAAAAGACCTAAATTGCTAAACTTCACATCCTTAGACAATACCCGATGCGTTCCGATCAAAATATCAATCTTTCCACGAGCAACATCACCTAAAGTAATTTCCAAATCACGCTTAGAAACATGACGATTCAACACCCGAATCTCCACAGCATGATTCGCAAATCGTTTCTTAAAATTTTCATATTGCTGGCGCGCTAAAATCGTTGTTGGCGCTACATAAACGACCTGCTTGTGATCGAGGGCCGCCTTCATTGCCGCTCGCATCGCAACCTCTGTCTTTCCGTAACCGACATCGCCAATTAACAACCTATCCATTGGATGAGGCTTCTCCATATCCACCTTAATCTCCGCTGTCGTTCGCAACTGATCTACTGTCTCCACAAACTCACAAGCATCTTCAAATTCCTGTTGCATTGGCGAATCTTTCGAGAAAGCAAACCCAGGCAAATACTTTCGCTTGGCATAAACCTCAATCAGATCCTTCGCAATATCTTTAATCAACTTTGATGCTGCCTTCTTTGTCGTCTCCCAATCCCTACCACCAAGGCGAGACAACTTCGGAACAGCCCCTTCAGAGCCGACATACTTCTGAACCATATCGATCTTGTCAATCGGAACATAAACACGATCTCCACGCTTATATTCAAGGGTTAAGACATCACGCTTAACACCTAACATGTCAATGGTTTCAACTCCAACATAACGTCCAATTCCATGTTGCAAATGAACCACAAAATCTCCCAATTGTAATTCACTATAATCTTTGACGCGTTGCCCATCTCGCACACGCCCACGATAAGTTGACTTCTTCTTCCTTAATCTAACGCGCACTTCTGCATCAGAATACACGACAAAGTTAGCATCAATCAGCTCGAAACCAGCCTCCATCTCACCTGCCACAACGTTCACAAACCCAGCTTGGAAAACATCCTTCTTTGTATCAACTGCCGCCACAGGAACATTCATTTCAGTGAGTCGGTTCATCACACTTTGCCGCAAATCAGCACTTTCTAACACCACAACTATCGTTTTGCCGCGAGCAGCTAACTGTTTGCATTCATTCGTAAATAATTCTAGATTTCCATGATATTCCTCCACTGACTTGGAATGGAAGTTCTGCAAATGAGAAAGCTTCAACCCTTCTAAACGTCTCGTCTGCTCACTTAAAAACAACTGCTTATCAGCCAAATTAAAAGTAAAATCAGCTTGCATCTTAAAGCCAGCCAACACTTCGCCTCGAGCGTTTGCTGTCTGTTGCCAAATCTCAATCTCATCATCAGTCGCCTCAGCATGGATCGCAATTCTATCAGCACCAACCCAGACAACTAGTGGATCTTCTAGGTAATCCATTAAAGTCGCAGGATTTTCATGCATGACTCCTAAATACTTATGCATCAAATCCAAGTCTGCAAATGTTTCAATCTTACCAATATCTCTATGAACCCCGCTAGTAAGGACATCTTTACTCTCACCAGATAAGCCTGATAGATGTTTTTCTAGCAAGGATTCGATCGTCGCTTTAAAAGTAGCTACTGAGGTCGTTTCAAAATAAAATTCGTAAAGATGAGTAACATCAGCTTCAGAAATCTTTTCGATAGAGCGCTGGGTTTCGATATCAAAGAAGCGTATCGTTTCTATTTCATCATCAAAAAATTCAATTCGAATCGGATGCTCTGTTTCTTTTGGAAAGATATCAAATATCCCACCACGCATGGAAAATTCCCCCACAGTGATCACCGTGGAGGCTCTCGTATAGCCTAATTGAATCGCTTTCTTAATTAGATCAGATGGCTCGTAAATGTCACCAACTTTAAGGCTTACCTCTGCTTGATCAATGATCGACTTTGGTGTCAAGTAACGACGAATCGCTTCAATATTGGCAATGACAATTTGTCTCGGCTCACGAGCGAGCGATTTTAATGTCGCAAGTCGCTCAAATCGCAGGTCACTACTTGCTGATAGCATATTTGCTGTCATAAAAGCATCTAGCAAGAACGGATTCACTAAATGATCACCCATATCTGATAGACTATCATACAGCTTTCGCCCATCATGCTCATTTCGCACCACTACTAAGATGGGCTGATCATGAGTAGATTTAAGCGCTGAGATAAAGAATGCTTGCAAATTAGGGGTGAGGCCTGATAATAGAATGTTGCCATCTAGTAAGGATTGATGGACTTTTTTAAAGCCTTCTAAGCTTGTCAAAAAATTTTGGATTAATTTCATGTTAACGACCCCTTTTTAATTTAAACGCCTTAAAAGACGACATTTTATATCCATATCGTCTTAAACGTTATAATACCAATGCTTTTAAGCATTAATTAATATGTGTAGTTACGTAAATAGTTACGTTGTCATAAACAAAATAGCATTATCAACGGCTTTTCTTTCAATTTCGGGCAATGCCTTAGCGTATAGGTTCATCGTCATAGTGATATCCTCATGGCCAAGCCTAGCCTGTAATGTCTTGAAATCTCCACCAGATGCTACGTACATAGTTGCATGTGTGTGTCTAAAGCAATGCAAGCCGTCTAGGTACAGTATACCATGAATCTTGCAAAAAGTCCTGTATCTGCGTAAAAAATTTTGATAAGTGAATGCATTTCTTGAAACACTGTAAAATATCGTGTTAGGCTTTTTAATTCCAAACTTTAAACACTTCTCAAATAACAATCTCTGCCATTGTTTTAGCGCAGTGATTGCTAGCTCATCAAGTTCGAGGGTTCGAATGCCAGCATCTGTTTTAGGTGTTTCAAGGTTTTTACCATGATTTGAAAAAGTTTTGTTGATAATCATTGTTTTCTTATCGAAATCAATATCAGACCAGTTAAGGGCTAATATTTCGCTAGGCCTTGCACCAGTGAATAGGAGTAATTTGATGTAAGTAGCAAAAGCTAAATCTCTCATACTTCCCGCTACCTGGTAGGGTTGTAACGCAGTAAGGATTTGTTTGATCTGCTCTTTGTTGTAATATTTGAGTTTTTTATCTTTCTTGATCACAGATTTATCTTTTTTATCCTTGCCCGCTTTTATATTAATCATTGGATTTGATGTCAAAAGTTCTTGCTCTACGCCGTATTGAAAAATAGTTTTCATAAAGGCTATTACTGTATCATAATCTTTAAGCTTGCCTTTGACATTTTTTTTAAATTGATCAACCTTAGTGCTCATTAGCCTAGGCGTTAGTTCATCTATTTTGACATTTCCAATCAGTGGGCGAATATGATTTCTTACCATTCTGCTTATTACATCATAGGTTGATTCCCTGATACCACTATCTGCATAATGGATAAGCCACCTATCTATCAACTCATTGCCTTTTTTTATATCAGCATTCTTTTTATTGGTATAACCGTTGTCCTCGAACTCACGTATTTTAAGCTCGTATTTGCGTCGCACTTCTCTTTCGGACTTACCCCTTATCGTGGTACGTACTTGCACACCAGTGACTGCGTCAACGCCTATATAAGCACCTTTGAGTATGTAACGGTTGCTACCGTCTTTTGTTTCGTATTGTTGTATATTCATATGTATCTCCCTTTCTTAATATCGCCAGCCAAATAGTGATAATGAGAATTGGGATTTTTTATTTCGGAGTATAACTCATTGACAAATTGCGTATAATGTATTACAATGTATTACACAAAGGGAGTTGATGACAATGACAGTATCGATAAGATTAAATGAAGCAGATAGCCAATTATTTAAATCATACGCAGAGGCTCACGGATTGACTATGACCGATTTAATTCGCGAATCAGTATTAGAGCGGATTGAAACAGAACATGATATAGCTGAACTGCGTGAGATATTAGCAGAACCTAACCGCAAGAGGTATACCCATGCTGAAGTCAAAGCAGAATTAGGGTTATAGCTATGTACACAGTAGATTACGACAGCAAAGCACTAAAGCAATTAAAGAAAATGGATAAGTTCCAAGCTAAGATAATCATTGAATGGATTGAAGAAAACTTAGTTGATTGTACAGACCCTAGAAAGCACGGAAAGCCATTAACCGCTAACTTAAACGAGTTTTGGCGGTATCGTGTGGGTAATTACCGCGTTGTTGCCCAAATCATTGATAACGAGGTTATAATCAACATTATCAAGATAGGACATCGGAAAGATATTTATAAATAAAGTTCGTCTAAATTGCGAGCTTTTTTATTTGGTTTGAAATTGATAGTGTCCCGCTGCTGGTTAGAACTTGATAAAACATGAAACTCTCGTGTACGTGCGAGAATGTAGTGAAATGTAGTAATTTTAAGGTTTGTAGTAGTTTCAGAATGGATGAATTAACCGAGCTAATACTGGAAAATACTGGAATTTGTAGGTTTTGTAGCGGGATTTAGTCAACAGGCTTTTCTTTCAATTTCTCAATGTATTCATTTATAGCGAGCATTGTACGCCCGACACTTGAAAAATACCCCACACGTTTCCTATGGTTGGGATCATCTTTGAATAATATCTCCTCTTTTGCCGGTGGTATATCAGCTTGTGCATCTACAATCCCAGCTAGTATACGCAATTCTTGCACAAGTTCTCCAAAGCGACCTAAAGCATCTATTTGATGACTTTCCAATGCTTTAATGGTTGCCAGTATCTCAGAAATTATAATTGAAGCATAAGCGTCACGTCTCTTATTTTCTGTTAGTTCTTCGGTTATTTCTGGGTGGACCATTCTTGCATATAACTTACTAGCATATTGCCTTGTGATAGCGAGTATCTCTTCTGGATTCAGCCCTTGTGTTTCATCGAAACCCATTAGAAAGTTCACCGATACTCCAAAGTAGTCGGCTAATTCTTGACGAACGGCTTGTCTAGGTTCTGCATTTCCATTCTCATACTTTCCCAATTGTGTAGCACTGACACTTATTTCTTCGGATGATGCCATTTCTCTTAAGCTTACGCCTTTGCCCTCTCTTAGTTCTTTTATTCTGTTCATCTTACACCTCCGTGAAAACTATTTTAACATAACTGTCGCGGTTTGTAAACAAAAAGTTTACAAAAATCATTGACAACCAATTTAAAGTTTGCTATAATGAGTATGTCGACAACTTTAAATTTACAGGAGGTATTCAAAGTGACCCTGTCATTGGAAGAAATCAGAGCATTACGCAGATATCAAGCGGATAATCGCTTTACTAAAGAGCAACTGGCTAAAGCATTAGGTCTTGGGCGCTCGACTATATTGGTGATAACAAATAGTGATCAGCCTATAAAAGTCAACACAAAGACTTATCAAGCTATTGCAAGAGCAATCGCATCAAACTACTAAATACTATATATCGCCAGCCAAATAGTGGTAATAGCACCACAATCAACATAATGCCCAGACATGCCTATGTGATCTTTATAGTGAGGTTCACAGAAGCCCCTAGATCAACAAAAATTAATGGGAGGTAACAAAGTGATGGAGGAATTGAAAAATGCAATAGACAAGCACGGAGAGTATAAGATTGACGAACTATTACGACTGATCTCAAGTAATGACCTTGAGATATTAAGCTTTATACTCGTGATACTACGGAATGTAAAGTAAAAACAAAATAAACAACACTAGGAGATGATTTAATATGTATTATGTTAAAGACCAACAAGGTAACAAAGTTGAACTTTTCAAAGAGAACGAGGTAACACCGATTTATTATAGTTGCGCTCATTGTGGTAAGGAATTTAGTTGCACAGATGGAGAAATTCTTAATGATCTATTTAGTGACGAGCCGTTCGTTTATGAAACATATTGTGATGAGGGGTGTGCGAATGGTGCCATGATCAAAGCTAAAGAAAGGTATGAGACACCTCTTACATCATATGAATCAGATGAGATTCTTTTAGAAGTATGTGAGCGAATTGAAAGAATCGAGGAATATCTTAAAAACTTGTGCTTTGCTAGAAAAGAAGATTCATTTGAAACAGAGTAGCGGGAAATCCCGCTTCAAACAAATTAAAGAAAGGTATGATTCAATGAAAACAGAAATTTGGAATAACCACAACATCAGATTTATTTTAATCAAAGGTGAATGGTGGGCAGTTGGCAAAGATATTGCTGATGTCTTAGATTACTTCGATCACAACCAGACTATTGCAGATCATGTAGAAGATAGTGAAAAGCTGTTTTTAAACGAAGAAACTCAAAGTCGTTTTGACGTCGAGTTTTCTTATAAAAAACTAGGACAACGTGGAGGTTGGCTCATTAATGAGATTGGAATTTATAGCCTTATCTTAAACAGTCACCAACCAGAGGCTAAGAAGTTCAAGAAATGGATCACTCAACTAATCAAGCAATTACGTGAAAGTTCGGGACTAGAGGGCTTTGAAGTTTTCAAGCTCACTGATCCGAAGCTCCAAAGCCAAATGATGGATAAATTAAATCACGGTCTACGTGAAGCGACACCACTGGACTACATGAAAGCCAACACGATCGCCAACAAAGCAGTGGCCAACATGTATGGGCTTGAAAAACGTATCAAGAAAGCCAATATGTCAGCCCTGATGCTTAAAGACAGACAAGAGGTGCTTGATGCCACGGTCAAGCTGATCATCGCTAAAGAGGAACTACAAAGGCATGGTCTAGTTGATGATATATCAATCAGTGAAGCCGTATATGAGCGATTTGGTTACGGTACAGCATTGGACACATTAAAACAGGCATAGCATCAACCAAGAAGCGGGATTAAAGAATGGAGGTGATTATCATTAGGTATAAATTAGTGATAACTGGTAGTGTCTATAGTGCAAATAAAAGTCACCAATACATCAAAAGAGTAAATGAGAGACACCTTTTCAAGAATAAACGCAAGCTGAACGAATTTCTTGAGAAGCAATTTGTGCAATTAAAGTATCAAGGGTTTATGATAATTTTTGACTTTAAAGGCATTTCATTTGCAGCACGCAGGGAATCTAGGATAACGTTCGTTCATTTACCCACTGTCAGACGGCACCTGAGTGGAGTAGGGGAGGAGGGATAACCATTGCAGGTTTGTATAGGGATCAACACGACAGAAGCACAGGAACTATACCAACGACTGCAAGCATTGGAACGACAAAAACGATATTCCTCATATGGACATACACCATCAAGAGGTGGTCAAAAGCGTACACTAGATGATATTATTCATCAAGCTGATGTCGCAAGAGCCAGATACTTACAAATGGTGAAACGATGTCCATGTGAGGATTGTCAAGAGGAATGGAAGTTTAGCAAGCCAATCAAACCATTAAGCGATTGGGAGTTAATGGTCCAGTGGATCAATCTGCAACGCTTTGGCATGGTTAGCATCAATTCATGGGATATCGAGGCATTCCAAAAAGAAATGGCCAGCAGATTTGAATTGAGACGGATTAAATCAAATAAATACCGTACTGTTTATGGATTTAGACCTTTGAGGTGATTAGAATGCTGCTGTAAGGCATTGTGAGCTTGATACAGGGGCGTTTGCACCTTTTTAGAGAAAGATGCACAACACTTGAAATTAACAAAAGGAGAGATCATATGAATCTTTTATCACAGGAAACAGAAACAACTCTAGTCAACAATTTAATTGAATTATGTGACAAGCGGATTATAACAACATTGGAGAATCACTATGTCAAACCGCCATATGTCCAACAGAAAGACCTTATGGAAGAACTGGGTGTCAGCTATGGTTATTTTAAGAAACTTGAAGCACAAGGCTTGAAACGTGTCAAAATTGACCCAAGAGATAAAACCATCTTTTACAAGCGATCAGAGGTCTACGAGCTTATGGATCAGTTGGCAGAACATGGATAAAACAGAGAAGCGGGAATCCCGCTTCAAATGAAATACAGGAGGATATGAGTGATGAAAAAAAAGAAACAGGAGGCTACACATGTCTTGTATAACAATCGCGATAGGAACAAACGAAAGTGCCACTAACTGGCAGAACACTAATTTCACTTGGTCAGAATTAACGGAACTATTAAAGCAGGTAAGACGGACATCTGAAACCATGGCCGAGTACGATACTATGCCTAAGGCTGAGCGTAACAAAGTTAAAAGCGGTAGAGCTTTTATAGGTGCTACAGTCAAAAACGGTCAACGAAAGAAAGATAATATCATGAATCGTACACTGATCACTTTAGATATTGATCATGGAGATGAATATACGTTAAATCGTATTGCTAAAGTTTTGAATACTGCAACGCATTTCATCTACTCAACTCATAGCCACAGACAAGAAGTGGGAAAATACAAGTATAGGCTGATTATTCCTACAACCCGAGTAATGACCTGCGATGAATACGGTGCAGTAACTAGGAAAGTAGCGGAGTTAATAGGCATGCATTACTTCGATCATACAAGTTTTGAAGTAAATCGGTTGTTATATTTTCCTAGTTGCTCGATTGATGCCCAACCTTATGCTCATGAACACCTAGGGGAGTATCTTGATATAGATGCTATACTTAAGCTGTATGAAGATTGGTCTGATAGCAGCAAGTGGTTGCAACATGAAAATGAGAGGAAAGAATTACGCAAAGTGTTAACCAAGATGGAAGACCCTCGCTCTAAGAATGGTTTGATTGGCGCATTCTGTAGATCATATACCATTACTGAAGCTATTGAAACATTTATACCTGATGTCTATACTAGCACAGCCGATGGATCGCGTTGGACATATCAAGGTGGCAGCAGTGCAGGAGGGTTAGTTGTTTATGATGATACTTTTGCACACTCACACCATGAGAGTGACCCATTGAGCGGCATGACCGTTAATGTCTTTGACTTGGTACGCATCCACAAGTTTGGTAATTTAGACGACGATGGAAAAGAGAATGGTCGTCGTCACAGAGACCGCCCTAGCAATAAGTCCATGATGAAATTCATACAAGAAGATGACAAAACTAAAAAGGAATTAATAGTTACTGATTTTGCTGCAGACTTTGAGAGTATGGATGAAGTAACCAAAGCCAAAGAAATCGCATGGCGCTCCTTGTTGCAAATTAATGAAAAGACTGGTAAGTACCTAAACAATGCTTTTAATGCCGAATTGATTTTAACTAATGGACCGTTTAAAGATACGCTTGCTTTTAATAACTTCTCAAAACAGAAAGTTATTAAACAACAACTGCCTTGGCGACAAAAGGAAAATCAGGAATTAGAATATGATGACTGGCAGGATCATGACCATCCGCAGTTAAGGCATTATCTGGATAGGACTTATGGTATTAGAGCTGATAAAGTTATCAAAGATGCCACTACTGTGGTTTTCCATGCAAATGCTTTTCATCCAGTCCGAAACTATTTAGATGCAATCAACTGGGATGGAGTGCATAGGTTAGATTTACTACTCATTGACTACCTTGGTGCAGAGGATAACATCTACACTCGTGAAACAATTCGAAAAATGTTGACTGCTGGTGTACGGCGCATTTATGCACCTGGTACAAAGTTTGAAAATATGCTTGTATTGGCAGGCAACCAAGGAACAGGAAAAACTACTTTGATTCAGAAGTTGGGTCTTGAATGGTTCACAGATGCATTGGCCAGCTTTAACGCTAAAGAGGGAGGCGAATTACTGCATGGTGCTTGGATCATTGAGGTAGCCGAGCTATCAGCATTAAAGAAATCTGAAATTGAGCAAGTCAAGGCATTCTTAACAAAAACTGAAGATCGTTATCGAGGAGCTTATAAAGAAGATGTGGCATCTGCAAAAAGGCAATGTGTTTTCTTTGGAACAACTAACAATAGTAATTTTCTCGTCGATCCGACAGGTAATCGTCGCTTCTGGCCAATTGATATTGATCAGCAAGAGCGTATCAAATGCGTATGGAACGATTTAACACCTGAAATCATTGATCAACTATGGGCAGAGGCCAAGCATTATCATTTACAAGGCGAAAGTTTGTTATTAAGCCCTGAAGCTGAAGAAATTGCGAGTCAACAACAAGAAAGCCATTTCGATGAAGATACACGCCAAGGGCTGGTTAGTGCAGGGCTAGAAATCCCGCTACCTCTCGATTGGGATAATCGTACCATTTACCAACGTCAAGACTACTACAAGCAATACAGAGGAGACGATATGTTTGCTGATGATTTTCCAAAAACAGGAAGTGTTAAAATTGAATTAGAAACTGTTGAGCGTCAAACTGTCTGTGGTGTAGAAGTCTGGACTGAGATACTGGGCAATGAATCTACAAAATTCCCGTTAAGTGAATCTCGTGCAGTTGGAGCAATGATCAGGCGCGCTGGGTGGATAGCAAGAAAACCAGCTAAATTGAAAACCAGATTATACGGTAAGCAGAGAGTATATGTCCGTAAATAGCTCAAACGAGCCATTTGTAAATCAGGGAACAAAGAGGAACAATTGGGAACAAAGAAAAAACATCACATTGTTCTCCTAGAAAGTCGATAACATCAACGTTTTTGAGTGTTGGAGAACAAAGGGAACAATAAAAATACTATAGGGAGGATTTTTACAGTTATCCTATATATTGTGAATATAATAACAAAAAACATAGGATAACCATATATTTTACTCTCTAAGGAAAATATCGTTCCTTTTTGTTCTTTGTGTTCCCCCTTATACTTTTTCTCCATTGACTAGACAACTAGACGAGTACCGTAGATGGATCAAAATAGCCATTTAACAATAATCTAGCCTATGAAAAATTTACTTTGATAAACGGAGGTAGTGAAGATAATGACGATAGGAAGAAAGTTATTCATTGAAATGTTAGAAACCGCAGCTAAAGAGTTTGGTGTTACTCCTGACTATGCAGCGATAGATGAGTTATCTGATTATGCAGTCGATCAGCTATGGGCTGAGGCTAAATATAGATATGAGCAAGAAACACTTGAAGAGCAACCAATCCAGTAACCAATAGGCTGAACATGAAGCGGGATATATCAAAGATCAATGCATGGAAATTAAATTCAAAACTTCTTGACGTACAAACAAAAAAGACGTACAATAGTGAATAGAGATACACTACAATATGAGGTGAGACAAATGGCTGAATATAAAATAAATTTTATATGGGATGATGAAGCGCATGTGTGGGTGGCTATTTGTGATGAATTGCCTCTAGCACTCGAACACGGTTCTTTTGATGCATTAGTGGAAAAGGTGAAAATAGCAGCCGTAGAAATTCACGAGCTAAACCATGAAAATGCGCAAGTTCCTAATTTCTTGATTCAAGCAGAAAGGTTGGTTCTCAATGGCTGAATTTGAAAATCAAGCGATTCTTCTTAAAAATTCAGATGTCCGTTTAAAGGACATCCGAAAATTAAACAATGCAGGCGACAAGTTTCTGACTGAATCGGGCATGTTGCTAATACAATCATGAAGCAAGCAAATATTAAGCATAAGTTTTAGCCCCAGTGATGGGGTTTTTATGTGGATTGAAAATTAATTTTAAAAAGTTTGGCAAAGGGGTTGACTTCTGTATCCACATATGATATTATTAATGTATCCACAAATAAAGGAGGGCAGTCTATTGTCATCTAAAACAGGTAGACCAACATCTGAGCCTAAAAATCTTAATACACGCATAAGACTTTCGGAAAAAGACGTTGAGAGGTTAGAGTATTGCTCAAAAGAAACTGGAATGACAAAAGCGAGTATTATCAGAAAAGGGATTGAATTGGTTTACAACAGCATAAAAAAATAGCTATAGTTCTCACCGTCGAAAGCACGAACTATAGCCACCTCAAAATAGAGATACTGATATTATATCACGATACCTCTATTTTGGCAAACAAAAAATGGAGGTTTTAATATGAAAGAAATAATTATAGACGTAATTCAAGGCTTGGACCATAACGATAAGAAAGAAGAGGAAATTATCAGATTCATCTACTTTCTCATCCCAGGGCTTTTCCTCGATAAGGAGGCTACAGCATGATGAAAGGGAACTGTGAGACTGATCCGATCGAGATAATCAATACATGCCTAGGAGAGGTTGAAGCAGTTATGCGGATCACCCTTGACTACTTCTCCAATTGGCGCGGGCTGTCAATTGAAAATGATCAGGATGCTTTGGCATATGAGGTAAGTAGAACACTAGATCAGCTTGAGTTATTAATGTTTATGGCGCATGGCTCGCTAGGTAGATGCAATGAAGTGTTGGATTCTGCCGTTGGTGGAGGTGCTATGTGATGGAAAGAAAAACAAGAAGTGAAACAATCGCAATGCTAAACGTGTTCTTACGAGAGCTTTACAATGGCAGTGGGTTTGACGACGAGGTAATACTCACATTACGCTTTGCGTTATCGGATATGGACAAGGGATCGGAAGAAGAGGCTGTGGCATATAAAAAAAGTGCCTAGGTGCGGACAACACCTAAAGCACGAAACACAGGACACTATGTCCATACAACAATATAGTCATTATACCACGGATTGCAACATTTATGCAAGTAGTGGGTTGTTGATAAATGTTGATATTCCGTGCGGGCGCGGAACTTAGCAAAACTTAGCATTTAATACAAGTAACGGCATATGGGCATTTTAAAGCCTGTAGAGCCGTTTTAATGTTCTGGGCTATTTGTATGTCATTTTAGTTGTTACAAAGGCGTGAGCGTTACGAAATGCTTGCAGATTGTTAGAAATTGGTAGTGTTCGGAACATTCCCGCTTCGGGTATGGCATTCGGAGATATCGGAGACCTTAAAAAAGACGGTGTGGCCGTCGTAAGTAGTAGAGTAGTGGCTGAGGATTTTGGTAAAGAACATAATGTCGTGATGCGCACAATCAGGAATAAGATCGAGGACAGTGCAATTTTGCACAGTCAAAGTTACTTTATCGAGTCAACTTATATCAACAACCAAAACAAAGAACAACCACCCCAGGATTGGGGGCGTTAAAATCAAGGAAGAAATGACTGCCCTTAAAAATAAGGCGAGTGGCTATTTTATTGAATCGCAGTATACAGACCGGAGCGGAAAAATTAGCCGACCGAAAATTCGGTTCGCTGAATTGGTTTATAGAAAAAGAAGCATCTAACATTTCTAACACCTTAAAAAAGGGAATACGGATCATCCCGACAAATCTGACACCTTAAAAAAGCATTGTAAGATAAGTAAGGCCTTAAAAAAAGACAAAGAGGTCGCGGAATGGATCGAGCACAGTGATACAGTTAAGATGAGTAGATCAATTGATGCAATCAAGGAAACCGATCGCCAAGCAAGAACCTTAGAAAACCTTAGTTTACACGTGTATTCCATCAGAGGTTTCGGAAAATGACCAAGCACTTGTAATAGGGTGTACCTTGTGGTATAATAATACATATCGGAGGGCTTAACATGCAAAACGAACCTAGAACAAAAGCAGGACAAAAACTAGATTTTTCCAAGCAAGCACTTAAATTCATTAAAAAGCAAAACAAAGCAACGCAAGCCCGCTTTCGTGAGGCCATTGAGGGCTATCCTAAAGGGGCTGAAAAACTTGAGGGATACAACCTTTACAAAGTAAGGGTAGGTGATTTCCGAATCATTTTTGATGATATGGGAACAATACTCATGGTAGAAATTATTGATAATCGTGGAGAAGTGTACAGGAGGTTAAAACGTGGAAACTACTAAACAAGAATTAACAGGGATTTTATCTATGCTGAATGATATAGAACTTAAGCAGGTACTAGACATTGTTAAAATCATTATGCCAAGTAAAGCGATCCCAGTGGTAAAACCCGATGAGATCGACCTTGCTATGATCGAAGAGATTAAAACTAATCCAGATTGCAAAGAGCGTATATCTGGAGCTGATGCGTATGCAGAGCTTGGGTGGGAATAATGGCAAACAACATAAGACATAATGTCCCAACAAAAGAGAGGACTTAAAAGATGATTAAAGAGCAATATCAGCAGACCCCTCAAGATGTGTGGCAAAAAAAGAATGGCCTCATTG
>Ga0131853_10014604_pt1 | contig 14395 bp, 9 predicted proteins | sample TergutLab28metaG_FD_92764 | JGI IMG/M metagenome (GOLD analysis project Ga0131853, IMG submission 92764) | Labiotermes labralis P1 segment gut microbial communities from Petit-Saut dam, French Guiana - Lab288 P1 (version 2) (version 2) | ecosystem: Host-associated > Arthropoda: Insects >... | reverse complement strand
CCTTTGAACTGTTTTCTTTTTCTCTCCTTTTGCCGCAACACCATTACTTAAGCCATCAGAACCCCCGCCCCTTAACTAAAAAAACCCATCATTTTGCCCCCCCCCCCCCAAAGCAAATTACGTTTGCTATAACGAGCCTACATTTCAGAAGAAGAAATCACAGCCAGTTTCCCCCCATATGAACTAGCTGTAAGAAGCTGAATATCTGTGACGTCAACGTTCACATCAATTGAAAATGAACATGCCACAAAATCTTCATACTTTTGAAATAATTCATGACCTGCGTTGAGCAATTAAACATGGCAATGAAACCAACAAAGGTATAAAAGTATCTTATATTACAAACATATTATCCCTCCTACATGTTTCGGCCACTCATGGGTGGGCATTAAACAGGATGGATATATCTAAATATTACAAAAGTTTGTAAAATACTTTTCTACATTAATGTGCATTTGCTGGTCTAGTTACCATATATCCACACTTTTCTTTAAGCTGACAATGTTTGTCTTTTGCCAAGTCGTTTACGCGATCAGCTACCATATTTGCAGAAGGCCTGATAACTTCGAAAAAGTTGCTGTTCTTACCAGACCTTACCTTCATTGTACATTCCTTCACACAGACCCACAAATGGCCTTTGCGTTCTTTGCCATAATTGTTAAGTAGCAAAACTTCTGTGAACTGTAAGTGTCTTGAAATAAAAAAACAAAAACAAAAAAATAGAATAAAATATTCAAAACTGAAGCAGGCTGCAAAGAACGAATCAATTGGTCACGTTTTTGAGACCCGTGGTCAAGATACTCTTAGTTAAACCAACCACAAACAATTATCCGTAAGGGCAACATGTCCTGCCATGTCTCAGAATTTACAGGAAGCTTTTAAACAAACGGACTGGATAACCGAGGCACCATGGTTCGATTTCCGGCAAAGGCAACAGATGTGCCCCTTTCCCAAAGTGCCCAGACCAACTCCGGGACCTACCAAGTCTCCTATGCAATGAGTATGAGGGTAAAGCAGCCATGGCGTGAAGCTGCCCACTCACTACATCCAATGCCGAGGTGCAAGATTCCGTCAAGCTATATATCCTTCCCTACATACACTCAGACAGCAATCCTTTAGACAATACGGTCTACCGTAACACGTCACCATTACCAAGAAGTGGGTTTGTATGTATAACATTATTTTGGGAACAGCAAGATTCTTTGTTAGAATAACCCACATCTCTGTGGCCATTATAAGCCTTGTAACTGAAAGCATGTCTATTGTGACACACAGACGTCACAAACCACCCACCCCTTACACCTTGTGACCTCTAAAACCACTCGGCTAGCACCACATTTTTCATTGACCTTGGCTAGAAGGCGATGAGGAGCGGACCCACACACGCTGCGTTGCCAAATCAACCCACGAGAACAAGTCGGCCAAAAATATTTCACTGCACCGGTGTAAAAGACAAATAACGCTGCACTTAATTACGCACCAGGCCATGAAGGCAATATGAAGGGGCAGAAGCATGGCCCTGCGTGTTCTCCACTTTGGAACTAGATGGAGGTAAGTGGTCAGGTTTACGCCCCAGCCACTTTACTTCTAGGAAGAAGCCACCGTACCAATCGAACAGGAGGTTGGTGCGCCATAGAACCAGTCTAGCCGCTTCAGGGAACAAAAAGTCCTCTTGCCCCTTCCAGGAATGGCACCACGCATTTCTCGGCTGTCCAGCCCGTACAAAGCTACGACTGACTCCTCCTGTGTATAACCTACGAATACACCTTCGCATCACGTGCATGTAAATACGTCAAATGTAAACTTACTACGTTGTGTATTCTGCTATGAAATACCATGGGAACGGACGGTGTTCGAGTCCCGACAGGTGCAGGGAATTTTTTCTCTTCCAAGCCGTCCAAACTGACACTTGGCTCCACACCGTTTCATATGCAATACGCTGCACGCGCTGTCCCCGGGGTTTCAATTACCAGTAAAATTCTTACCTCCATCCACCGCCCAGGTTAAGAAAACTCCTCCCTGCACCTCCCTCCACCTTGTCTTCGGCGAGGTGCTACGTCCAAAACATGGATGTCACCTTTACCTTCTACCAAATTCTAGTACGATGAACCACTTTCAGGAAAAAAAAACTGTTATTGACAGACAATAACAAAAATAAAATTAGCCATAAAACTTCTAGCGTGTACCTAAAATTCCATACTTATTTTAAATCAATTGTATAGTTTCGAAAATAAAACTAGCAGACAGGCAGACGGATATGACATCCCCACATGCGTTTCCATCGTGCAAATAACGCGTACAAGTCCTAGTTTCAACAAGCTCGCACTTTCTGTTCGACGCTTTGTCCCTGAAAACACATATAATTCCTAAATTATGACGTTCGGACGTTTCAAACACTAATTTTCTCGGCTTTTAAGCCTAAACAATTTTATGCAGCTGCTGAATCAGCATGTTAACTAGACTTGGAGCTTGACGGCCGAGAAATCCTAGTAATTCCAGGCAAGGGCAGGAGATTTTTCTCTTCTCCAAAGCGTCCAGATAGGCTATAGGTACCGGGAACTCTTTCACCGCTGGTGACGCGGGCGAGGAGTGAATATGTGCCAAGTCTTAAAATACGTTACGACATACCTCCACTTCCCCATACGTCTTTAAGAGTTAGAACAGTTTTACTTTTTATCCGGAAACTCTAAAACGCACCAGACCAGTGGCTAGTATTGTGTAGTATACATATTACGAAACTAAGAGTATAGCCCTGTCTTCTCCTAAAACAACCAAAAGTGGTTCTTCCTTCAAGGACGTCACATTTGCATCCTTTTGGCTTCAACACAGCTGGTTTCCAGGGTTTGACAGCACTAGGAATGTGTGAAAGGTGCTGTCTAGTGTCGTGACGCCTACCAAGGTCACCGGACTCTACAACCTTTCCACAATGGAAAGCCAGTATTTTAAATGTGAATTATATAGGTACACAGCGCGATGAGACAGAATAACATAGCAAACCAGTATCTTCAATGACAGTGTATTCTTGGCCTATTTTCGTGGTCTGTATCTAATGTATAACTTCGATTTTCGGTGTTCAGCTGCGTCGTATACACTGAAAATGTTCTAAGTTTCGGTATACGTTATAGTCGCCATATAATTCAGCCGTTCTGTCCGAGTTACATATTAGTTCCGGCCCACTAGGAATAAAAACGAGTTTTAACATGACTGTTAGTTGCGCTTTAACATGACTGTTAGTTGCGCACTCACAAGTACAAAAGCAGTAATCAGTTCTTCTTCGCATAAACAGCGCTAACGCTTGGGATGCATCTGGAGGAAATGAAATCGCAGGGAAATTACGTAAATAATTCCATGGAACCGAGTTAATTTTGTGACGCTGACAGGTGCTCGGCCAGTCCAGCAATTTCTTTCCTTTATGGAATCCGAATGTATACAGAACAGCATTTAAAAAATGTGGAGTAAGCCTACCTAAATTTCATTCTTAATTCTTCACTGTTCACTGCATAACAAATAAGGACGCATATGCACACACGGACTGGTTCGATATGTGTCTGTAGTCTACAAACAGATTAAATTTGTTAAGTTACTGATCAATCTTTCTGATTGATTTCTTACTTCTACACGTGTAACACGTCCCATCCATCTTACCCTATGTGATTTGATCACTCACACAATATTTATAGTGAGGTTCAGTGTGTAATTTCCTCCATATTCGCACTCAGAGCCACCCTCAAATGCCCTATATTCCCCCCAGCACCACCCTGTTCTCAGACATGCTGGTTCTTCCATCCTGGTTAGAGACCAAATATCGAAGATTTGCCGTCATGGTTAGACACCAAGTTCCGTACACATACAAAACAACAGATAAGGTTATAGTTTTTAAATTTCAATATTTCTACTGCAAAAGAAAAATTTGAAAGCCCTCGTGTATGACGTCTGGCAGGCTAAGAGTTTTTTCACTTTTCCGTAGCTTTTCAACGTGGTAGAAGTCCCAACCTGCCTTCCATCCACTGGGTAATAGAAACCGTTCCCCTGCCGGTAAGAGCCGGGGCGTACGGACAAACTCGCCTTCATTTAGAGCCAAAGCTAAGAATGCGCAGGGTTATGCCTCCACTTCCCCACACGTCTTCATAGTCATGCTTAATTAGGCATAGGGGCATCTGACCCTATTCACCCTCACGGGTTACCACTCGCCAAGTTTACAGACCAAAGTGAAAGTGTACTATAACTCAGAATGTATACCTCAGAGATTACAGTTAATGCAAATCACTACAGCAGGCTCTCTTCTCGGGACGCCTAACCCAGAAGACTATAAGATCTGTCTTAATGTTAACTTCCCATCCTATTCTCGGTCTTGCAAGGGGCCATTATGCAAGACATTTCCCCACCAAAACGTTTGCATTCAGTCTCTACCATCGTCACGCATCGGAGTATCTTTGTAACGTCACTACCCGCAATACACTGTTCTAATTCTGACTGGTTCTATGTAACTAGTCTAATTTGCTTGCTGTGCGTTACCTTCCGCAATATTTTTCTCGTTACCAGATCGCAATGCCACCTACACACGCCACTGCTGACCAAAGGTGACTCATGCCACGCAAACGCTCATTCCAGTCCCTCTCTCTGCCTTTTATCTCTTATCTCTTGCGAATTGGGGAGGGGGCGTACTTCCAGCAATGAGGGAGGCAAATACAGGAAACAAAAACAAACATTAAGGGCAATTCAAACTTACTTGTACCTGAACGGAACACAAGACAAGGGTACACCATAGGTTTAAGCTTGTATACACATATACCTAACTGCAAGGACGTTTTCAGATGCCAGCCAGAGATAAAAAGTCGGAGCCTGACTTGTAGTTTACACAATTTAAGGTATATTCATAGCTAACACAACACTGTCCAACGCGTGTACTGGTCGCCACTAAGGAATAAAGCTTTGGTCTTGAGAGAATGAGTGGGTGTCCCGTATCTACAGACACAGCTTGCGGAGAAAACACATGGATGTTGCCGAAGTCATTGTCTCTGTCGCCTTCCATTGGCTGCCATTTCTTACAGAGTTTATAACAAGTCTAGAGAAAAATTACGCACAGCCCTACACACACAGCAAAACAGAAAATTCTAACCTGCATAACAGAACTCGTCCTCATAAGACATGACTGAGCTTTAGTCCGACGTATTTTTTAAACTGAGATACAGCGGTTAGCGGTTTGATTTGGCCCCTGCGAACCAGCTGCTATGGTCTAAGTCACAATCCTGAGTAACGAACATTACTTCTTTGGCCGGACCAATTTAATAATTTGGCTTTGTGGTCCGAGTCGCGTAATCGAGTGGAGGCTTTGATGAGAGTACAATACTGCAAATTCAATTACGTGTCATAACGGATATATGTAGCGAACTCCATAAAGGGCAGTTCTTCTTGAAAAGTTAAACAGTCCCTGTGCTAGTCAAGTAATTAAGTAATTCATGCCTTTTACGAACGTTAAAGAATCACTGTCATGCGCACTGGATCTCATCCAGTTCTACTATAATCCATTTTAGACTCACACAAACATACGCACATGCACGCGTGCAAACTTTTTCTTTAACATGCGATTAATTGTATCCTCTCACCATCGTCCAGTTCCCCCAGGGGATCTCCTTCCAGGTCTCCCAACTACGTATAATGCACTTAGCAGTTATCGTCCAACCCTTGAGCGCTCCATCCACCCTATTTCTGAACAAGTCAAAGAGGCTACTATGCGGACACGCGGTGGCACAGGTGGTTGAGGCACTGCGTTACAAGCCGGGAGGTCGCGGGTTATATTCCCGATGGTGTCATTCTTCCAACCGCACTATGGCCGGAAATATTGCCTGGGGTGTAAAGATGGCCGGTGCGTCGGGCTGACAACCTTGCTACCTTAATGTGCTGATTGTCTTAAAATCTGGGAGTCTCAACCTTCTGGAACCCTCTGGGCCTGTCCAGGCCTGTACCAGGCAATACCTGTACCCAACAAGCCACAGTGTATATGCTCGTAATGCAACCAGACAAAAGTGTCCTGGGTAAAGCAAAGTACTGTATATAGACGCGTTCGCAAAGTACAAAGCGAGTGCTAACTCCCGCATGTGTCTTGGTCAGTCAGTCGGTCCGTCCGTTCCCACTGCATGGATTTAAATGTTGGGGGGGGGAGTAGGCCGGGAGGTACTAAGATCTGTCGAGAAAATGAAAGTATGGTCAAAATAACAGGCACTATATGAAAACCTTCGTACATTCATGACTGCTTTGGTTAAGGCCGATAATCGATACTAATCGGTAGTAACCCATACTAATATGTCTTATTCCTTCAGGCGATTTACATGATGCATAATTAAGAAAAATAAAAAGTATAATTAATATTTAACACTCACTGATTGTCTGAAAATGTGAAACTGGTATACAGACAGGTTATGAATAAACTTAGGAACTGAGTATTACATATTGCTACTAAGTCAGTAATTACAGACTATTTCGACGGGCTGAATGTCTGAGGTTACTTATATGACCGTCGATTTAACAAAATCAACGTGTACACATACAAACACACACACACACACACACACACAAGTTCTGATGTTTGCTGACCGTGCATCTCAGCATAACCTTAACAACTGACCAACTTAGTGCACAAATTCTTGATTTATAATAAGCTTCTTGTATTCCTCTACATGTTTCGAGCATTGTTGTGCTTATCATCAGGAGGTCAAATTGTATTATACAGCATCTGGTATCGTCACACTCTGAAGGTGGCCGTCCGGTGTGAACATGCGCACCGGACGGCCACCTACAGAGAACACTATACCAGATGCTGTATAATACAATTTGACCTTCTCATGATGAGCACAACAGTGCTCGAAACATGTAAAGGAATATAAGAAGCTTATTATAAAACAAGAATTTGTGCATTAAGTTGGGCAACTGCTAAGATAACACACAAGTTCTGGAAAGAAATATGACACCAGACCCAAATAACAGCAGCAGTATTCCCTTATATGTAAACACTTGTCAACAGTAACATAAATGTTACCACAGCACAACAGATTAAATGCTATGCCATCCGAGAAGTGTCCAGAATGCAGGGATCCGAAAGCGCCTCAAATGTTACGTTATCTGTACATACCCAACCGCACTGCTCTGCACTGAGATTTTCAGACCACCGGCAATGTACATTGGTGAAGGTAAACAACATGCCACGACTGAATCTTTTTTAACAGCTCCGACTCCCAAGACTACAAAGAACAAAGAATGTCGAAATACATTAATTCAAGAACTTTATCCTTCCTCCCATTAACACCTTCAAGGTGTTAGTACTGACAACAAAGACAAAACTGCCTGTAACGGAATTCCAAAGGCGTGACCGGGTTTCGTTTTCTGACAGTTTACACTTCATACAGGGCCTTCCGGTTACATTCAAGAAGTGGAAGTTAAAACACATTTACATCGTAGAGAGCCAATGCCTCATTATCCTCAAATTACACCATTCATGTATTTCGACATTAGAAGTCAGACGTGAACATTTCTTGTATTTCTCATTTTCCAGTTCTCCCTTAACATACACTGTTCCTCACACACACATATATATATATATTGTCAACAGACGGGCTTAATTTCTTCCTACTTGTAAAAACATTAAATTCCACAAATTCCAACAGCCGTTCGCATAAACCATACAAAAAACAGCATTCTTTTGTGACAAATTGCATTCCCTTTTCTTGTAAAAGTTGCCGTTTATAATAAGTCTACTGACATTATTTTTCACTTTCTCGTCTTGGCATTAATTGGCAGTTTCCTTGTGAAAACGGGTTTACACTTAACGTACGTTCCAATCTAGGTATATTTTACGTAACTGCTGTGCTTTAGCGGGTAAATTCCACCACCAATGGCTGATACGAAAGTAATCTCACCACTGTTCTAGGCGCACATAGTAGAGAAACCAATACGCATTTTTCAAACTCACGTAAATTAAGTCAAAACAGTATCTCCTGCACATGATGTAGGACTATAACGTCGTACCGCATCAGACGGAGAATAACAACATGGATGGTTTAAAAGATTCGGAATGAGGGGTCATAGTCTCCTATATAAATATATATAGGTTGGCCTACTCAACATTCTCTTGCGACGACTGAGACAATGGACCACCTTTCGTAACTTGCTGGCATTTTACGGTGACGTCTTCCCATGAATTCTTACGGCGTACAGACCATCCGTGGTCAACATTCTTGACTGCTCTCAACACACACGCGGCTACCACCAATCCTTGGAGACCATCTCCTACATTACGTTGATACACGCCGTGGCGACAAGACACAGGGGTCCAGTCGCTAGGGTAAGAAGGAATTCCGCGTTAAAAAAAAAAGGTACAGAAAAAGAATAATTTCTGGATCAGATGGGCAACTGTTTCCTTTTCAAGAAGGATTTCGCGGAGTTATGACGTTGAGCCAAGTTAACTGTGTTTAAACGATCACCTTCGACCGTTTCAAGCTAATGGCGCCGACTATTATACTTCACTTGATCTCATATATTCTGAAGGTCTTCACAGTTGTGCATAACCTATCATCAATAAAGCGGAATCATCTATAATTCAACCTCTGAATCAAGTCTGAGTTCATTCACGCTCTCATTATCAGTACAATTTCAGATCAAAGAGTCTTCCTGCCTTTATGGACTGAAATTTTTAAATAAATGCAAATGTTGATGCCGAGACACAAATCACGCACACATCTGATTAACCATATCCTTGTGAAGCACAGATGTAAAATTGTGTATGAACCCACTAACAGCATCGGCCAACTGAACGGCACATCTGTGCCAACTACAGCCCTCTGACATTTCAGGTCTTATTAGAATACCTTGCAATCTTTCCGCCTCTCCGACTCTTTCCCGTCCCCCCGCGGCTATTCAGATACAATATGCTGTTTTACTGCATAATGCAGCAGATCGATCTATAGCCACCCCCGTTTTGTGGCTATGCTCCATTTTTAATTAATGGGGATACCACGCACTGCCACTGCGATACATAATTGACAAGAGTGGTGTCTCAACTTTTCACTTCCACAGTATGAATTTAAAGGTAGGAGAAAACAGCTGAATGCGTCTTACAGAGCATCTAGTTTCATGTGTTAGTTACAAGGAAAAGTAATTCTCTTATTTCAATCCACTTCACTGAAAATAATCGATGGAGAAGACCGGGCGCTTTTGGTACCTTCTTGTACATAATATAAAGTGCAGTTACGGGATTCACTTAACAAACTAGCAGTTTTTGTTTCTTCGTGTTTATTTTAAGCCAAGCGGTACACAAATCCCGACAGCCAGGTCGTCCAGGTGACTAAACTTTGCACCGTGGCGACTAATATTTGCGGATCCACGGTGTGGTACTGCCTCGCGTCACGCTTCTGGCGCCTACAATTTTGAGGTGGCTCCTGGATTTTTGGAATTTTGCGTACTTCTGTTTTAAGGAACGAAGTATGAGCACTGTATATCAAAATTTATATGAATGCAGTATACACTCGTCCCTTCTAGCTACATCGATAGCAGCGTCCGGCCGCGTATATGAAACTCGTCTCACGCAATATTCGAAATATAGCTCAGACCGGATGACGGAAATCTTGCAGCTGATGATAACAGAATGATTAGTCACGCTTGGTTGGAATAATAAAATAATTCACTGTCAGGTCTTCGCTGCAAACGACTCTTGCTGCTGTGTTGTTGCGCTATCAGTGTTTACAACAACGCTACTTGACGCTGCTCAGTTTCGGACAATTTGCTACACTTGTGAGGTGACGACCAATTATACTGGTTGCTAGTATTTACTTGTTTACTGCCGTGAAAAGAAATATAAATCGACACGCCCAAGAAATTCAGACGCAAAATATGAACGGCTCGTAAATGTCTTTACATACATTCTGCTCGTCGAGTGACGCTCATTCTTCAAGTACGACGCTCGACTCACGTCCTCACTTACCAAGCACTTTAACCACATGCTCACTCGTCGGACACTCAAAACCAAGAACAAGTATGAGACGTCGAGCTATATGTTTACTGGACAAACACTTTAACTCATCCGGCTTTCCACGGCAGGGTGACGCTACAAATCGCAATCCTCTGCGTCAGTCCAAGTACTGATTCAGTACAACGGTATTTGGTTCTCTTTTTAGAGGCAGTTCAGTTTTGAAACTCCTTAACTGAGCGAATAACATGATTAAAAACCCGATGCGGTTGCATTCATACGACCCAGTTTTATCGGCGATGTCTTTAACACCTGAGAACATTTATTTTGAATCGAGTCCGTTTCTGTTTCAACGGTCATGGACTCCGCTGAAGGCTCGGCGGCCAACTAACACTTGCGCGAGGCGCGTTCTTCCAACTAAAAACAACCGGCTTTGACACTACATAAACTGGATTCAGGGCCGAATTTCGCATTTTAATACCCCATCCCAGTAAGCCTGTTCGAGAATGGACTGCGGTCTGAGGCCGGTACAATTTATTTCATGCGCGTACAGCGTCAACTCTAATGAAATATATAATAAGCTCACTGATATACGTCAGCACAACAAATACTTAACGGAGCAATAGGCTACATGTTTCGACCTGTTAACAGGTCATCATCAGGCCTCCAGAAGAATAAGTCAAAGGTGTTGTTTTCAATGTTTTAACTAGATAATATGTATCATATTTTATCAAGTATCTATCAGATTTTATATTTGTTTACAACTATAAAAAACATTGGGATCCCAATTTTTTAACAGCACCTTTGACTTATTCTGCTGGAGGCCTAATGATGACCTGTTAACAGGTCAAAACATGTAGCCTATTGCTCCAATAAATATTTGTTGTGCTGACTATATTAGTGAGCTTATTATATACTTCATTAGAGCATTTCGTGATGCCTTCTCTAAAAAAAGAAGTCAACTCTAATGCTGAAAGGAAGGGGCAACGTCTCGAGACCCTGCTGAATGTACCCCACACTCTCCTTCCGCAGCGCCGTACTTTATCTACTGACAAGGAGAACTATCCTGTGAATCATCACTTGTCTTTCTTTACTTCTATTGTATCTCAGACCAGCCCACGCCGAGCCAAAGACAGGTTAGGATGTCTGAAACATACCGACTAATCTTCAAGGACAGGGAGACAAGTCTGGTTACATTGTAGTTTTATCAGTCACGACTTAAGCCGATTTGATAGACAAACGTGACTAAAGATAATGTTGGGCAACTCGGAGACAGTTTAATTTCAATGCCAAAGAATAATGTTGTATCATGAGGAAATACAAATTAGTTTTCCTCATTTCCTGTATCTTTTAAGGAGTCTGAACCGCAAGTAGTATCGGCAATTCGATACACTTGATACTTTTCGTATAAAACGCACATAAATGTGCAATTTCCCGCACATTTAAGTTATAATGGGAAATACAAACGACGTAATATGTTGTATTGCTCACGGTGATGTCACAATAGTCACTACCGCAAGTACAACAGTTTTACCGGTCTCTTGAATCTATGGACATTGGGAATTGTCCCATGTCGTCCCCACAGAACTAGTTGACACGACCTTCTCTACCGCCAAGCTGTTTCTTCTAATTTATGTTCCTCCCTTGAGCAAGATCACGCTTCCGAGAAAATTACAAATAACTTTGTTATACACAGCCCTGTGTACCCGTCGCAAGTAGGACATAACAGTAGAAGTCACAGTGAATGTACAGTACTTACAGTTACAATAAATGTTGGACTTGACCTCAACAGGTACGTGACACAGACACGTATGCCACTAAAAAGTGTTTTATGAACGGGGCTCCTCCACTTCCAGGAGAGTGCAGTACCCTTCTTAGCCAGGAGCACAGGGCCTTTTCGGTCATCAAAAACAGGCCAGTAGCGGAAAGAAAATGAGACGATAACACATTGCATAAGATTAAGGACACTTTCTGAAATTGTACCAGTCAATTGCGAAATATTTCGTCTTCCTGTTGGCTACCTAAAGAGAATACATTCCTTCCTTCCTTCCTTCCTCTGGGCGCTACAGCCCTGGGTGAGCCTTGGCCTCCTCAGCAACCAGTGTCCATTTCTCTCTTTCATCTTCTCCATCCACTGCTTTATCTTCATTACACTCAGATCTGCTACCACATCGTCCATCCATCTCAAACGAGGTCTTCCTTTTCTTCTTCCTATAAAGAGTCTTCCTTCCATCATCTTTCTTGGCATCGCTCCCACTTCCATTCTCTTTACATTTCCCAACCATCTTATTCTTTGAACTTTTATAAATTTCACAATGTCCTCCCCGTTTATGGATCTATTCAATTCTTCATTATTTCTAATTCTCCAGATATCCCTCTCTTGGATTGGCCCATAGATCTTCCGCAGTATTTTCCTTTCGAATATCCTTAACAAATTCTCGTCAGATTGTGAAGGGTACAGGTTTCAGATCCATATTTTACTACTGGTCTTATCAGTGTTTTATATATTTGCATTTTAGCTGATCTCTTTATAATCTTACTTTTTAGCATATGATGTTTAGCTAGATGCATATGCTCTGTTCCCTACTTCTATTCTGTTTACACATTCACCAATCCCTCCTTCTTTATGTATTACACTGCCAAGATATTTGAAGCTGGACACTCTTTCAAATACTTTATCACCTACTTTCCAATTCTGAGTTTGTCGTCCCTTCTGAGTTGCAGACACAATCACATATTTAGTCTTTTTCTCATTCACTATTAGTCCCATTTGTAAAGAGAATACTTGGAAAATTGTATGTTGACAAACACAACTGTGTCACATGAGGTGTATTTAATGACTACATAATGGACAACTACACGTTTCGGCCTGTACTGGCCATCTTCATGTTGTCTTAGGGGAACTTAAGATCATGCACGCGCACGTGGTGTAGAGATCTCTACACCACGTGCGCATGCATGCTTATAGTAAGATCTTAAGTTCCCCTAAGACAACCTGAAGATGGCCTGTACAGGCCGAAACGTGTAGTTGTCCATTATGTAGTCATTAAATACACCTCATGTGACGCAGTTGTTTGATTACATACAATTTTCCAAGTTTCGCAAACACAACGGGGATGACACACTTCCTAGATGTAAAGAGACTACATTACAATGTAAAAACAAGGCCTGTAACTTGATAGTACATTTGTATGGATTTTAAACTTAGTATCTCATACTACGGGAAGAACACTGGACGCTAAGAAGAGATACACAAACCAAAGAAGAAGAAAGTGGCATAAGGATGAACAAAATGCCAAATGAGGGCATCATAATGTGTCCGCTTTACCGGGTAATATTAGGTTGATCAAATCAGAGAGAACGAGATCGGGAAGACATTACGCCCGCAACAGAGAGATCAGACATTTTTATTTAAAAAGTCACAAAATCTGTAGAGAACAGACAACTTGGAGCATCTACGGGTAGACAGCATAATATTACAATGGATCTTAAATGAAGAGGGTGTAAACTTAATTCATAGAGATTTAACGTTGTACATATTACGTTCAACTGATTAATTATACAACTGTTGTTCCAACTACTTGCACGTGTAATTATAAACATTCATTCGGTAATATTTTTTCTCCTACATGTTTCGGCCCACGAAGGCCATCCTCAACGAAAACTCGGAGAAGAATACATTTATAACGAAACGCTGCCAAACTTGTGCATAAACAAAGTTTATTTACAACACGTTTTACCACACGATACCGTAAATTAACTTTGTTTATGCACATCTTTGACATGATTTTATCACAAATGTATTCCTTCGCAACCGAGTGTACCTTGACGATGGCCTTCATCGGTAGAAACACGTACTGTACAAGCACTTTTACTAAACGACAGTTATTTATAATTCTATGCGCAATTAGTTGGAAATATTGTATATGTATAATGGCTTCATACAGGTTAGGACACGGGCCGGTGAAGGACGTCTGCCTACACAGTAATCTCCAGAGCCAGGATCGCACCCAAAAGGGGCCGGGGGGGGGGTCTTGCGGACTGCAGCTCCCACCCAAACTCAGAACAGACTTTGTAGACACGATGATAATAAACGTTTTCGTGACGTAAGCTTTAGTCGAAATAAGCCACTGAAATAGGCTTATGACTAGTACCCCCAATAGAATTTTGAAAAATAAAACAAAGAGACTTAAATGTCTCAGATGAATTTTAAAAAACCAAGAACACTAGACATCGTGATTTAAACTAGGTGAATCGTGAAACATGTTATATTTGTATGTATATACATGCAGCTGCTATTAGCGTTACGTTGTCTATACTACCGTCTTACGACTATCATTAAGATGGTATTTCATTTATAAGGTATATATTTGTATTCGGTAACAGTAAAGCAGTAAGTTAAAATTACAGAATACTTGTTGCTCGATAGAGAAATGT
>Ga0131853_10014602_pt1 | contig 14396 bp, 11 predicted proteins | sample TergutLab28metaG_FD_92764 | JGI IMG/M metagenome (GOLD analysis project Ga0131853, IMG submission 92764) | Labiotermes labralis P1 segment gut microbial communities from Petit-Saut dam, French Guiana - Lab288 P1 (version 2) (version 2) | ecosystem: Host-associated > Arthropoda: Insects >... | reverse complement strand
GTAGTTGTTGAAGAACGGCGTGTGGCGGCCGCCTTCGTCCTTGGACAGGATGTAGACGCTGCCCTCGAACTCGGTGTGCGGGGTGGTGGTGCCGGGCTTGACCACAACCTGGCCACGCTCGACGTCCTCGCGCTTGATGCCACGAACCAGCAGACCGACGTTGTCGCCGGCCTGGCCCTGGTCGAGCAGCTTGCGGAACATCTCGATGCCCGTGACCGTGGTCTTGGTGACCTCGGGACGGATGCCGACGATCTCGACTTCCTCGTTCACGTTGACAACGCCACGCTCGATACGACCGGTGACGACGGTGCCACGACCGGTGATCGTGAAGACGTCCTCGACCGGCATCAGGAACGGCTTGTCGGTCTCACGAACCGGATCCGGGATGGAGTCGTCGACGGCCTGCATGAGGTCGACGATCGACTGAACCCACTTCTCGTCGCCCTCGAGCGCCTTCAGCGCCGAGATCGGGACGACCGGAGCGTTCTCGTCGAACTCCTGGCCGGCCAGCAGTTCGCGGACCTCCATCTCGACGAGCTCGAGGATTTCCTCGTCGTCGACCATGTCGGCCTTGTTCAGGGCGACGAGGATGTAGGGCACACCGACCTGGCGAGCGAGCAGCACGTGCTCGCGCGTCTGCGGCATCGGGCCGTCGGTGGCTGCCACGACCAGGATCGCGCCGTCCATCTGAGCCGCGCCGGTGATCATGTTCTTGATGTAGTCAGCGTGACCCGGAGCGTCGACGTGCGCGTAGTGGCGCTTCTCCGTCTGGTACTCGACGTGGGAGATGTTGATCGTGATACCACGAGCCTTCTCCTCCGGCGCCTTGTCGATCTGATCGAAAGCGAAGCTCTCGTTCAGGTCGGGGAACTTGTCGGCCAGCACCTTGGTGATCGCAGCCGTGGTGGTGGTCTTGCCGTGGTCGACGTGACCGATGGTGCCGATGTTCACGTGCGGCTTGGTCCGCTCGAACTTCGCCTTCGCCACTGGATGTCCTCCTGGACTGATTGTGCTTGCGGTATGCAGCAGTGCGGTTGGTTATTACGTTGGTCGTGCTTCGGCCGACGAAACCGAGGTTACTCGCCGGTCGCCTTGGCGATGATTTCCTTCGAGACGTTCGCGGGAACCTCTGCGTAGGAATCGAACACCATGGAGAAGTTCGCTCGACCCTGGGTCTTCGACCGCAGGTCACCGATGTAGCCGAACATCTCCGAGAGCGGAACCAGCGCCTTCACGACACGGGCACCACTGCGTTCCTCCATGGCCTGGATCTGGCCACGGCGGGAGTTGAGGTCGCCGATCACTTCACCCATGTAGTCCTCGGGCGTGGTGACCTCGACAGCCATGAGGGGCTCGAGAATGACCGGGCCGGCCTTGCGGGCAGCTTCCTTGAGCGCCTGCGAACCGGCGACCTTGAAGGCCATTTCCGAGGAGTCGACGTCGTGGTAAGCGCCGTCGAGCAGGGTCAGCTTCAGGTTCACGAGCGGGTAGCCGGCGAGAACACCGTACTGCATCGCGTCCTGGGCACCGGCGTCGACCGAAGGGATGTACTCGCGCGGAACGCGGCCACCCGAGACCTTGTTCTCGAACTCGTAGCTCGCGCCGTCCTCGCCGACGAACGGCTCGAGGGCGATGATGACCTTTGCGAACTGGCCCGAACCACCGGTCTGCTTCTTGTGCGTGAACTCGTGCTTCTCGACCGGCTTGGTGATGGTCTCACGGTACGCAACCTGCGGCTTGCCGACGTTGGCCTCGACCTTGAACTCGCGACGCATACGGTCGACGAGGATGTCGAGGTGGAGCTCGCCCATGCCGCCGATGACGGTCTGGCCGGTCTCCTCGTCGAGCTCGACCGAGAAGGTCGGATCCTCTTCGGCGAGCTTCTGGATCGCGGTGCCCAGCTTCTCCTGGTCGGACTTGGTCTTGGGCTCGATCGAGACCTGGATGACCGGGTCCGGGAACGTCATCGACTCGAGGACGATCGGGTTCGCCTGGTCGCACAGGGTGTCACCGGTCGTGGTGTCCTTCAGGCCGATCATCGCGTAGATGTGGCCCGCGACGGCCTCGTCGACCGGGTTCTCCTTGTTGGCGTGCATCTGGAAGAGCTTGCCGATGCGCTCCTTCTTGCCCTTGGTCGCATTGAGGACCTGGGCACCCGGCTCGATACGACCCGAGTAGACGCGCACGAACGTGAGCTTGCCGAAGAACGGGTGCGCAGCGATCTTGAAGGCCAGAGCGGAGAACGGCTCTTCCTTACTCGGCTTACGCGTGAGGATGGTCTCCTCGTCGTTCAGCTTGTGGCCCTCGACCTCACCGATGTCCAGCGGATTCGGGAGGTAATCGATGACCGCGTCGAGCATGGGCTGCACGCCCTTGTTCTTGAACGCGGAGCCACACAGCACCGGGTACAGCTCGGAGGCGACCGTCATCTTGCGGATGGCGCCCTTGATCTCCTCGACCGTGAGCTCCTCGCCGCCGAAGTACTTCTCCATGAGAGCTTCGTCGGACTCGGCAACGGTCTCGAGCAGCTTCTCGCGGTACTCGGCGGCCTTGTCGGCCAGATCCGCGGGGATCTCCTCGATGGTGGGCTCGGCACCGGTCGGCACGACGCCGCGCCAGGTGATGGCCTTCATCTCGACCAGGTCGACGACGCCGTCGAACTCGTCCTCAGCGCCGATCGGCAGCTGCAGGACCAGCGGCTTCGCGCCGAGGCGATCGATGATGGTCTGCACGGTGAAGTAGAAGTCCGCGCCCATCTTGTCCATCTTGTTGACGAAGCAGATGCGCGGAACGTCGTACTTGGCAGCCTGGCGCCAGACCTGCTCGGACTGGGGCTCGACGCCCTCCTTGCCGTCGAACACGGCAACGGCGCCATCAAGAACACGGAGGGAGCGCTCAACTTCCACCGTGAAGTCGACGTGACCCGGGGTGTCGATGATGTTGATCTGGTTGTTGTTCCAGAAACAGGTGACAGCAGCGGAGGTGATGGTGATACCACGCTCCTTCTCCTGCTCCATCCAGTCCGTCGTCGACGCACCGTCGTGGGTCTCACCGATCTTGTAGTTCACACCGGTGTAGAAGAGGATGCGCTCGGTCGTGGTGGTCTTGCCGGCATCGATGTGCGCCATGATGCCGATGTTGCGGACCTTGTTCAGGTCGGTCAGCACTTCCTGTGCCACAGGATTCTTCCCCGCTCGTTGATCGTGTCGGCCCTTCTGGGGCCACGTCTCTTTTTCTTGTCAGCCGGCCCGGTGACGGAGCCGACACAGTAGTGACAACGCCAGGCCGAGGGATTCGGTGCCCGGAAGGCTCCCTCGGCCTGGCGGGGTGTCACCAGCGGTAGTGCGCGAACGCCTTGTTGGCTTCAGCCATCTTGTGGGTGTCCTCGCGACGCTTCACAGAAGCGCCCAGGCCGTTGCTCGCATCGAGAAGCTCGTTGGCGAGACGCTCGACCATGGTCTTCTCACGACGAGCGCGCGAGAAGGTGACCAGCCAGCGCAGGGCCAGCGTGGTGGACCGGCCCGGGCGAACCTCGACCGGGACCTGGTAGGTGGCGCCACCGACGCGGCGGCTGCGAACCTCGAGGGCGGGCTTGACGTTGTCGAGCGCGCGCTTGAGGGTGACGACCGGATCGGTGCCGGTCTTCTCGCGAGCCTGCTCGAGGGCACCGTAGACGATGCGCTCGGCGGTGGACTTCTTGCCGTCCAGCAGGATCTTGTTCACCAGCTGGGTGACCAGCGGCGAGCCGTAGACCGGGTCGGCGACGAGCGGGCGCTTGGGAGCGGGGCCCTTACGTGGCATTAGCTCTTCTCCTTCTTGGCGCCGTAACGGCTGCGAGCCTGCTTGCGGTTCTTGACACCCTGGGTGTCGAGCGAGCCGCGGATGATCTTGTAGCGCACACCGGGGAGGTCCTTAACACGACCGCCGCGGACGAGCACCATCGAGTGCTCCTGCAGGTTGTGGCCCTCACCCGGGATGTAAGCGGTGACCTCGACGGAGCTGGTCAGGCGCACACGGGCGACCTTCCGCAGCGCGGAGTTCGGCTTCTTCGGGGTGGTGGTGTACACGCGAGTGCACACGCCACGACGCTGCGGGCTGCCCTTCAGGGCCGCGGTCTTGACCTTGGCGGCCTTGTCGCGGCGGCCCTTGCGGACCAGCTGGTTGATGGTTGGCATGTATCGGCTTTCTTCGTTGGTTCCAGACTGCTCAAACGAGCAACCCTGGCTGTTCTGAAATTAGGGATCCATCGGTTGGGGCAAGAAAGCTGCTGCCCCGCACCCACCCCGCGCGTGCACACGAGGTCGGGCGTGTCGCGTACCCCCACACAGGCAACCGGATGCTCGTACCTGCAGAAACCTCACGGAAACTCACAGAAACACGCGCACGCCAATGCCTCGCATAGGCACACAGATCGGCCCGAACATGCCGGAGTGAAGCCTGTGGAGCGACCCTCGGCGGTCGGACACGACCCCCAACGATACCTGGCAGCTCCATTCGAGGTCAAAGCGGGGTCGGGGCCGGGGCGGGTTTGTCAAGCACTGACGTCGAGCGCGAGTTTCGCCAGCGTGGCCGCAGCCTCACACGGATCGGGATGACCCGCTGCGCGGTACTGCACCCACCAGCCGATCACGCCGGAGTAAGGGCTGCCGACGGCGATCCCGCACGCACCGGGGTCCTGGGGCTGCCGCGAGAGTACCGCGCGGCGGCCGTCGACGGTCGTGTCCTCGACCGCGTAGCCCAGGCGCTGCGACGTCTCACGCTCGACGTCGAGCGCGCCCGTCTCGAACCAGTCGAAGGTCACCCGCACCGGGCCGGCCGGGCCGTCGACGGACCACCGGCAGATCGCCCCGAAGAACCCGCGTTCGATCGCACCGCCGCCGACGGCGTCGGCGATGTGTTCGGGGGCGACGACGTCGCACTCGGTGAGCAGCTTCGCGTACTCGGACGACGAGCCCGGGGCGGTCGCGCCCTCCGCAACGGGCGTTCCGTCGACGGTGGCGCCGCAACCCGACAGTGCGAGCACGCCGACGACCGCGACGGCCGGGACGACGCGGCGCTTCACTTCTGCGCCCTCTCGACCGTCAGTTCGGCGAGGTGCCGGGCCGCCCGGCACGGATCCGCGGTGGGTGCGGCACCGGTGTATGCGATCGACCAGTGCACGAAGTCGTCGCCGAACTGGATACCCAGCTCACACAGCCGACTCGAGAGGGAGGCGACGAATCCGGGATGGCCGTCGATCTCGATGTCGGTGGCCGGGCGGCCGATCATTTCGCTGCCGGCGCGCTCGCGTCCGATCGGGCTGCCGCGGTACCAGGAGAAGGAGACGTGTGGGGAGCCCTGCCCGTCCTGCGCGGACGACTGCCACTCGCAGCCCACCGAGTTGCGGACGACGGTTCCGAAACCGGGCACCCCGAACGCCTGCGCCACCTCGTCGTCGGTGACCGATCCGCATTCGCCGAAGAACGGGCCGGCGTCACCCGCGGTGGACGCCGCCGCGTCGGAGGTTCCGTCGTCGGTGCCGCCGCCGCACCCGGTGAGGAGCAGGACGGCCGCCGGCAGCGCAGCCACGAGCAGCTTCTTCGGCATGAGGCGGGACTGTACCGCTACGACAGCGGAACGGAGGGCGACGGCGCACCGGCGATCGAGCCCAGCGCGGCGTCCAGTTGCGCCGCCCAGGACCGCACGATCTCGGCGCGGCGGCGCGAGTCGTCGGTCAAGACGTCGGCGAGGCCGAGACCGCGGGCCAGATCGAGCGTGGCCTGGACGAGCCCTCGAACCGCGGGGTCCGAGTCGTCGACGCCGAGGCTCTCGACGGCGGTGCGGTGGGCCACGCGACCGAATCGCTCCTCGAGCGGGAGGACCCGCGCCCGCAGTTCGGGATCCGCGGCCGCGGCGGTCCACACCTGCAGCGCCGCCTTGAACAGGGTGCCCGTGTAGTAGTCGACCAGCCGCGCGACCACTGCTTCGGTCCGGTCGGGCCCCTCGGGCAGCTCGGTGGCCTCGCGGTGCGCCTGCTCCATCCGGCTGTCGAACATGAACTCGAGCGCCGCGGTGATCAGATCCTCGCGGGTCGGGAAATGGTGCTGCGTGGCGCCACGCGAAACACCGGCGCGCTGCGCGACGACGGCGACCGTCGTGGCCGACCAGCCCAACTCGGCCAGGCAGTCGACGGTCGCTTCGAGGAGCCGGTGCCTGGTGAGGCGACTCCTGTCTTGTTGCGGTGCGCGCATCCTCTCGCTCTCCTGTCGTCCTCGCCGGTGTCTTCCGGCCGTCGCGGGCAGTGCGGCAACGCCGCCTCGTGAGCGGCGCTGTTCCGCCTAGCGTAATAACTCAGTAAATGAAGGTAATCTTGATCACAACTTCATTGCAGAATAGCCTCGAGCACGTTACTAATTCTTCAAGGAAGGGCACCCTTCTTTCTTTCATCACAACAACTCACAGGAGCAAAATCATGGGTTCTGCCGAGCTCGTCGACTTCTTCGACTTCGTCACCAAGTTCGCCGGGTACGCCAGCGACTTCATCGGCGCCCTGGACTTCTTCGCCGGTTCGCTCGACACCGTTTCGGGCATCTTCGGCTGACCCGACGCTCCATAGACTGTGGGGTCCGTTCCGCTGTGGAACGGACCCCACGGTCGTCTCAGCCGTCGACCGCCCACCGCGGGGCGCGCTTCTGCAGGAACGCCGTCACCCCTTCGAGGGCCTCCTCCGAACCGAACAATCTGGCGGACTGTGCCGCCAGAGTCTCTGCGTAACAGTCGAAGTCGGCGAGCATCCGCATCGTCGTGAGCTTCTTGGACTCGGTCAGCCCCTGCGGCGAGCACGTCCGCAGCGCGGCCACCAACTCACACACCGCCTCGTCCGACTCCTGAACGGCCTCGCTGATCAACCCGATCGCCTCGGCCTCGTGGGGTCCGAACTTCTCCCCCGTCAGGAAGTAGCGTCCCGCCGCCCGCGAGGTGAGCCGCGGGATCACCGTCAGCGAGATGATCGACGCCGCCAACCCGAGACGCGCCTCGGTGAGCGCGAACGTGGCGTCCGGCCCGGCGACCGCGATGTCGCAGGCCCCGACCAGGCCCATCCCACCGGCCCGGACATGCCCGTCGACCTGGGCGATCACCGGCTTGGGTAGCTCGACGATCGCCCGCAGCAGTTCCGTCATCGCTCTCGTGCGCGCGGCCGCGAGCTCCGCCGGGTCCGCGTCCGCGACGGCACTCGCCTCCGACAGGTCCGCTCCCGCACAGAACGTGGCGCCCGTGTGGGTGAGGACGACGGCGCGCACGGCGTCATCAGCCGCGGCGTCGGCGAGCCCCTGCCGCAACTGCTCGATCAGCAGCGTCGAGATCGCGTTGCGGTTGTGCGGCGAGTCGAGGGTGAGCGTCGCGATGCCGTCACCCGCGTCGTACCGGACGCGGCGATCCGTCGTCTCCGTCATGCCGGCCACCCTCAGTACGACTTCGGCAGGCCGAGCGAATGCTGGGCGACGAAGTTGAGGATCATCTCGCGACTCACCGGCGCCACCCGCGCGATCCGGGCGGCCCCCAGCATCGCCGACAGTCCGTACTCCCGAGTGAGTCCGCCGCCGCCGTGGGTCTGGATCGCCTGGTCGAGCGTCTTGATGCTGGCCTCAGCCGCCGCGTACTTGGCCATGTTGGCCGCCTCGGCCGCACCGAAGTCGTCGCCGCTGTCGTAGAGCACCGCGGCCTTCTGCATCATCAGCTTCGCCAGCTCGAGCTCGATCTTGCACTGCGCGAGGGGATGCGCCAGACCCTGGTGCGCGCCGATCGGCGTCTTCCACACGGTGCGCTCCTTCGCGAACTTCACGCCCGCCTCGAGCGCCCAGCGCCCCATCCCGATCGCCATCGCCGCGCCGAGGATGCGCTCGGGGTTCAGGCCCGCGAACAACTGCATGAGCGCGGCGTCCTCGGAGCCGACGAGTGCATCGGCGGGCAGTCGCACGTCGTCGAGGAAGATCGTGAACTGGTGGTCGGGCTCGACGATGTCCATCTCCATCGGCGTCGCGACGAAGTTCTCGGCGTCGGTGGGGACGATGAACAACGCCGGCTTCAGCTTGCCGGTCTTGTGGTCCTCGGTACGCGCGACGATCAGGACGGCGTCGGCCTGGTCGACCCCGGAGATGAAGACCTTGTTGCCCCGGAGGATCCAGTCCTCACCGTCGCGACGCGCGGTGGTCGTGATCTGGTGCGAATTGGAACCGGCGTCGGGTTCGGTGATGCCGAACGCCATGATCTTCGAACCGTCGGCCAGCGCGGTCAGCCACTCCTGCTTCTGCGCCTCGGTGCCGTACTTGCCGATGATGGTGCCGCAGATCGCGGGCGAGACCACGACCAGCAGCAACCCGGCGCCCTGCGCAGCGAGTTCCTCCTGCACCAGGGCGAGTTCGTAGATGCCTGCTCCCCCGCCGCCGTACTCCTCGGGAAGGTTCACCCCGAGGAAGCCGAGCTTGCCGGCCTCGTTCCACAACTCGGTGAGCGGTTCGCCCTTGCGCGCCTTGGGCAGGACGTAGTCGACGTAGTTGAAGCGCTGCGCGAGCTTGGACACCGCCGCGCGCAGTTCCTTCTGCTCGTCCGTTTCGATGAAGCTGCTCATGCGGTTTCCCCTTCTGCCCCAGCCTCGTTCGACGCCGGTGCTTCCACGATTGCCAGGACCGAGCCGACATCGACCTGGCGGCCGACCTCGACGGGTAGTTCGGTGAGCACGCCGGACACGGGCGCCTTGACGGTGTGCTCCATCTTCATGGCCTCGAGCCACAGGATCGGCTGCCCGGCTTCCACGTGATCGCCCACCGCCGCCGCCAGCCTGATCACCGCGCCCGGCATGGGCGCCAGGAGCGAACCCTCGGCGACGACGCTCGACGGGTCGACGAAACGCGCGAGCGCGGTGAGCGTCACCGGTCCGAGCGGTGAGTCGACACAGACCGTGTCGCCGTAGCGGGCGACATCGAATCGCCGCTGCAGACCGGCGACGTCGAGCAGGACGTGGTCCGGTGCCGACGAGACGAGCGAAACCCCTTCGTAGCCTTCGGCGCTCATGCCCGACCTGGTCTGCAGGTAGCGGACGTCGTGCTCGCCGTGCACCCCGGCGTACCGCTTGATCTGCGGCTGCGACGGCAGGTTGCGCCATCCGCTCGGCAGGCCGCCGAGCACTGGTGCTGCGGCGCGGTTGCCGGCGGCGTCCGCGAGCGCGGCGGCGAGGGCCGACAGCCGCTCGGCGTCGGCGTTCGCGAGGGGACGCGCGAGGGTGTCGAGTCCGTGGGTGTCGAAGAAGGCGGTGTCGGTGTCACCCGCGAGGAACGCCGGGTGGCGCAGCACGTTGACGAGCAGATCGCGGTTGGTCTGCAGCCCGTGCAGGCGGGTGCGGGCCAGCGCCGACGCCAGCACCTGCGCGGCCTGCGCGCGGGTGGGTGCGTACGAGACGACCTTGGCCAGCATCGGGTCGTAGAAGACGCTCACCACCGAGCCGTCCCGGACGCCGGAGTCCAGGCGCACCCCGGTGCGATCGAGGATCTCGAACTCGACTGTGTCGGCAGGTAGTTCGATCCGCTCGATCGTGCCGCTCCGCGGCCGCCAGCCGTGCGCGGGGTCCTCGGCGTACAGGCGGACCTCGATGGAGTGGCCCCGGATCGCCGGCGGCTCGGCGGGCAGGGCCGCGCCGCGCGCGACCTGCAACTGCAGTTCGACGAGGTCGAGCCCGGTGGTGCACTCGGTGACCGGGTGCTCCACCTGCAGACGCGTGTTCATCTCCAGGAAGAAGAAGTCGCCCTGTTCGTCGGCGAGGAACTCGACAGTGCCGGCACCCTCGTACCCGATCGCGTTCGCGGCGAGCCGGGCCGCGTCGAACAGCCTGGCCCGCATGGACGGAATGCGTTCGACGAGCGGGGACGGCGCCTCCTCGACCACCTTCTGGTGGCGGCGCTGGATCGAGCACTCCCGTTCGCCGATCGCCCACACGGTGCCGTGCCGGTCGGCAATCACCTGAACCTCGATGTGCCGTCCGGTCTCGAGATAGCGCTCGCAGAACACCGTCGGATCGCCGAACGCGGACTGCGCCTCCCGTCGGGCGGCCTCGATCTCGTGCGGCAACTTCGACAGTTCCCGCACGACGCGCATGCCGCGCCCGCCACCACCGGCGGACGCCTTGACCAGCACCGGCAGGTCCGCGTCGGTGACCGCGGCCGGATCGAGATCGGCGAGGACCGGAACCCCGGCCTCGGCCATGATGCGCTTGGACTCGACCTTCGAGCCCATCAGCGCGATGGCCTTGGCGGGCGGCCCGATCCAGATGAGCCCGGCCGCCTCGACGGCCTGCGCGAAATCGGCGTTCTCCGAGAGGAATCCGTAGCCGGGATGGATCGCGTCGGCCCCGGCGGCCTGGGCGGCGGCGACGATCGCGTCGGCCCGCAGGTAGGTCTGGGCCGGGGTCGAACCGGGTAGCCGGACGGCCGCGTCGGCCTCGGCGACGTGCGGGCTCGCGGCGTCCGGGTCGGAGAACACCGCGACGGTGCCGACGCCGGTGCGCCGGCACGTCGCGAACACCCGGCGGGCGATCTCACCGCGGTTGGCGACCAGTACGGACGTGATTTCGGAAGTACTCATGATTGTCCTCACTCACATCCGGAAGACACCGAAGTTCTCGGTGCCCTCGATCGGGGCGGTGGCAATGGCCGACAGGCACATTCCCACCACCGTGCGGGTGTCGCGGGGGTCGATGACGCCGTCGTCGTACAGGCGCCCGGACAGGAACATCGGCAGCGATTCGGCCTCGATCTGGTTCTCGATCATCGCCCGCATCCCGGCGTCGGCCTGCTCGTCGAAGACCTGCCCGCGCGCCTCGGCGGCGGCGCGGCCCACGATCGAGATGACGCCCGCTAGTTGGGCGCCACCCATGACGGCGGACTTGGAACTGGGCCATGCGAAGAGGAACCGCGGATCGAATGCCCGCCCGCACATGCCGTAGTGCCCCGCGCCGTAGGACGCGCCGAGCAGGATCGAGATGTGCGGGACCTTCGAGTTGGCGACCGCGTTGATCATCATCGACCCGTGCTTGATCATGCCGCCCTCCTCGTATTCCCTGCCCACCATGTAGCCGGTGGTGTTGTGCAGGAACAGGAGTGGAGTGTTGGAACGGTTCGCGAGCTGGATGAACTGGGTGGCCTTCTGCGACTCCTCGCTGAACAGCACACCGCGCGCGTTGGCGAGGATGCCGATCGGGTAGCCGTGCAGTTCAGCCCAGCCCGTGACGAGCGACGACCCGTAGAGCGGCTTGAACTCGTCGAAGTCGGACCCGTCGACGATGCGCGCGATCACCTCACGCGGATCGAACGGGATCTTCAGATCCGACGGCACGATGCCGAGCAATTCCTCGGGATCGGCGAGCGGTTCGATCACCTCGGCCCTCGGTGCCGGACCCTGCTTGCGCCAGTTGAGGCGCCGGACGATGCTGCGGCCGATGCGGATCGCGTCCTGCTCGTCCTGGGCGAAGTAGTCGGCCAGTCCGGACTTGCGGGCGTGCATCTCGGCGCCGCCGAGGGATTCGTCGTCCGACTCCTCACCGGTCGCCATCTTCACCAGCGGCGGCCCTGCCAGGAACACCTTGGACCGTTCCTTGATCATCACGACGTGGTCGGACATGCCCGGGATGTACGCGCCGCCCGCGGTGGAATTGCCGAACACCAGCGCGATCGTCGGGATGCCCGCCGCCGACAGTTGTGTGAGGTCGCGGAACATCCGCCCGCCGGGGATGAACACCTCCTTCTGCGTCGGCAGGTCAGCGCCGCCCGACTCGACGAGCGAGATCACCGGGAGTCGGTTCTGGACGGCGATGTCGTTGGCGCGGAAGCCCTTCCTGAGGGTCCACGGGTTGGACGTACCGCCCCGGACCGTCGGATCGTTCGCGACGACGAGGCACTCGACGCCGCTGACCACACCGATCCCGACGATCGTCGACGCGCCCACCGGGAACTCGGTGCCCCACGCGGCGAGCGGGGACAGTTCGAGGAACGGCGAGTCCGGGTCGAGCAGCAGTTCGATGCGCTCGCGCGCGAGTAGTTTGCCGCGCGTGTGGTGCCGCTCCACGTACTTCTCGCCACCCCCGGCAAGGGCCTTCGCGTGCTCGGCCTCGAGTTCGGCGAGCTTGGTGGTCATCGACTCCACCGCCGACGTGTACTCCGGCGATTTCGTGTCCAGTGCCGACTTCAGGATCGTCACGACTGGTACCCCAATCGCTTAGCGGCCAAGGAGGTCAGGATCTCCGTGGTCCCGCCCCCGATTCCCAGAATGCGCATGTCCCGGTACTGCCTCTCCACTTCGCTTTCCGCCATGTAGCCCATGCCGCCGAACAACTGCACGGCCTGGTTCGCCACCCATTCACCGGCCTCGACGGCGGTGTTCTTCGCGAAGCACACCTCGGCGACGAAGTCCTCGCTCGACGTGAGCGAGCGTTCGACGAGGGTGCGGGTGTAGACGCGGGCGACGTCGATGCGTCGCGTCATCTCGGTCAGGGTGTTCTGCACCGCCTGCCGCGAGATGAGCGGCCGCCCGAACGTCTCTCGGTCGCGGCACCACTGCAGCGTCAGGTCCAGGCACCGCTGCGCACTCGCGTACGCCTGTGCTGCCAGTGCGATCCGCTCTGTGAGGAACGCCTGCGCGATCTGCACGAAGCCCGAATTCTCCTCGCCCACCAGGTTTTCCACGGGCACCCGCACGTCGGCGAACGACAGCTCTGCGGTGTCCGACGCACGCCAGCCCATCTTGTCGAGCTTGCGCGTCACCTCGAATCCCGGCGTGCCCCTCTCGATCACGAGCAGCGACACCCCGGCGGCACCCGGACCGCCGGTGCGCACGGCCGTCACGACGAAGTCGGCGCGGACGGCCGACGTGATGAACGTCTTGGCGCCGTTGACGACGTAGTGGTCGCCGTCGCGTTCGGCGGTCGTCCGCAGGTGCCCGACGTCGGAGCCGCCGCCCGGTTCGGTGATCGCGAGCGACCCGATCTTCTCGCCCGCGAGGGTGGGTCGCACCCACCGCTCGATCTGCCGCGGATCACCCGCGGCGATCAGGTGCGGCAACGCGATCCCGCAGGTGAACAGCGACGCGAACAGCCCGCCGGACGCGCCCGCCTGGTGCATCTCCTCGCAGATCAGGACCGCGTCGACCAGGTCGCCGCCGTCGCCGCCGACGTCCTCCGGGAATCCGGCGCCGAGCAGTCCGAGCGCGGCGGCCTTGCGATGCAATTCGCGCGGGATCTCGCCGTCACGCTCCCAGTCGCCGAGATGCGGCAGGATCTCCTGCTCGACGAAACTGCGGACGGTCTTGCGCAGTTGCTGCCGCTCCGGGGTGTCCCACACGGTCATGCGTGTCCTTCCTCGAGCTGGTCTCCGTAGCTGGGTACGAGTGCCACCGGGATCTCGATGTGCCGCGAGCGCAGCCACTCACCGAGGCCCTTGGCCTGTGGGTCGAAACGGGCCTGCGATGCGACACCGCGGCCGAGGATGCCCTCGATCACGAAGTTCACGGCGCGCAGGTTCGGGAGCACGTGCCGAACCACGTTGAGCTCCTTGGCCTCCGGGAGCATGCGCTTCAGTTCGTCGACGGTGAGCGCGTGGACGAGCCAGCGCCACTGCGCGTCGGTGCGCACCCACACCCCGACGTTGGCGTTGCCGCCCTTGTCGCCGCTGCGGGCGGCGGCGACCGTTCCGAGGGGCACGGCGACCGTGTCCTCCGACGTCGGCGGCGCCGGCAACGGCGGCGTCGGGACGTCCTCGAGCTCACGGGTGAGCACGCTCGGTGCGACGGCGACGCCGGTGCCGTCCGACAGGACCGCGACGTGCGGCACCTCGGCGGCGTCGACGTAGCCCGGGGTGAACACCGCGTACGGCTGACCGTTCGACGGCGGCGCGGTGAGCGTGAAACCCGGGTAGCTCGCGAGGGCGAGTTCGACGGCCACCGACGAGAACGCCCGCCCGACGACGTCCGGGTCGGTGTCGCGCACCGTGCACCGCAGCAACGCGCTGGCCGCCTCCTCGGTGTCGGCGTCGGGATGGTCGGTGCGCGCGAGCGTCCACTCGAGTTCCTGCGGCTCGGTCTGCAACCACGAATCCACCTGCCGCCGAACCAGTTCGGCCTTCGCCTCGATGTCGAGGCCGATGAGCACGAAGGTGGCCTCGTTGCGGAACCCGGCCAGCGCGTTGAGCGACACCTTGTACCGCGGCGGCGGCGCCTCTCCGGTCACCCCGCTGATCCGTACGCGATCCGGGCCGTCGCCGGACAGCCGGATCGAGTCCATGCGCGCGGTGGCGTCGGGGCCGGCGTAACGCCCGCCGGTGATCTCGTACAGCAGCTGCGCGGTCACGGTGCCGACGGTCACCGCTCCCCCGGTG
>Ga0131853_10014600_pt1 | contig 14397 bp, 11 predicted proteins | sample TergutLab28metaG_FD_92764 | JGI IMG/M metagenome (GOLD analysis project Ga0131853, IMG submission 92764) | Labiotermes labralis P1 segment gut microbial communities from Petit-Saut dam, French Guiana - Lab288 P1 (version 2) (version 2) | ecosystem: Host-associated > Arthropoda: Insects >... | reverse complement strand
TTTCATGAATTACTGGACAAATACTGAAACTGTGTGATGATGAAAGATCACATTTCAACTGACTGTGCCATAGAAGAACTTCAATGTGGAGGCAGCTGTCTCTTGACAATTGACATCAGCTTTTCAAGTGAAATCCAAACTGTTTCTATGTATGAACAAACATCTGGCAAACCCCACCCCCGCCCCCCCCCCCCCCCCCAACACACACACACACACAAAATTCCAATGAAAAGAATTGTTCATTCCACTGCAGTAACTGAGTTGCATATGTCTTATATTACTACTTCTGCTCATTTCTCCCTTATATCTTATGGTTTATAAACAACATACCAATAACATAAAGGGTCTTTGATGGAAATATATTACAATCAATACTATCTTCCCGCATGTAGCACATCTGGTAAGGCAGGAATTTACAAGAGGAGAAAAAGTATTTACATATTTATTTCTAGTAAATGTTTGGCTTTGCAGTAGCATGAGTGTAGTGACCTTGGAATACTGTAATCGATGCAATATGATTTTACTGTATTTTACAATGCCAGGATGGGAAGAGGCCTTTTGTTTTCAGTATACTCTTCTATGTTAGGAACAGTGTATGGTTAGAGGTTCATAATTTCATTCCTGCCAGTCAAATGTATATGAGTTGCAATATTTTAAGACTGTACATGGGACACTAAAATTTAGTGTCACAAATGTCAACATGCCTGTGGTGACTGCATATGAATAGTTTTTCAGCCAAGAATGTATGCAGACTACACAGCACTGAAGTTCTGAACGACGACGACGACGACAACAAAGACAACGACAATGACAAAAACAATAAAAGCCATTGCAAAGCCCTATTAGTGCCCAAAAGCCACCTCATAAACCTGGGTAAACCACTACAAAAACCTACCTTTTAATGAAAACAATCATTAGGATTAGTTTAATGTACATACAGTTAGAAACTAAGCAGCACATCAGAACCCTCAATTTAGTGTTCTGGACCACTATTTAATACTTTAAACCAGGCCCACTCAACCCACAGCACGAGGGGAACATGTTGCCCATAACACAGTATTATGTTGGCCATTTGCAGTGAGATGGTTTTTAACCCTTTCCCTGTTAAAGCCAAGACAAAATGCTGAAAATATTTCTAAAACTAATGTGGAGGTTATTTATGGAGACATACATCAAATTAACCATTCCTTGTATAAAAATGTGCCAAAAATACAATTCACAACTTAGCCTAGGTCATGAATTGTACTTTTAATTAATCTTTCCTATTATTATCAGTACATTTTTACAGCATGTGATTTACAGAAAAGTGCACATACAATTATCCCCATACTTATTCACTCTTCATTAAGTATGCTGACTCTTGTGTTGCCCATATGCAGCCCCACATAAAAGGTTCAGCAAGCCTGTTTTAAACTATGGACACTTGCTTTTAACAAATTTGCTCCCAAACATTTACTATGATCAGCTTAATAAGACAATGATTTTGCATACATCAGATGCAAATACTTCTAGTGAATGTACACAACAAAACAAACAATTCCCCAAATCTAGCACTATGTAACAGAGAAAAGCAAAATGTGCTGGAAAAAAGCACTGGAATTTGAAATGCTATTTCTGGAAGCAAATACGTTTATACACTTGGTAAAACTGGTACAAAATTTCACTAGCTTTGCTCATGTTATGCCGTGCAGTTATGTTGAACGTACCGTGGCTGCTGCCATGACGTGATGTCACAGGACTTTGAGCTGGAGATGAATATGAATAGGCAGAGTGTATGGCTGAATCTGGGCTAGGAGTGGGTGGTACTGCCTGGTTACCGCTGTGGTGTGAGTGTTTCAGGTGGTGCCCAGTATGTCTCTGCTGCAAGACTGGGCTGTGGGATGGTGTTGTGTTGTAACAGGCACCATTACCCAGCAGTTTATCAACCAGGAGAGGCAAATCACTGGCTGTGGTGCAGTTCTGTGTCAAGATGTTATTTCCTGGCCCAGCTTGTGGATGGTGATGATGGAGCTGTTTCGACCGCACATGTTCCAACACCTTGTCCACCTGCACAAAAGTAGTAGTCTTGTTAACAGCAATCAATCAAATGCCCTAAATAAAAAGCCAATAACTTAAGTGCTGGCCAAAATGTGGCCCCTGAAAAGAGTATTTGTGGCCCTCAGTCACCAGAATATTTAAAAAAATACAATTCAACAAACATAATATAATAAGTTTACAAAACACAATACGGCAAGTTTCAAAAACAGCAATAACACAAATGTCATTTTCATAAATAATGATGCTCTTGTTAATTCAATGCCCCCTACTTTCAATACATGTATACGCAAGTGTGGCCCTTGGGAGAGTCCTTATGAACTAGTGACCCTCCAGTGGGTTGGAGTTGTCCAGCCCTGACTTAACTAATTACTAACTCTCCGGTACTGGAACTGGAAGGTTCAATGCCAAGTCAAACATTCTTAAAACACAGAATCCTGTGCCACCACATTCAAACTACCATTCCCAAAAGTTATGCATTTTCCTCAACCATCAACAAATGAAATTATGAAATATGTTACCTTACAGTGAGAACATAAATTTCAAAAGTTTGAAAATACAGTGCACAGGCAAATACTCTAAGTGACAGAAATTACCACAGTTACTTCGTAATAAGATAAACTGAATGTAAAATGCCTCATGAGATTTTAAAATCACCATGAATGAGTGGGGGGGAATTAGGATTTTCATCACTTCATCAATTCTGTTACTTGGGTCAATGTCCAGCTACTTGGACTACAACTGGGCCACACCTCCATTATGTCATAAAGATGTTGCATACAGTATTATTCATTACTATTAATCAGCTGCAGCCATTCTCCTATGAGCTGCATGCTTTTAAATTCAGGTATGTATAGCTGCATATTGCTGTGGTTGTCTACAATGAGGAGATGCACAGAAACTCAACTAAACATATCTGTAGGATGTACAGAACGTATGGGCACTGCTCTCTTGCATTACAATCACAACACTTCTCACAAGAAAGTGGCTGTATGTTTTCAAGATTCATATGTAATGTACCCAGTACAAGAATATGACAGAGTGCTCTATGCCTGTGCCCTTTCTCAAATGACAGGTTGGGTATATTAATATTTACCACGCTTTCTCCAAACTTCAGAGGATGTTTGTTATCTTCACTCTGACATGGTGGTGAAGAACTGTTGCTGATACCACATATCTGCACACCCTCCATTGATGTGTCTTCATGCTCCTGAAAGACCGACAAATAACTGTAAGATTTTAATTTCACAAATGGAATAATAAAGCTCTAAGTACTAACTGTAACTCAGAGAGAAAAAGAAGTTTCATTTACAGAACAAATTTATTGTTTAACTGATGCCCTTGAAATTCATGCTGATGTACAATGAATCAAAATAACTGGTTAGCAACAGAGTTAAACTGTATTTTTTAAATTGGGAAGATCATAAAAACTGAGGTAAATATATAAAGGTTTAAATAGGAACTTTATTGTGTCCGGCCAGTATCATTTGTCACTTCCTGTCAGCTCATTCATCGTAAAAAAAACATAGCACAGCCAGTGGCATGTCTACACATGTATTATTGGTGCAGGAAAATGGTGTGTCTGCATCATGAGGCAGAATTGCAACACAGCTGCTACAATTTTATCCACATAAGACAAATGTGACTCAAAAACTATGAGACAGACTGTGTGTCAAGATGGAACTTTGTAAACTGATACCTTTGCAGTGTGCGTGATGGATAAAGACCTCACACATGTTCTGTTTGTGGTAAATCTTGGTTTTCTTTCAGACAATACATGAACTCTCAGAATAACAGGTTTCCCAAGCAAACCCTTTGCTACGGAGAGATGACTTTAGTAGGCTCAGAGTGTGATGCTCCGAAAACTGAATGCCACCTAAAAGTCATCAAGCCAAGAATGTGCAAAGCAATCAACAGCAATTAAAATAGCACATCTTTTGCAGAGAACACAGGGCCCTTAATTCTGACACCACCCAAGGCTCAATCCATGATGTTAAGTTTTGCGTGTGTTGTACCGCAAGTGTGAGTAAGGGCACAGCTACATTGCAGCCAGAAATGACACAACAAAACAGTCAGGGCAGACTCCAGACAAGGAAGTAGATATCAAAAACATTACTGTTTATGTCAGCAGCTACACTGAAACTGACACGACTGGAATGTTATCTCCCCCAACTGTCTGGTGCCAACAAAGTGAGTTTGTTTCGAGCCGACAGTCTGGTCAGATACCTGCTGCAGTGCGCAAAGGATTCGAGTGTTGTTGCAATGTAGCTATAAGTATGGACATGCATGTCGGATTAAATGTAGCCACACGTGTCTGCGATGTATACCCACACAAATGTTGGTTTGCTGTGTTGTGTCGGTTCTGGCTCCAATGTAGACGTACTCTTAAGATTAATGGGCCCCTGCAAGTTTGCAGGGTTTACACAGTACTGTCGATGAGGTACCTGTTCTTCGGGGAAGTGATGCATCACAGGACCCTGATACCCTTGGAGATGAGACCATTACACTGTCCCTCAAGGAATACTAAGTGACACAGAATCACATTCCAGAAGGCTCATAGGTTATTATGGAGGCTATTAATTTACACACAGATGCCACTTTTAATATTTGTCCAGTTACAAGAGAAACTATGCCATTTTTTCAGCAAACCAGAGAAACATGTCATACTGCAAACAACTTAATGCTTGATTCTGAAGTGAAGGCAACTATGACCCCCTGCAATTTTGGAACTACGTGTCCAGTGACACACCATCACATCCCAAAGATATGAATCTTCTTCAACACTGCTACAAAAACATAAAATATTTCAGTTTTAAGCATTATTTAGAGAGTCTTTGGTGACAGAATTTCAAGCTGGGAATTTTAGCCACCCTGTGTGCCACATCTTCGCCTGTAGAATTTTCAACTGTGTGGAACATTAAAGGACACTGTGTACATTAATGATCTTCACAATGACGATGGTTTAAGAAAAGTACTCAGTAAATACTGTTTGCAATTTCACCAGAAGAACTGTCACATGCAATAAATGTACTAGTTAGAGCAACACTTACCTGTGAAGCAAAGGAAACCACTCTTTTAACGACCTTATATATAGCTTACATGGGAAGTGCATGATACAGGTATTAATTTAAAACTTTCCACACACACCTGTTAGTTTCCTTAACACATATTTCATAAAAATAGCATGTATGTACAACAAGTAGACAAAGAAAACATGCTAGCACATTTCCTGCAGTGTGTAGAAAATATATAACAAATCAGGACAATTCTGTCATGTTTGCTCCCTTGTGTTAAATTACCTCAACAAACTGCAAAAGAAATGTGCTGGACATGCAATGTGTCTAATATTTCTGTACAACTTTTGAGTGGAACATTTTTCATGACAATAAACATTACAGAAGTTAAACCACACACACACAACACACACACACACACAGCACAGAATATCTGCTGCTACAGAGACCATAACAGCACTCATTATAATGACCAAGGATTTGTGGTTCAGTTCTCTCCAAAACCTTCAGTCTGGCTCTGCAACCCACTCAGCCTCCTATTCGATGGGCAGTGAGGGGTCTTTCCTCAATGCGAGTGGGATATGAGGCTGACAACTTACCTCCATCTATGCCAATCTTAAGTATTAAATTTACATAAATATATTCAGTAAAGGTAAAGTAATCCCATTACAGGCCTGACAGGCCCAGAGGGTTCCAGGAGGTTAAGGCTCCCAGATTTCAAGACAATCAGCACATGAAGGTGGTAAGGTTAGGTTACAGCCCTGTACACTGGCTGCCTTTACCCCCAGGAAATATTCCTGGTACTCATTTCTGTTCAAGGCTGAGTCAACCCCAGGGCCATAGTGTGGCCAGAAGGATTATGTCAATGAAAAATTCCAATGACACCATTGGGAATCGAACCAATGACCTTCCAACTTGTAGTGCAGTGCCTCAACCGAGGTTCTCAAAAAGTGTTAACATAAGAACAGGGGCAGACACAACATGGTAAAGCGAAAAGGAAATTCTTGGAACTTTCGTTGTGAGCACACCAAAAATTAATCGCTGTTTCCCTTTAACATTTTAAAATTTAAACTGTGGTTAATATGCATACATGAATGTTAAAACAGTAATACTTTTTCATTGTCATAGGGTTCTGTTAATGATGCATAACTTTCATTCTATTATCTTCAGGTAGTCTCAACATCTTGGGCAAACTCAGCCTAACAGGCCCAAACCGTTAGATGTATACCAACCTTCTTACCAGAGGATGGACACAGATTGTTTCTGATAAGCTGTGCAGACATTTTTGTATTTTTGGAAAATTCAAATGATAAATGAAATCAAAAAGCTCAGTAGCCCTGAAGGTATTCTTCTGTACACAAGTAGCAATTACTACAGAAAATTCCTAGCTGACAGCCTTTATGGAACCAAAATGGCTAAGCAGTTAATTGAAATATTGGTTATTCTGGGGAAACAATAAACATATAAATAAGACACTAAAAAAGGCAGAAAAGTAAAAAAAAAAAAAACATCAATGACACAAACTGGGTACAACATGATTTATCAGTTACTCACACCACGCAATACTAATCCTTAAAGTCCACGACCACCACCACCACAACAGCAGCAGCTGCAGCAGCAGCAGCAGAAACAACAGCAGCAGCAACAACAACATGAATTCAACAATTCAGTGGCAGGAAAGGTTGCAGAAGAATTAAACCAATCAAATGGGAACAGTGACACAAAAAAAAAAGGCTTTCAACACAAAAAAGCAAAATTAGTAGACTCCTTACAGAAAAAATAGGAAAGCAAAGTAATGTATGGCCAGTATATGAGAAGTATGGCTAGACAGCTTATTAGTGAAGAAGACATGTTCCTATTGCTATTGAGGGGAGATCTGACAGCAGAGGCTGAAAGTGAAATAATAGCAGCACAAGATCAGGCATTACAAACCAAACATCATGTGACAAAAATATTACAAACAGAAACAGATAGCAAATGCAGACTCGGTCAACAATTTGACTAGACGGTGGAACACATCATACAAGCATGCCCAATACTGGCAAAAGAACAATACATAAAGAGACACGATAGTGTGTGCATTCAACTACAATTTAACATATGTAAGAAAATAGGGGTAAAATTAAACAACAAGCACTGGTATGACCATGTACCAAACTCAGTTGAAATCAGTCATGAAGGTAAGGTTACCACATTATGGAACCAACAAATTCAAACTGACAGAACTATTCCTAACAATCAACCAGACATCATAATCCATGGTAATAAACAAGGAACATGCACATTAATAGAGGCTGCAATTCCTGGAAACAGAAATGTGATCAAGAAAGAAGCCAAGGAGACTCTAAATACAAAGACCTCATAATAGAAATTCAGTGCATGTGAAATATGAAAGCAAAAGTGATACCAGAAACAATACGGGCATTTGGAACCATTTCAAAATCACTCAGACAATACCTGAGCAACATACCAGGAAAGCATGAAATTAAGGAACTGCAAAAACAACAGCCATACTGGGCACTGCACACTTACTGTGTAATGTGCTAATGTAAAAGTACGAAACATATTTCAAAGGCAAAATAACATTACATGTAACAAAAATTGTAAATACAGAACAGCTGCAGCACTATATACCCCAGAAACATGGTTCGTTTCAGGTATATAATTGTATATACCCTGCATATCAGGGATGATGATGATGATGATGATGATAATAATAGTAATAATTAGTCACCATAAGTTATTACATTCAGTATTAACGTCATTAATTTTGCCAGTTTTTTGCTTCATAACAAGGTGGTCAAGAAAGCGTCAGTTACAAAGCAGTCCACCGTATTTTACAACAGAGTGAGCAAGCAATACAGCTACATAAATCGTGGCGTCATCACTTCACTTTAACCCTGAGGTTTATTTGGCAGGCAAAACCAACCAAGCACCCAAGGTCAAGCCATTGTGCACACAATGGCTTGACCTACACATACAGATCCTGTTACATAATAAGCACTTCCACTTTCAGTTCCTTGTTTTTAAGACAGGAGTCTTTGTAAGGATATGGAATACTCACTATTATTACATGTATATATGTTTCATGAAATATAATTATGAACTTTATATAGCTTCTGTACACACACACACACGCATCATCATCACATAATCTTTTCCACAATTAACAATTTTTATCAGATTTATAACAATTGTGTGTATCATGATACGAATTTGCCATAGTCAGATCCATCTTCCCTTTATATACCAAAAAATCTGAATTACTGTAAAAATTCCACTGTAATACAAAGGTTGGATTATGTGATCAGTCAATAAAGCCTTGAGATGAGCATATATCTTGATATTCCACAACTCTGACCAAATCACAATACGGACCCAGCACTGAGGTGATGACAATCCTATACAGCATGCAATTTCAATGTCCTCATCAAATTACTTCCCAGTACAGTAGAATTCCATCCGGCACCCGATAATCCGGCACTCCTGAAAATTTGGTACTTGAGGAAAGTAGCCCCAAAACCTTAAGTTCCACCACCTGTAACTTCCAGTGTGTGTGTACTGGTTCCTTGACTTTACCTTGGATTATCTTGGCCTTACTGAGATCACCAAGCTAATGTCATTACTTCAAAAATCCAAAGATGAATAAACAAGGTACTGCAGGCAGGGAGAAATGTGACTTTAATAAAGCCATAGAAGTTTTCAAAGATAAGGAGGACTGAAAGTGGTGAAAGCTGAAGTGAGCTTATGGCCTCATACAACATGGGATGGTAGACTACCTATGACATAAGGAAACAAACAGACCATATACAATCGTTAATGGCATGGAGTAACAGTGTGCAGGACCTTTTCAAGCAACACACATTGAAAGAGCCTAAATTTGCAGAGCTGGACAAGGTATTGTGTTCGCAGTGCACACAATGCATTCTGAAGGAAAACCTGTGATTGGGCCTATGATGTTTGAAGAACCTAAGTATTTATATGATGAAATGAAAAAAACTGACAACTGCGTTTTCTCTGAGGGCAGGCCGCAAAATTTTAAAGAACCAACAGGTGAAGGAGATAACCAAATGTAATACACCTCTAATAATTACACAGCCCAAATATAGGAACAGTAACAGAGAATTACCTGTAAGAACTTGAGTCAATATACACTTAATCATCAGTTTAGGCTCTACCAAACCACCAACAACAACCTGAAGATGGGGACAGGGTCAGTCCCTGAAACGTCAGAAAACCTACACATCTTGACAGGGCTGTCTGGCCAAGCAAACTTCAATGAATGTATACACTATTTGATAATCTGAACACTCAGTAATCTGAGAGTTGTATAGTCCCATGGGTTTGAGATTAAAGGTATTATACTGTACTTCAAAATCACACAACTTTTATGCATTGCACAACATCAATTGCTATTATGTAGCAACATAATAATAACAGTTATTACTTTCATGTGTTAATAATCTAGTGGCATTATACAAATTCCAGTCTACTATACACCAAACCTGCAGCCCTCTAGCTGTGCATCCTGAATGGCAAGTCCCATTAAGGGTTGACATAAGACACTTATGAGTTAAAAAAATTTTGTACCAAAAAATATTTTGCCCCATATGTGTGGCATATCCTACACATATAAAAAGCATTAATTAAGCCTCAAAATTACTTATGAAACCCTGTGTCATATTTCTGGAGAAGCCATCACATGATATGGGGACGACTAAACAAATACAGCTGCGAGATTCTCTTCTTTTGAGGACACAGAAGGAAGTTACAAAGACTTACAGAAAAGGAAGCTAATGGCCTCAGTGCAGGCAATCTTCATACAGTGTTTGTACCCTAAATTCAAGTATATGTGAAGGAAAGGAGGAAGGGAGGGAGAGAAGAAAATAAAGGAGAGAAAGAACAAAAAATAAATAAAAAAGGGGGGGGGGATAAAAACAGAGGGGCAAAAGGGATGAAAGAAAGCAACAAGGCAGATGAAAGAAATAATGAAATATGGAAGGAAGAAAAGAAGATAGAAGCAGCCACACACTTTAATTACTTCTTCTTCCATGACAAGTAACCTGTATTGGGACAGGGACTGGATGGTCAAGGAAATGATCTTACATATAATGTATGCAACATACAGTCTTTTAATAAATTATGTAGTTTGTATTTTATAAAAGCTGTTCAGTCCATACCTGCTTGCTATTGAAGCAGGCTCCTGTAACAACGCTCATTTCTGCATCAGACAATTCCCCCTCCCACGACATGGGTCTTTCTGGCTCATCAAAGCCATCCTGCGAGTCTTCACTTCCAACTACACGCTTTTTCTTGGTTCTTAAGTTTACACCTGCAACACCAGTCATCCCATCAACTGTTAGTTTAACCTTGAACACAGCTACTTGTACCTCCATTAGGTGACCATGCATTCAAAAATTATTTTCCTACTTTCCTTGTAAATTATGACTACATCAAACTTAAAAGGGTGTCACACTCATTAATAACAATTCATCCCAACTTTCTTAAAAACAATTTCAAAATGCCAATTTAACCCATGAACTCTGACAGCTGTGAGAAAGGCAGTGGATAGGTTTGCAGTAATTATTTCACAGTTATTAAAAATCTCTATAAGGAAGTCACAAGAGTTCATGCAGGACAGGGGCATTGTACATATATATCCCATGTCCTCAGATACATTTGAAGCATTTATTCCAAACACTTTCAGTAATACATGAGGTGTGCCAAGTTGCCAAATTATATAGTATAGGAAGGTATCAAAACATGGGATAAGAGAAACTTAGACAACATCAAATAAATCCCAGTATTATGGCAAAAGAACTTACAGATATCAACACTGTTAATATAGCATTTCAAACACCAGCTACTTTTCTTTGTAATGAATACATCTCAGAACAACGGATTTTCACTGAAACAGCACAAAGAATTAGCAACTGATAACTTCTTCAAGTTATAACTATGATTTCAGCAATTGCAAACAGCATCCCTCCTACACTCCCGTCCCATTAATCTGATATTACTTTGTGTATCAATTTTCACAAACGGCCTGAAGTTCTAGTAACCACCTTTATCAAAATTTCTGTACAGCAAGCACTAAACTCATCAGACACACAGTGCACAAGTTACAATATAACTACTGCACACAGTACTGTTGATATGAGTTCACATTTACAACAAGAGTAAATATGTACAGTCATTTTTAGTTCAGCGACCACCTATAACAAAATAAAACAGAAACACGCCTCTCACTATTTAACGTACCTGTAAAATCAATCTTACTGACTTCACCATCAGAGCCTGAGAGATCTTCCTCCTCGTCCTTAACAGGCACTGCCATCCCCCCAATCCCTGTGCCACCCCCAGGTAAGTCGCACTTTCCAGTAGATCGCACCACGCCTTGCTCCGGGACCACAGATCCTGAAGCATAAAATTCAACTCCATGTTAATTGTCTCTAAAATCACCTTATGGGTATAAAATAATAGTAATAAAAAATGTCACTATATGAATAAAAAAATTCATGCTGTAATGACACATATAAGAAACTAATTCAGACCTTGTGTATTCAACATCATAAACATTAAATTGAAAGTCACCATTCCACAAGTCAGAAACATTAGTTCTGAGAAAAATATGCCCAAGGTATAAACAGATTTCTTCTTAGGTCCTTAGCAGATATAATTTTCACAGACAGAATACAAAGATGCAAGCAATAAGCTACAACTGTACACAACATGTGACAACCAAAAAAATTAAATCTACTGATAGGGAAACAAAGGTGTAAACAGAATATGACAAGGTGAAATCCATAAAATAATGAATACATCAGCATCATCCAATTTTTTTTTTTTTACACAGCAGGTCACATGATAAGAAATTCATAGGTGTGCAAATTGCACATTTTTTTAAATTTATAACAGTGTTTACAAACAGCCTGTTCACTATTCCAAAATACAGACATCTAAGAAGTAATACAAAAATAGATGGCAGGTGGTTACAGCCTATTGGCTACTAGGTTCATGTGTACTAGTTGCCGAGGTGAGAGGTTTTTGCTGAAACTTTAAAACAGCAAGACCTAGGAGCAGGAGTAGGAGGAGGAGGAGGATAAGAGGAGGAAGAAGAATAAAAAGAAGAAATTAATACAGAAATAATTTGTATACTTACCATTGCAAGACTGATAATACTTGATAGTTTTTCCTGAAACAAAAAACACACAAATTATTTTCATAGTGCATTAATGATGAAGCAAATAAGCAAATAATTTCATCCCCAAGATAAGACAACACACTGAAATAAGAATCAGGATGGGCACAGTATATTAGTTTGACAAATAATGCAAATATTACCAACAGGTGACAGCACTACTGACACAGTGTAAGACAAACACTTGAATGCATGTGTCATGAATTCTGTTTCTGTTGTAGCATCATTAAATATTCTATCACTTCTGAAAACATGCAAGCAATAGCATTTTTAGTATAAAGACTAAACCTTATACAATAAGTGACACAGGTACTATTTCCAAAACCAGTTTTGCATTTAAATATAAAGGTACAGCCAACAGAAAGAATGACAGGATTACACAAGAAGTAAAAGCATGAGGATGAGGTATTGGACAAGTGGATCCCATATTCCAAAGGCACTACATTGCTTCAAAACAATGGAAATCACGCACCCAGTGACACAGTGTTACATCCCAAGGAGCTGAATCCTCACAAATATTGCTGTGAGAAGTTCAAATCTTGCAAGTATAAAATGGGTATACACACCTTCAGCCAGAAGGGTCATGATCCAAAATCATAAACACATGTTATACTAAATACTGTAAAATTCTAAGTAAAGTTACAAAACAATCTAAAAAACAGCACTACAGTAGACTTACAGCAAAATCTGATGATAAAACAAAAGCAACATGGAACCATCATATGAAAGGGAGATGGGAAAAATATACAGAACAGATGCCCCCTTCTTCTCATAAACAATACAAAGAAAATGTGGCTAATGCCTTATATAACTGCATTCTAACAGCTGCTGTAAATTTAAATTTACATTAAATTGGGAAAAATCATGTTATTTCACTTTAAAATAATAATTACTTGGAATGTTCCCTGGTCATAAAATTATTCCGACTGAAACTAAGATAAAAGTAAAATGTATTCCTTCACATAAGAAAACACACAAGTTATGATGAAATAATAAGCAAAATGATGAGCACTGTCAGAAGTAGATAATATGCTGGAGATTTTAAAAGTCTTTAAAAGCTGATGAACATTAACAAACACAATTTGCAGTCAAGCACTCTTTCCTCTGACATGAATAGTCCCCGTATGTGACCTCACATGAAAGATCAGGATTCCCCATAATACCTTCATTCACAAGCAAAGGTCTTCCTTTACCACTTCCTCCTAAATCTTTTCCAACACACAACTTGATAGTCTATCATCCTACTGCCTTACTGCATGCTATCTAGGTATGTTCTGCAGTGCATATAAACCACTTCAATGAGCAAAGTCCTTGAGAAGCTAATTGGTGACTCATCCAGCTACTAAACTTACCGCCTTTTATAGAACCTGACCATCACTGGTCCTTGTTCTAAACCATAAAAATTAAGTGCAATTGAGACAGGGTCAGTAGAATAACACACTCCACATTTTTTATCTGTGGTTCTGTTTAGCCTCACTACCTGGAAGGCTGTGTGTGTGTGTGTGTGTGTGTGTGTGTGTGTTTTTTTTTATTATTATTATTTTTAGTATGCTACCACGCAGCATACTAAATAAGTTTGGAACTAAAACATGTTTAGTTCCAAACTTCACAAACTGACAAATAAATACATATTGACAAATATATAAGCATTATATTGTCTAAAAGAATTTGATACTGATATAAATAAAGTGTGCCAATATAACGTACAATTCTTCACCACACTGTTTATTTGAAACTGCTAAACAGGCACTCTGTCATTAGATAAAAAGTGTGGCAGAAGTTTAAGTTCCTTATTATACGTAGCCATGGCTCTTCTGTGATGCAAATACAAGCAGCTGCTCACATCTAATACATCCTCCATTACACGCTCATGACACAAGTTTCCTGATATGTGACACTTAAGCTACGACTTTGGCACATACAGGGTGTCCCAGGAGGAATGTGCCAGACTTTGGGAGGGTGTTCCTTATGTTAAAGTATACCTATATAACCCAAAACACATATGTCCAAAGTTGAACGGTTACAGAGATAATGGCCAGAGAAGTTTGAAATTTTGACAGCTGTTACACACTTATTGATTACCAAATGCATATTAAAACTGGCAGGAATATGTGGTTTCTGTAATGTTAATATCTGTACTTAACATCA